>Ga0181415_1000490_pt1 | contig 11171 bp, 11 predicted proteins | sample 38SPOviralmetaG_FD_130140 | JGI IMG/M metagenome (GOLD analysis project Ga0181415, IMG submission 130140) | Marine viral communities from the oligotrophic San Pedro Time Series (SPOT) site, San Pedro Channel, CA, USA - 38 SPOT_SRF_2012-12-11 | ecosystem: Environmental > Aquatic > Marine > Strait...
GGTGCTCCTGCAGATGCTAAGATATTAAAAGACGATCAACTGACCGCGGCCAAAAGAGCAGAAGGTTCAGCAAACTTATTTACTCTACAAAATCAATATGACGATGTACAAAGTATTTTAAAGATTGCTTATGATGATCCTTCTAAAGTAGGTATTACAGGATCTATTAAAAAGAGTTTACAAGAAGTTGGTGCGGTAACAGAATCTTTATTTAACATGCTAGGTAACGATGCAGGAAAAGGAGCTATCGGAACAAATCTTGTGGGTCAAGGTCAAATGTTATTTTCTTATGACCAAGGTAATCCTGGTGCACTAGATACAGGTGGCACAGTAGACACAACAATACAAAGTGACATTGTTTTAAAAGATGTGCCAACAAACGTTCCTTTCAAAAAAGAATCTAAAGTTGTTCAAGCTTCTTTAGATGACATTACAAGAGTGGGCTGGTGGGAAAGTCAAGGCTATGATCCTGATTATGCTCAAAACAAAGTGAAAGAAATCTTTATTATTTACGGATTAGCTAGAGCTTTGAAGTCTACAGGTAGATTGAACGTTGACGATATTCAAAGAGCTTCTGAAGCGGTGTCTATTTATGGACTACAGTCACCTCAAGCAGCCATAGCAAAATTAGAGCAAGTAGCACAGAAATTATCTGATGCACAAAAAGCTATCATAAGATCTAAGCCTGAAGTATTGGGCACAAGTCCTGAGGTTGATGAAGTTATTATACCTATGTTAGAGAGACTACAATTACCTATTGATCCTTACAGACAATACTTTATGCAATCACAAGCGCCAACAGGTGGTGCCGTGGGAACAAATGAAGTACAAGGTGCCATACCAACTACTATTGATGAAGCTTCACAAACTTCTACAATGCCTGATACTACGAAGGGTATATCAATTAAAGTAGATGATTTATTTATGGGAGGTAACATTTAATGGTAGCAAAAGTAGCCCCTAATTATGTCACTCTGATGGAAGGCACTCCTAACGAAAAAAGTTTTTATTTAGAAAATCCAAAACAACCAACCGAGAGCGACATTTTAAAAATTAAAAAAGCATACGGAATTAAACCAGATGCAACACTAGAACAAACCAGAGGGTTTCTTAATCAAATAGAAGCGGGCAAAATGGATACTCCTATGTCCTTAGATCCTAACATCAAAGAGGGTTCTTCTGAATTTTATGGTGAGGTGTTTGAAAAAACAGCAGATATAATGGAAAGGGCAGAACTTATACAAGATCCTATGCAGTATTTAGGTAATTCTGTCTTACCTGTACCAGGTATGATTTCTGAACCATCTTTTAGTGCAATAGGAGGAATATCTGCAGTTACAGCTGCGCAAGCTGCGAAGTCTGCCGTAGGAGCGGCCACTGTAAAAAATCCTTTTTTACCTTTAACACCTGTTGAGCTATTTGCAGCAGAAGCTGCAGGGTCAGATATGGGCACTAAAGTTTACAGATTAGGTAACAACATAATTAGAGGTTTAATGGATTTACCTGAAGAAGATTTAAAAACACAATACAGTCAAGCTCTTTATGACACTGCTTTAAATACAATGTTTACAGGAGGAGCTATGACCATTGCTCCTATCTTTAATGCTACAAAAGCTTTTATAGGTAAAAATATATTTGGAGTTTCTCCTAAAAAAGAAAACTTAGAAAAGATAGCTCAAATATCTGAGACTTATGGTATGCCTATGGGTTTAATACAGGCATCTAATATGCCTTTCTGGAAAAACTACAGTAAAGTTATTGGTGTATTTCCTTGGGTGGGTTCTGCTTTTGGTAGACAAAGTCAAGCTGTTGACGAAGGTGCTAGACAATACCTTGGTAAGATGGCAAACAGTTTAGCTCCGATGCAAACCATGACCATGTTAGGTGGCGACATTTCTAAAATAATGAATAAGAACTACAACGCAACTAGAAGTGCTCAACAATATTTATATGAAAACTTTGAAGAGTTTGCACAAAAACTTAAAGGTAAAAAAGTTGTTAATCTTACAGGTTTTAAATCAGTTGCAAAAGATACAGCGGCACAATTTAAAGAAGCTATTCCCGGTATGCAAGGATATGGAGAGTTTAGATTTCCAGGTGATGGAACAAAAAGAGCTTTTGGTGAATTTTATGAAAACATGTCTCGTCTTGATGAAAACGTTACTTTGGAACAAGCTATTACTCTTAGACAAATGTTTAATGATTTCCTTACAAACTTTAAGTCTGAGTTCAAAGGTAATATTCCTAGAGAAGAAGCACAAGCAATTGGTAATTTAGCTGCAAGATTAGAGTTTGATTTATTAAATCTCAAGAACGTAGATAATGCTATTGATGAAACTATTTTCAACACAGCACTAGCAAAACTGGCAGCAGCCAACGAATACTTTGCACATACTACACCTGGATTTTCAGGTGGTGTTGCTTCCAATATTAAACAATTTAATTCTAATGCATTTGGTCCTGGTCCTGATGTAGATAGAGGCTTGATGTATAAAGATGAAATATTTGAAATTGTCTTTGGTAGAGCAAAGCAAAGTTCAGAGGCCATGGACCACCTACTAGAACTATCTCAAACAACACCTGATCAAATAAGAGCTTACAGAAAAGCTGGTAATGTAGAAGGTAAAGTTGTGGACCTAGATGTTCTTGTACAAAACATGGATCAAGCATCACCTAACTATGGTAAAATGGAAAAGAAAACTATGCCTATCATAAGTGCTGCTCCTGATGCAGGACGTAAAAAAATATTAAGAAAACTTTTTGACGATGCTATTGAAAATTCTATAGAAGGTCTTCCTGATGGTGTCACAAGTTCACAATATCTTGACATGAAAAATGTTCCTACAGAAGTTATTCGAGCTAAAGGATTAAAGAAAGCTGCACCTGACATGTTAGAATTTAGTGAAGTAAGATTTAGTCCAACTAAGTTTGCTGACTCACTAGGTTTAAACACAGATAAAGGTCAACAAATTTTAAGTAAAGCATTAGAAGGAACAGGAGTTACTCTCAACGGAGTTAAAAAGTTTGTAGATTCTGTGAACGCAGCTAAGACTTTTGAAGTCAATGATGCCTCTACCTTCTTACAAAGACGTTTAACCTTGACTGGATTTAGAGGTATTATGTTAATGGGAACAGGAACTGCTCTCAGTGGGGCTTCTTTTGGTGCAGGTCCTTTATTAACTGCAGCAGCTTTGAAATATGGTTCTCGAATAATGACCAACCCTAAATATTTAAAAGCGTTTACACAAGCCTTTGAAAACATGGCTAGATTTCCAGGAGCTGATACAAATAAAATACTTCCTAGCTCATTACGTAATGACCTTTTACAGTGGGCTTCTGAAACATTACCTTCAGATGAAGAAGTATCACAAGAAAAATTTCTAAATGACATTGATGAATCCATCTTTAGTTTAATGGAGAAACAACAAACAAAAACTGAAGCAAGAAATGCAAGACAAGAACAATTAAGTATGATGTCAGGTAACAGATCACGACCTCAGACTCGAGTTGCATCAGAAGTTATTGATAGATTGTCAGCACCTTCTTTCCCTATAAGTGGTGATGGAGAAGCACCTCTGTTTACACCTGCAACAAACAAATTAAATCCAGCAGCAAGAAATCAATTAGCATTTGGCTCTGTTGATGATGCTATATCAGCACAGGGAGGTATCGGAGGACTATGAGTTTCGCTTTAAATTTTACACAAGATATTAATGACATATCAACTATGAAACAAAAACCACTGAGAAAGGCTCCTGGTGGCGCTATTCCTAGTGATCAAATTATATCAGAAGCTCCTCCTAAAGATATTTCTACAGAAGAGAAAATTCTGACATATAAGGGTCCAACATCTATGAGCGATACACCTAATGTTTTTTATCCTGGACAAGAGATGGAAATGGGGCAAAGACCTTACGATGACTTTATGCAAAGATATATGATGACTTACGGTGCTCCTGGTTCTAGCCAAGAATTTGAAGTAAAAAAATCTATGGGTAAAGTAATGACACCTGATCAACTTGGAATGATTATGGATGCACAAAAAAATAAAGAGGGTATTATACAGCTCTTAGAAGCAAAAGCTAAAACAAAATCACCTTTACAAGAATTAATTGATGGTCTTCCAACAGAATATAATATATAATTAGTTAGGAGTTTATAAACACATGATAGATTTAACAGATGACCTAAAGGCTAGAGTCCGTTTACACGAAGGAGTCCGCACTCAAATGTACTTGGACAGTTTAGGAAAGGCTACGATCGGTATAGGCCACCTTATTCAGTCCCACGAACGAGAAAGATATGCTGAAGGTATAGAAATCTCCATGGAAGAAGTTGAGGAACTATTCGATATTGATTTAAACAGAGCTGCTGCGGGGGCTGATCTACTTATTGACGAATGTGTTGGTCACGATTTACCTCAACCTGTATCAGAGGTCATTCTTGAAATGGTCTATCAACTGGGAACAAATGGTGTCCGTAAGTTCTCCAACATGTGGAAAGCCATGCGTGAAAAACGTTGGAAAGATGCGGCTACTGAGATGAAAGATTCCAGGTGGCACAAACAAACAACAAAAAGGTGCGAAAGTCTTGCAGAAATAGTTGCAAAGACTAACGTATAAAGGTAGGATTAATCATGGGTGCAGGTAAATATACATATGATCACATTAAAATGCCAAAAGTAACTGACGAAACTAAGATAAGAGAAATTCCCACACCCTCTACTAGCAACTTCGTTAGTAGAAGAGCCACTCTTGGTGGTACAAAAGGTATTAAAAAAGTATTAAGAAAGATATTTCCATAATGGCAATTAAAAAATCCAGCGGTGATTCAGAATTATCACAAATATATAAAAAGATGGGTAATGAAATTAGAGCTGCTGAAGCCTTAGCTAATTTTAGGAAAAAAAAGCCAGATTATAAAGATAAACAAGCAGCCATGAAAATTGTTCAAGATCTAGATTTGACATCTAAAAATGCACCTGGTGGTTTTAAAAAAGGTGGCTCAGTTAATAAAAAAAAGAAGTTTCCAGATCTTAGTGGAGATGGTAAGATCACTAAGAAAGACATACTAATGGCCAAAGGTGTCATTAAGAAAACTAAAAAAAGGAAAAAATAATGGCAGAGAAAAAAACACAAAGCTCTAAGAAACTAATAGTGACACAGAACGCGACAACTGTTAGCTCTGGTAAAGCTCCTATCGTAAGGGGTAAGGCTAGAGGTGGCGGAGCGGCTACTAAAGGTTTAGGCTATAACGAAAGACCAAACTAAAAATGACTGTCACTAATAGAAAAATTGACGGTAAAATCGTTTATTTTGAAATTGGTCCTAGCGGCGTTCAGGTTGAAATTGATAAAAAAGAATATGACAAAAAATTAAGCGAACAAATAAAAGATTTTAAGTCAAGTCAAAAAAAATCAAGAGGCGGCACAGTAACAAAAAAAACTAAAACAAAAGCTAAACTAGCAGGTCGTTTAGCTAAACGTGGTTACGGTATATCTAGGTAATCCAAGCCTTAAGTTCATCACCCATAACTTGACTGGCTATGTCAACCTTGTTCTTCAAGGCAGTTAATATCTTTTCATCAACAGTTCCTTTACAAACAAAGTCAACATAAGTCACTTTATTCTTCTGTCCTATTCTATGGGCACGGTCTTCACTTTGTAGTCTTATCTCAAGATCATAATTGTTTGAAAAGTACACAACAGTGTGAGAGGCAGTAAGAGTGATTCCATATCCACCAGTCTTAGGGTTCGCGACAAGGTACGTGAGATCATGTCCTTTGTTCTGAAAATTTTCGACAAGATCCATCCGTACTTGATTATCTGTATCACCATAAAAAGCCGCAGTCGAAGTATCACCATATTTATCCTTTAGTTTTTGAGTTATTGTTTGGATATTATGTCTGTAGTTTGCCCATATAATTACTTTACCGTCAGACTCTTCTAGGACATTTAACAGTTCATCATATCTTTTATTAGGCACGTCATGGATTTCACCATCATCGTTGATAGTGAATCCACAACATACCTGGTGCAACTTAACAATCTGTGAGAGCCGGTTCACAGATGTGGTTGTATTGTCATTGAAAATAAACATTGCGTTTCTTCTCAATGATTCATAAGCTACAAGTTGTTTCTCACTCATAGTTACAAATCTTTTCTGATATACTTTATCGGGTAGGTCCGTGCACTCTTCTTTTTTGACACGGAAAGCATGTGTGTATATCTTTTCTTCTAACTCTTCTAAACGTTGATAGCCTGTTATCAAAGGGAAGTTACGCCCTCCTGATGTGGGTCTATTAACTATCTTTGCGTATCTAGCACGAAAGGCATAATAGTTTGACTGACCTAGTATCTTTGTATCTAGAAAAGCAAACTGAGTATAGATATCTAAAGGACTTTTTGTTACTGGCGTACCAGTTAGAATTCTTTTGTATCCAACATCTTTGGTAATCTTAATTAAATTTTTTGTTCGTTTGGCTGTGTGTGTTTTTATTGTAGTGCTTTCATCAACAATCATCATAGTTCTAGATAAATCTTTTCGAGATAAAAATGATGACAAGTAACCCATACCTTTGGGTGTAGAAAGAGATTCGATGTTCATTAAAAAAATGTGTAGTTTTGATTCTCTACCCTCAACAAAAAACTTTTCTGTACCTAAATGTTGTTTAGTGTAAGGATCTATTAAAGACGGATCCCATGTATTTACTTTGTAATCATAGTCACTAGATATAAATGTATTAATCTCTTTCATCCAATTACGATACACGGACTTCGGAGCAAGGACCACGGCACACTCAACAATGTCTTTATTATTCAACAATAGTAAGTCTACCAATGCTGTCAGTGTTTTACCTGTTCCCATCTCCATAAGGTATGCATAGTTGTGCATGTCTGTATTATGACACGATGCAACAGCATCTCGCTGATGCTTGAAAGGTTCCTTCAAAAAAATGTTAGCCATATAAAAATAATATATTGCATTTTGTTAGGATTTCAAGTATAACATTTCTAACGAACAATTAAGTGTTTAGCTGACACTTATAGCTTGTGGCGGAACAACGTTTTATTACAGAGGCGTAACGCACAGGGGTGATAGAGCAGGGCCAACTGGCTGAGGCTATCATGAGTAGGTACGAGTAGGGTGGATGAAATGTTTATCTGTATCCTGAAAGTTGGAGGTGAAACAACTAACCCTCCCAAGCTGTTCGACAAAGGAGGTAATATGGCTAACGTAATTGACTTTGACGATCTTAAAAAAGATGCTGGTGATTTAAGGAACTTACAAGATGGACAAGTTTCTGAACTCAGTCAACTTATTCAAAAACAAATAAATTTAGAGTCTGAAATAGAAAATATGGAAGACACATTAAAAGAATTAAAAAGAGAAAAAGATGTTCTCTCTTCTGATACAATACCTGTCAAAATGCAGGAATTAGGTATTAATGAAACAACAATGGCTGACGGCAGTAAGGTTACTGTAAAGGACGGCTTTCATTGTAGGATACCAAAAGCAAGAGAAGATGAAGCATTAGACTATTTAAGAAGCAATGATCTTGGTGATATAATCAAGAATCAAGTTTCAACAAGTTTCGGAACGGGTGAAGATAACATGGCTGGAGATTTAGCTGGGTATATAGAACAGAACTTCGGTATCACCCCTGACGTGAAAAAATCAGTGCACCCCTCGACACTGAAGGCGACTCTTAAAAAGCGCCACGAAGAGGGACTAACGGACCCTGACGATCTCTTTGGGATCTTCATACGTCCAGAAACCAAAATAATAAAAGGAAAAAAATAATGAACGAACAAGCAACAACCAAAAAACAAGTAGCGACCAAAAGCTCTACTGCCGTTGCTGCACCTTCTATCGACTTATCGTTGGTAGCACAGGATGCAGGTCAAGGTCTATCAGAGGTAAACATGGATACAATCCAAATACCTTTTCTTAAAATTCTTAGCTCTATGTCTCCGCAGACTAAAAAGCAAAAGAAAGAATATGTAGACGGAGCAGAAGAAGGCATGATTTTCAACACTGTCACTGATGAATTATTTGACGGTGCTGGAGGTATTTCGGTCGTACCATGTTACTTTGAACCCGTAGCATTAGAATGGACAGATAGAGGTACAGGTTCTTCAGCCCCTATCGTGCATCCTGTGGATACCCCGCTCTGGGATAAAACCAAAAAAGATGAGCTGGGTAAAGCTAGGCTTCCATAGGGCACTTATCTCGAACGGACTCACAATCATTACTGCCTCCTTATTGACAGAGAAGGTCTTACTAGCCAAGTCCTTATATCAATGAAAGTGAGCGGACTATCCAAATCCAGAAAATGGAATAGTCTTGTCATGGCTGCGAAGGTAAAGAATGGCGAACAAGTCATTAACCCTCCTAGTTGGTATTACACATACTCTCTTACCACAAAGCCACAAACCAATGACAAAGGTGACTGGTATGGCTGGGATATTAAAAGGAGCGATCCTGTCTCAGCAGATGTCTATGCCGAAGGCAAAGCATTTCATGCGTCAGTGAAAAAAGGTGGCGTTGAGGTTAATTATGAGCAAGAAAACTCAGGCTCAGAAAAAACTGACAACGAGAATCCTTTTTAATTATTGAGGGGGCTTCGGCCCCCTTTTACATATGGAAGCGTATCAAAAATTTAAAGAAGTCTTCAATGGGCTAACGAGAGCCCATGGAGTGTTCTACAAAGGTGAAACAAAAGAGACAGGAAAAGTCGGTGGAAAAGCTTATATCATCAAAGAAGAAGTCACAGACAAGCACTGGAGGGATCATGTTGAAGGTATTGACCCTAGTCTTGGTATTATCCCCATACGTGATGATGCTACTTGCTCTTGGTCTTGCATTGATGTTGACGATTACTCCATAGATGTTCGTAAGACAATTGACAAATACACAAAATTAAATCTACCTATTATACCTTGCCGATCTAAGTCGGGAGGTTTTCATTTATTTATTTTCTTTGCAGAGCCTGTACCTGCAAAAGATGCTATTAAAAAATTAACAGAGATTGCTTCTGTTCTCGGTTTTGCAGACTGCGAGGTGTTTCCAAAGCAAGAAACACTCAATGCCGAACGTGGAGACACAGGAAACTTTCTCAACCTACCTTACTTTAAGGGAGATCTGTCTGGAAGATACGCAATGGGAGGCTCAGGGCAAGCTTTGACCATGGAAGAGTTCTTCGATCTTGTTTCTCAGAAGGCTATCACACATGAACAGCTTAGAAACCTATCTGTAAAGCCCTTAAAACAGAAAAAGACCACATTTGACGGCCCTCCATGCATCGAAATACTCCAAAACATGGGTATTTTCGAAGGATCGAGGGATGATGTGGTATTTCACTACTGTGTCTATGCCAAGAAGAAGTATGGACCAGGTGAGTGGCAAACTAAAGTCATGGAATTTAACACAGCATACTGCAAACCACCGATGGGTTACGATCAAGTTAAGCTCAAGATAGATCAACACGAAAAAAAAGAGTACGGCTACAAGTGCAAGGACGTACCGATGAGGTCTCACTGCGATAGTTCCAAGTGTCGTATTAGAAAGTTTGGTATTGGTCGTGATGATGTAGAGATGGACATAGCTAATCTTACAAAGCTAGAGTCTGATGAGTCTGTATGGCATCTCGATGTAGACGGATCACGGATCACGGTCACCACAGATGAGTTGATGGACCAGAGATTATTTAGAAAAAAAGTTTTAGAGACACATACAAGCCTGCCTGTAGAAATGTCTAAGAGAGATTATGAGGCACGAATCAGAGAACTGTTGGAACAATGCGAGATAATAAAGATGCCTAAGGAAGTAACCAAAGAGGGTAGGTTCTATTCTCACTTGGAAGACTTCTTATACAATCAAGCTATTGCCGATGAGATAGAAGATGTCTTGAATCACTGTGTGTGGAAGAGTGAAGGTAAGATGTATTTTCAGTTATCAAGCTTGGAGAGATACTTACGTAAGATTCAGTTCAAAGAGTTCTCAACAACGCAAATGGGATCATTGATCAGGGACAAAGGCGGTGACTCGAAGCTTCATCGTGTCAACAAGAATACTACAAAGAATTTATTCTTTATACCTGACCCACGACCTCAAGTAGAAAACAAATTAAATGTACCTAAGGTAAAAGATGATGTCCCATTCTAAAATAAAAAAGATCTACGGACCACCGGGCACAGGTAAAACAACCTTCCTGCTTAATATTGTAGAGAAAGAATTAGAAAGTAATTTAACACCAGAAGACATAGGCTTTGTGGCATACACTAAGAAAGCAGCAAGTGAAGCTATAAGTAGAGCATCATACAAATTTAAACTGGATCAAAAAGATTTTAAATACTTCAGAACAATACACAGCTTAGCATTTCAATGTTTAAGCTTATCTACAAACGATGTAATGAAACCCAAACACTACATGGAAGTATCAGATGCAATGAAAGTTGATCTGGCACCCAAAGATATACATGATGATGACGGCAATTTTATTCAACAAGATCCTTATTTAAAAATCATAGACCTGTCTCGTATTACAGGAGTAGGTTTGTATGACACCTTTTCAAAGTTTGGTCACATTGTAGGTGGTTGGCGTAAGCTAGAACAGATTGCGGAGTATCTCAAAGAGTTCAAAAAAACTAGAAAATTATATGACTTTACTGACATGCTGTTAGAGTTTAATCTTAAGCCTGAAATATGGCCAGAGATAGAGGTATTAATAGTTGACGAGGCGCAAGACCTATCGCTCGTCCAATGGCAAGTTATCACAAACCTCATATCGAAATGTAAAAGGGCATACATCGCTGGCGATGATGACCAAGCTATATTTAAATGGGCGGGTGCTGATGTTAATACATTTCAGTCTTATCCTGGCACTTCTGTTGTACTCAATAAATCCTATCGTATCCCCAAGTCCCACCACTTCGTGGCATCCAAGATCGTTAGAAATATTAAAGACCGAGTTGAAAAAGAATGGGAAGCTAAAGATGAAGAGGGCAAGGTTGTTACAGTCTATTCACATGAGGCAATACCCTACAAAGATAAAGAATGGCTCGTCCTTGCAAGGACTAAATACATACTTAATAAAGTTGAAAAGTTCTTCTTGGAACAGGGTTTCTACTACGCACGCTTTGGACAAAGTAGCATAGCTGACAAACTAAA
>Ga0181415_1000491_pt1 | contig 11166 bp, 18 predicted proteins | sample 38SPOviralmetaG_FD_130140 | JGI IMG/M metagenome (GOLD analysis project Ga0181415, IMG submission 130140) | Marine viral communities from the oligotrophic San Pedro Time Series (SPOT) site, San Pedro Channel, CA, USA - 38 SPOT_SRF_2012-12-11 | ecosystem: Environmental > Aquatic > Marine > Strait...
AGTATTTTCTTTTTAGTTGTTCTATAATGGAAACGTATGGGTATGTTTTTATATCAATATTTTTTAGATTGCTTTTAGCATCACATAAGTGTATACCAATAGCATCGTTAGGAAGTTGTGTTCCATCAATTAGTTTTTCAGTTTCGAACCAACCGATTGAACAGAATAAATTTGGTTGTAATACATATTTTTTTAACTTGTGTTTATTAACTAAGTTATTAAGTAATATAGGTCCTACTTCTCCATGTATAAGTCTGGCTTTATTCCTATAACTTATATCATCTAATGCATCTAACCAGATTTTTTCAGAAGATGTGCCAGATTGAGAATAAATTAAACCATTTGTAGCAATAACATTACCAACTTCATTTAACTCTGAAATAAAAATATATGGTTTATCTAAGTTGAAATCTTTTAATAATACAATATCAGTATCTACAAACAACCCACCATGTTCATATAAAAATTTATATCTAAATTCACAAGAATAGCCTGACAATCCACCTTTATTAAATCCTTGTTGATAAGTCCATATTCTTGATTTAGGCAATATAACATTACCATCAAGAACATTAACTCCTGATGGTATGTTTTTTACTCCATCATATGTGTAAAGATTATATTTAAACCCATTCTGTAAGAATGAATTGATAGATATTACGTGTTGTGGTGATAACTCATCACCTATCCAAAGACTATTAGCTACCTTATCTTGTCCTACGCTTTGCTCCACCTTGTCCTCGATATGGTTTTACAGAACTTTTCTTAGTTCCTCTACCAGCACCTTGTCGTGTTTTCTTGAGATGTTTTTTAGGTTTTTCGTTTCCACCAACCATTAAGACAACCTTTCGATTATTTGTTGTTTAGGAAGTGCGCCAACAAACCTATTAATCTCTTTACCACCCTGCTCTATCACTACTGTAGGTACTGAACGGATATTATATTTTTCTGCTAAATCGGATAGGCTATCTATATCTATAAACTCCACATGATATCCTTCACCTGCTATTTCATTCATAACTGGTTTGAATACCTTACAAGGTCCACACCAAGTAGCACTAAAATATTTTGCTGTCTTCATTAGTTTAATCTCCTTGACATATTCACATTAGATAAGATTTCACCGTCTTTATCATACGGCCATCTATATTCACCATATCTCTCATCTTCAGTTTTCCATTTAAGAAGAACCAATTCTTTTAGTTCTTTTACTTCTTCACTTAATTGCATAACTTGTTCAAGTAACTTTACTTGAGCACGTTTTAATTGCGATGATCTATCCACTAAATCTCCTTTGCCGTTCCTTCGGCTTCTTTTTTCTCGGTTGCTATTTCTTTATCTGCTTCTGCTTTAAAGTCTTTTTTCTTACCACCATGATAATCATAAGCGTGTCCTTCTTCAATCAAAACGTCATTCACACTTACCCAACCATCAGACGATAAATCAATTCCACTATCAGTACGAGCAATACACTCATTGATATGATCCCCAACATATTCAGGCGATACAAAGATTTCTCCAAGAACTCTACCGAACTTACCAGTTCCAAAAGATTTAAGCTTGAAATTTCCTGCTTCAAGTAGTTCTTTATTCCTTGCTTTTGCTGCAAGTCCTTTTTTCTTTTCATCTAAATCCCTTGTTCTGCTTTCCCAAGTATCGATACCCATATATCTAATACGTTTTTTTACCTTTAGATTAAAACCTAAATCAATATAACAATCGATTGTATCTCCATCTAAAACTTTAATTAACTCTGCTTCATACTCTCGTACATTTAATTTCTTAGCCATTACTTTTCTCCGTTTAACCGAAGAGAAGTCTTCGGCTATCTTTTAATATTCATTCCTATCTGGTTTGCAACTAATAAACATTTAGCAGTAGTTGCATTCCACTCTCCATTATAAATATTATCAAGTATCCTAAGTGCCTCAGATTGGGTAATCTTTTTTTCATACATTTCATTACCATGTAGATACTGATTTGAATCTGAAGCTGTATTAGCTATCTTATCTATTACTTCTGCTAATTCTTTAAACATAAGATAAGACATATAATTTAATCCTAATTGATGTGTTTGTGAATGTGCCATAACGACATATTTTTCATATTGGCTTCTTTTATTTCTATACTGTTCTTTATTCATTATCATTGATTATCTATTCCTATTATATTCTTTCCATTGTTCTTCGGTTACTTCTTCTCTTTCAGTTTCACCACTTTTTCTTTTAAAGATTGTTTTTCCACCATCAGGTGATTCGAATATGTAACCTAAGTCAACGCTACCTTCAGCTATATCTTGTGCTAACTTATGAGAATCTAACACAGCTTGTGAATCTCCACCAGTAGGTAATCCATCTGCAGTTAATTCGTTGTATGCTTGTTGTTGTATATCTTTTATATCACCATCTCTACCTTCATGAAAATCATCAGCGAAATGTTTTATCCCACTACCCATCTTCTCTTCTTCTTTTAAATCACATTGTAGATGATTAGAGCCAGAACCTATATAATCATATTCAACATAGAATGTAGATTCACCACAATGTTCACACACCCATTTTGCTTCTTCTAATCTATCACCTACTTCAGGTATATCAGTATCTATAGTATTCATATTAAGAAAGAAAGGTCTACCCGATCGTATTTCTTTCATAATAGCTTTAACTATAGTTTGTCTTGCAACTGCTGAGTGTAAATTTGTTTCTTTTAGTCTTTCTAAGACAGTATCTATTAGTTTTTCCATTGTTGTATCCTATATAAAAAAAAGCCCGAACAATTTAGTAACTGAACGGGCTTTGTGTGGGAATGAGAGAGTAAAATCATTCTAAATATTTATTAAGTATTTTGCTTAACCTTTTAGTTAAAATCTTTGCTGATTTCTTTTTATCTAAATTCTTTTTAATAGCTTCTTTATAAACATCAACTATTAATTTATTATCTTTATTGTTCATATATAAATATATAAAGAGTGCCCAAAAATGTAATTTATTTTCAGGCACTCCAACCTTTTTTTAGGAAGCGTATTCTGCTTCTGTTTCGTTAACTTCTTCTTCGTTGAAAAGGTTCTCATCAGAACCATCAGAGACATATTTCTGAACTAACTGTTTGATGAAAGTTCTCTCTGAATCAGCACCACCTGAACTATCAAACTGAGGATAGACACACACTTCAGCAGCCTCATCTAATCCGAAACCGTCAAAGATTAATCCAGCCATCTCAACAATAATGAATCTATCCATAAGAGCTTTATCCATAACTCTTGTAGAAGTATATTCATTACCTATGTTAGCTGTCGCTACGAAAGTAACACCCTTAGCCACTTTAATAGTAGCCTGACCATCAGCCTCATCAAGTCTGATATATCTCTGTCCTTCATCAAGAACCGTCATCAAGATATTCCAAGCATCAGGGTGAGCTCTTGATAACTCATCAAGAAGAACCACAGCGTTTGGAGTTTGAATAGCTTTGATAAATAATGATTCTGAAAAGTAAGTTCCATCTTTCTTATCAAAGTGAACATTACCAATCAAAGTAGCTCTTGGGTCTTGTGTCGCACCCAAGTTAAAGTAGAAGTCAGGACGACTTAGTGAATCAACTAACGACTTAGCTGCGAGTGTCTTACCACAACCGGCAGGACCCGTCATAAGAATATTCTTACCACGAACAGCACCTCGAACTAAATACTTCCATTTAAGTTCTTTCATCACCAACATCTCAGGTTTCAACTTATAAGAAGTATGAATGAAGTTTAGAACCTCTGCATGATCGTCTGGAACAGCAAGTTCCTCAGCATTAAATACTGGTGTAGTTGATTTCTCAAATTCACTCATCGGAACTTTCCACCAATAAACTTTACCAGTTTTGCCAGTTCTACGTTCAAGAGCCATACCTTGTTCATAAGCCCTCTTACGGGAGCCTGTTCCAATCTCTGATGTAAACTTATTACCGTCAGCATCGAAAGCGTTATATCGATTACCTGACATCTCCATTTTTACAATTGTATTATTATTATCCATTTCATTCCCTTTTGTTATTTTACTCAATTTAAGATTTTTTCTCATTTCTTATACCAGAATATAGGTATAAAGGACCACATAAGTCAAGCCTTTTTTTCATTTATTTTTCCACCAATGTAAAGTTCCGTTAAACGTTTCATATGCTTCATAACCACATTTTTTAACCCAAATACATTTCCAACTATACTCATCTCTTCTAAAATTAGTTGATTTCATTTTGTATCCACAATGACATTTAGGATTATTTTTATAGAATAGATTGATTAGAAACTTTATGACTTCTCCAAGAATTTCTTATTCATAGTCTTAGCCAAAGCCGATACTGAACTAACATCGATGAACTTGGCAGCTTTACCATACATCTTCTTGAAATCACCCATATATCTATCATTATCGTAACTATCGCCGATGTAGTAACTAAGAACTTTAACACCCTTGTTTCGTATCTCTTTCATCATTTTCTTTGTATGATTAACAGCTTGTTCATTATAATAACTGATATCCTCATTACTGAACATTGGCATCCCATCAGAAAAGTTTAGGAAGTAACTCTCTTTATCTTTTGAACCCTCACTAATCTTATCCATAATAGCTTGGTAACATAATCCTTCAGGAGTAGTTCCACTAACACCAAGATTTTTCCAATACTTTCTAATGTGAGACATCTTATTCTTTCTACTATCGTAAGCCATCAAGATAGCGGGTCTCTCACTACGGTTTCTACGATAACCACCACTACCATAACTTGTGTATCTAATTGAAACATCAACTGTTAAACCTTGAATCATTGAAGCCGCTTTACAAATAGCGACAGTAGATTTAATAGTGTTAATCCACTTATCTCCATTCATACTACCACTAGCATCAATTGAAATATGTAAGTGAGCGTCAGCATAACTGTCAGTAAAGACAGAAGAGAAAACTCTGTCGTTTCCAAAACCTAACTCAGCGATTAATCTCTTGTCAATTCTACCACTATCTTTACGTGTCCACTTGGTATCTCTACTCTCATTACGAACTTTAAGTTTCTTACCTAACATAGTTCCAAGTCTCATACCCTCAGCGATAGTCGATGCCATACCATCACTACGATAGTATCTTTCTCTGAGAGCTTCACACATATTATTCTCAATCAAACTATCAGTAATCCTATCAATGACAATACAAGTAGTTTTACCACCATTATTTGAATTTGAGTAATAATCATACTCAGTAAGTGTTTTATCACCAACCTCAGTAAGTCTCATACCACTATCTTCAATTGACTTTAACTCACCAGCGTATTTCTTAGCCAACTTAGTTTTCTTAGTCTTACCATCAACAAAATCTTTTTGCTTCTCAAATGCTCTGTCTAATTGTTTCTTCTGAGCTTCTGTAAGTTGAACATCACTACCATTAGAATGACCTCTCTTGACATCACCACTTGACATAGCTTCTTTCAATCCTTCAAACTCTTCATCAGAAAGTGTCTTTGGTTCACCATCACCACCACTACCATCACCACTCTCAGAAGATTCTCCGTCACCCTCAGAAGCAGGTTTACGTTCCATTTCACCATAACTATTTTCTTCTTCAATACCATCATCCAAGTTGTCAAGAATAACATTGTAAACTTCAAGTGCTACTTTGAATGCATCTTTTGTATCTTTAAGAGTTGATGGGTGATTTTCTACAAATGTAATATTGTAAATCTTATCTAAATCAGGAAGAACATCCAACATACGATTTTCATTAGTCAAGTTAATTAATCTAAATAAGTATGAATCCCAATCATTAGAAGTGTATTCATCAGACTTTATTGCTTTGTCGATGATATTAGAATGGAAATAAGTTTTATACATCGAATGGTAGTAACCCTTATAACCAGGAGAGTTTTTAAATATGAAATAATCAATACGTCTATCCTCAACATAGTTAAGAAGATTTTTTAGATGAGCTAATACTTCATTCTCACTATAACCTTTTTTATGACCTTTTATCTTAACTTCTTCATTGACGATATATCCATCAGCTAATTCTTTTAAGAAGTCAAAGTCAGAAAGTTTAATGTGTGAACCCTCATGAAGAGCCAAACCAACTGTTGAATCAAAATTCTTTTCTTTAATATTAGAAGAGATGACAACTTTCTTACCATCGGTATAAGAATCATTACCATCATTGAAAGTAACAGGAATATCATTCCTACCAGTAACAATATTAACAAAGTTAGCAATCGACCTACGATAAGCTGCTAATGCTATTGTATCTACTTTAGGTTTCTTAACCTCTTCAGTTTCATCCCAACTATCAAATATAGAAGTTTTTCTACCATAGTTCTCATCCATCCAAAAAGAAGAGTTAGAACCGTTAGATTTAGCACCGATACCATACTTCTCACGAAGAGCCATCGGATTAAAGTGTTTGATTTTTGTCATTTTTTCTCTCATTTAACTATATAAATATACGCATAAAGGACCACATAAGTCAAGCCTTTTTTCAATTTATTTTTTGTACCCATTTACGTACTCTTTTAGGCATTACTTCTAAATTATTTAATTCGTTGATTACTTTAGATTTGTTAGTCATACTGATTTCATCATTACTATATAACTCTTTTAGATAGTTTACTGTATTGGTATAACCATTATCTTTGTAGTATAATATTGTCTTATTATATAAGGTGTCGTAATCCATATGCTCTATAGTACTTGGTGTCGGAACATAAGTCTTTTTAGGTTTAGGATTGTATAGATTATGGTAGTATTGTTCTAACCATCTATCCCAAGAGTTATCTGCTACAATACCTTTTGCTCTACGTGTATTGCCAGTACTACGTCTGTCGATTGATTTTAAGTGGTTTGAAGACGACTTTGATACAGGCTGAACATAACCACCTGTCTTGTGAGGATAAACCGTATGAGCTGAATAATGCTCTATTTCAGAACAATCTAAACACTCCGTATAACCAAGATATGCTCTACGTTTATTTAACTCAACACCACATTTAATACACTCATTCATATTCTGAATATACAACTAAAATGGTATATAAGTCAAGCTTTTTTTTTATTGAAAATAATTAAAATAAATTACTTTTTTTTAAATGTTTTTTATATATATTATTGGTATAAGTACCCTTTGGGAGAGTAATCAAAGACCAGGCGTCAAATCTTTAAAAAAATGTATAATTAAACTCTTTTATATCCCTCATAAACCACCATTTAACTATAGATCTACTCTCATCATCATAGTATAATCTGAAGTCTTCTAACCTATTATATCTGTTATCATGCCTTAACTCTCTAGTATGTTTCCATATTGAAAAATCTTTATCTAATTCTAATCTATTTGCTATGTAATGATAATCATCTTGTAAGGTCTCGAATCTACCTATATAATCTACTAACTTTATTCCATCATTATATATGAAATCAACTTGTGGTCTTCTCCACATAGGAATCTTTCTTGGTGGATGGTCTCCCAATCTTACATATTCTTTCTTCTTTAACCAACTAACCCATTCAGGAAAAGACATTTGTAATGCAGCTTTTCTTGTTTTATGTTCATATGGAAACTGTCTTGGCATTCTATAAAATGTGTAATATGATACCATACGATCGTAAGGATTTCTTATGAATGTAAACTTCCATAGATTATCCCAATCAAACACCTTATCTCTTAATAGGAAAGCGCTCATATGTTTTCTTTCCATATCTTTTTCAGTATATGGTTGTGGTGATTCGATTAATTGATTTAATGCATTCCTTATTGAAGTTCCACCCGTCTTAGGTATGTGCATAAAAAAGAATTTATGTTTATTTGAGAAGAGCATAATACCCTCTTCTATTTTTTACAGCCATATCAATTGTTCCATCATTATAAACAACACCATGTCTCCAACAATACCCGAACATAACTCTTGTTCTACCTATATAAACTGGACACCTTATACCTAATTCTTTATATGCTATCAGTCTATGTCTACCATCTATGATATTCATATCTACGTCTAAGTCTAGTGGTAAGTGAACTTGGGGGATTATCAGTTTGAAATAATCTATGAGTGCACGATTAGTTGCTTGTTCGAACTTCTCCCAAACACAAAGACATACAGCACCTCTTTTTTCTTTTACTTTGTGTTGTAGGTGTGGTGATTCTTCTAACCAATCTTGAGGTGGAGGCCAGTCAAATATAGAAATAGATAATGGGTCAATCCACATATGTGGTTCTTCTCTATAAAATTTTTGAAAGAATTCTATTTCATCAGTTGAGGTCTGGTGATTTTTCATAGTCTTCTAAAACCCTAAATGTTAATATCCATTTCATATCTTCTTTTTCATCCCATTCTTCATAACCCTCAAATACACAATGACCTGGCTTAGTCATATTTTTTATAACTTTTTGTATTTGGTCTTCTTCATTACAAATAATAGATATCTTATCACCATCGGTTTTTACATAAACAGCATTATCATATTGGTTGTATACTATATTCTCTTTCATACCCATTACATTTCTTCACCATATAGACTATACTTCTTTATTGGTTCAGGCTTAACTACACCATCGTCTGTAAATATTTCACCTGCTTGTGCATCAATATCAAATCGTGTAGCACCATTTACCATATAGATAGCGTTGAGACAATCTGTAAGGGATGGGTGTACTACCTCATCTTTTTCTATAGACCACCTATCACCTGGTGGAACTCTTTTTGCAATAATGTGTTTCATATTAATCCCTTAATAATTCTTTTGTATTTGTTTCTTTATCAACAAAATATTTTTTTAAAACACTTAACTTATCTTCATAACTTGACATTAAATCTAACTCTTTATCAAGAGTTTCAACAATGTCAGGATGTTCTGCTATAGCCACATGATTGTCTAACAAGTTACTAATGTTAACCTTATGTTTAGCAATATGACCTTCAAAGTATTTTGTTAATGCGTCTATTAGATCGGTTCTACCTCTCATATTATTCTCCTTAGTTTAGTGGAGCTGGTGGGATTCGAACCCACGTCCAGTCTGCTTTCAATAAATAGTCATTCACAACTTAGTTAGTTTCAAATCGGTAGTAACTAACAAACCACCATATCCCTATTTACACAGATAGGTTTAACTGACAGAGTTTAATGTCTCTCTGTAATGACGATCGTGCCTAACTTATTTTATGACCGAGTGTTAGACAACTCAGTAACTTATGCGTAAGCGTAAGTTGGTTGGTAATTAGAAACAGGTTCAACAAAATTGTCAAACATCTTTTCTGCATTGGCTAAGTGCCAATCAATTTCCAACCCTTGTAGCGATACATCGCCATTTTGGTTTTGTGAGTCTTTTGTTTTGAGACCTACTCAATCTCCGTTGCACTATTTTACCAAACAACATCTGTCGATACCGTTTCAGCCCCATATTATTAAATAGTTTAATTTTCATTATAACCTATCTTATATTTTACAAAGTTAACTATATCCTCTGCTATATTTGTCTTGGTATATCTATCCATACCCTCAAAGCCAGGTGAAGAGTTAACCTCACATATCTTATACCCACCATTATCAAACAACAAATCAACACCTGCTATATCCAACCCTAATAGTCTTGCTGATTCACCACCCAACCAATCTATATCTTCCGTAATCTGATAAGGTATTCCCTCACCACCTCTTGTAATGTTTGCTCTAAAATCATCATCTACTGATTGTCTCATCATACAACCTACTACTTTACCATTAACAACTAACACTCTCAAGTCTTTACCATATGAATCTTTTACAAATTCTTGAAGTATGATATCATAACCCTCATTAGTTATCTCTGCCATCTTCATTAGTTGTGCTAATTGTTTTTTATCTTCCGCCATAAACACACCAGCACCAAATGAACCACTTAATGTTTTTATAATAACAGGAAAGTTTAGATTTTCCTTTACCCATTCTAAGTTAATAGGATGTTTAACTAATAAAGTCTTTGGAACAGGTAGATTTGATTCAGCTAATATCTGTTGTGTATACAACTTATCTTTAACAGTATCAATAGCATGACTTCCATTAATTAATGTAACACCTAATCTTTCTAAGTGTCGTATGATAGCTTTAATAAAGTAAGTAGTTCCACTACCTGTTCTTGGTATTACAAAATCAGGCAACCATCTTGGTTTACCACCAACTATAATAGACTTCCTATCATCTCTATCGACATAAATATCTACATCGTTTGGATTAACCACACGTATCTTAACGTCTCGTTTCTCAAACTCTTCTTTAAGTTTCTGTGTTTCCCAAGATTCTTCTATAGGGTTTTTATATAGTATCCAACCATTCATTTCCAATAGGTTTCTCCCCAAAGCTTAGTAGTCTCAGGATATACATCAAACATAATTTCTTTTAATACTTTTGCATATTGTTGTATTTCCCATTGGGCTGTAGGTTCATCTCTAAGTTCTATAAAGTTCATTATAGATTGAAACGATGCTGTCCAATATACTAAGGTGTATTGTGATAATGGTAATACGATGCGAGCTTGTTCTTTAGCCATACCAGCCTCAACCATTCTTTCATAAGTCATCTCAACTTGTCTCATATACTCACCATATATTTGCGTCATTCGTTTTTGTTGTAGTTTATCCAACTCACCCTCAGATGCTTGTTTATTATCTTCTGATTGTCGTCTCCACACTTCAGGATAATAATACTCTTGAACAGGAATATACCTACCACTAATCTCATTCCATGCATGGTCTTTAGTAACTGATGAGGATGTTGTCTCAATACCAACAACGTGCTTATACCATTGTCTCATTACAAACTCAGGTGCTTTGATTATCATCATAACGTGTTGATGTCTGAATGGACTGAAGTGTTTATGTTTGATTAAGAACTTAGACAACTTTCTATCTTTCTCTTCAAACGTATCACTCTTAGTTCCAAACGAAACTCTAGCAGCATTAACTGGTGTTAAGTCATCACCTAACTTATCTACAACTTCTATATAACCTTTATCTAATACGTCTATTTTCATACTATTCCTTCCGATTTCAAATGATTAAACAATTTCTTATAAGCATATCTATTTGGATGGTCAACTGGATTATCTGGAGGACCATGAACAGAGGGATGATCCTTACCCTCTAAATTTTCTTTAGGAGCAAAATATTCTGGATTATCTTCCA
>Ga0181415_1000493_pt1 | contig 11145 bp, 14 predicted proteins | sample 38SPOviralmetaG_FD_130140 | JGI IMG/M metagenome (GOLD analysis project Ga0181415, IMG submission 130140) | Marine viral communities from the oligotrophic San Pedro Time Series (SPOT) site, San Pedro Channel, CA, USA - 38 SPOT_SRF_2012-12-11 | ecosystem: Environmental > Aquatic > Marine > Strait...
AGTCAAGGGAGTCAAGGGATTTAGGGAATAAAAAGAAAATCTAAAAATAGAATTATGGTTTCGGTGGCGAATCGTCGGTTTCAGGGATGATTGCTTCACTCTCTGCTTCTGCCTCTGGTTCAGGTTCTGGTTCATTATCTGCCCCTGGGAATGTGCCATTTCTAATCTCTTCTGGCACTAATCTATCCTCTGCTGGCACTTTATTTCTTTTGGTGGTATTTGCTTGACCCACTGGACCCATCTTCTTTTCCTTTTGTTTAACTTCATCCTTTAATTTATCTTGCTCTTCAGGAGTTGGTGGTTCTCGCGAGCAGTCAAAGATATAGCAGTTATCACTAAATCCTATTCTACATTTACAGGCGCATTTGCTCTGCCATATTACCAGTAAAAGCGAACCAATTGCCCCCAGTATTAATACTACTGACCCAGCAAACTGGTCAATGCTCATCTTCTCAATCTCAATTACTGGTTCATTAACTTCAGTCATATTTACCATTATTTATATTTTATTATTAATATATATATTTTAAATAAAATGCCAACGAACAAACAGAAGTTTAATAAGAAATACGGATTTAAAGCAGATGCTCCGCATTCTATGGCGGAGATATCAAGACTTACAGGGGTAAGCACATCAATTCTATCCCAGGTAATGGCAAGGGGCAGAGGGGCACGAAAATCCAATCCTGGCAGTGTGCGAAACACAGCAGGGGTAAAAGGCGGACCAGGGGCAAAGATGTCAGCAACTCAATGGGGTCAAGCGCGAATCTATAGTTTCGTGATGGGGGGCAAAACTCAATCAACTGCTGATAAAGATTTGTGGCAAAAACACAAAGGCAAAAAAAAATCTATTAAGACTATAAATGGTAAAAAAGGCAAAAACGACAAAGGCAAAAGGGGAGGGTAAAACACTTTACAAACCTAAACCATCTACGAAAGCAGGGAAAAAGTATATGGTATATGTTAAGTCCCCATCAGGCAATCCAAGGTTAATTCACTTTGGGCAGAAGGGGGCACAAGATTGGCGTTCTGGGACAGCATCTGCTGAAAAGCGGAAGTCATATCGTGCCAGAGCGTCAAAAATAAAAAAGAAGGATGGTAGTTTAGCAGTAAAAGATAAAAATACAGCGAATTACTGGGCATACCATTATCTATGGTAGTAGGATTCTCCTACATAGTGCCTCAAGGTAATCATTTCGCTTTTGTAGTTTATTTATTAATTCATCTTGTTCCATAACTTTGGCATCTGCCTGGTCTCGCTCTGCCTCAAAGACAGATGCTTCTTCCAGGTAATGATTTGCCTTTTTCTCAAGTTGGTCAATTTGGTCTTCCAGATTGTCAAACTCTTCATCGTCAGGATGGACTGGTTCGCCTTCGCTCTCCTCACTCGCTTCCTTCATTAGTTCGGGATTATCCTTAATAAAATCATCTGGGTCTTGCTGAACATCCTGGAGTTGCTCTGCCTCTGGCATCTCAACTACCATATCATCAATAGGAAAGATATAATCAATCTTTACTTTATTAATTACCCCATCAAAATCCACATCACAATAAGTTGGTTTAAGGGTCTTTAATACCCCTGTGCCGAGTTTCTTGTATTTGCCCCCTGTAATCTTAACAGATTCACCCAGAATTAACTTTTTATTGTCCATTTATACTTTGTATTATATTTTATTTATGTGTCATTCTTTTAAATGATTTTTATTGGGTGGGATTGTAGATGGTTGCCTTGACCTTGACAGAATGACCCCTTGCGAGTGCCTTGTCCTGAACTGCCTTAATTTCCTCTTCAGTTGCTTTATTAATATCCTCTGGGACATTATTAAACAATTTTGCCATTAGAGTAGTTGAGACAGAATGTCCAATGTGCTTTGATGAGAACTTGGAAAGCAGATGTGAGACATCATTTCTTGTTAATGGTTTGCCTGTTGCCCAAGAGAATAGGTAAGTAGGTTCAGTATATTTCTTCTTCCATAGGTCAATGCTCTTAAGATAGGCAGTGATTTGCTTTGAGATTTTGTGGTCAAGAATAATTGTCCTTGGTCCATATTTGGCAGTTGTTTTCCCATTGTTCATAATAAACTTCATTTCTCCAGTTCTAATTAAAAGGTAGTTTTCATTCTTATCTGCTGTCTTCTCATATTGTGCTTCTCTTAATACACGGATGCGCGCCAGTTCATTGCGCAGGGGCACTTCTGTATGAATTAAGAACATCATTCTGGCAATCGTGTCCATCCTATTACCTTTTACTTTATCTTCTGTCTGGTCAATCATATCCAGAATACTTTGCTTATTAACATTTGCCATAACCTTCGCCTGGTTGGTAGTTGGTTTGCCTTTATTTTGGTCATACTGGGCATTGAGTAAATCTCGCTTACCTTCATATACCTTTCTAATACTCTCTGGCATATTAAAGTCCTTCTCACTTGCCATAAGTCCAATGACAACACTATTATAGTAATTTCGCTGGGTGGTCGGTTTAAACTCTGCGACTGCCTTATCAACTGCCCCTATATCTTTTGCCCACCACATATCCTTCATAATCTGGTCGCCGTGAATCTTGGTAAATACTTTATTAATATTCCGCAAGTAAGTTTTGAGTGATGAATCAGCATATGGTTTCCCACGCTTCTCACCGAATGTAATAATGTTATTTTTGATGATGTCCATTATCTGTATGTATATATATCTATGGGTATTTATCTTTAAATTGTTTTTTTTCTATACTTTATCTGTAAAGTATTTAAACAAATGATACATAGATAATTTAATGGGAAACCAAAAATGCGACAAGTGGGGTAAAATCTATGTGATTACGAACAAAGACTATCCAAACCAGGTATATGTAGGGAGCACCGAACAGACCTATATATGTAAGCGCAAGTATAGGCACAGGAAGGAAAAGGAGTGGGGCAATAAGTCATATGGTAATTTATTTGACACTGACAATTGGTCTTGCTATGTAGTTGAGATGGAACAGGGTTTATTGGGTGAGCAGTTGCGAATGAGAGAGAGGGAATATTATGATTCTTACTTGGCAATGGAATTAGATGTTTGTAATCAAAATGTGCCTTGGAGCACGCCAGAGGAGAAGAGGGAGAAAGCGAGAAAACAGAAAAGAGACTGGTATGCCAAAACCAAACTCCTGAAAAACTCAATTTGTGCCTAAATCCCTTAACTCCCTTGACTCACTAATCAAAGGATAATAAATAATGCCCCTTTTTCATTGTGAATTGGGCGTGTTGTCCTGCCTTTACCTTTTGCTTTTTTTCTAATTGTTTCTTAACTCTATATGATAATTCAGGGGTAATTTTATATCCCAGATTATGATTATCATTCAGTAGTTTAATTGCCATTCGGCAAGTGGGTATATCAGCATATCTCTTAATATGTTCAGCATCACTCACAACCTCGCTCTTATCATTATAATCACTGGCAGGGAATGTTCCAGCACATCCTTTACTAAAATGAATTAATGACTTTGCTTTAAGGATTGCGATTTCCCTTTCTTTTAATGAGATATTCCCTTCTTTTTTTGGTTTTTCCAGATATTCTATTAATTCAGGTAGATTATTTATATTATAGTAATCATAATTAGGGGCAATATTATCAATTGTTTTCAGGGTAATCATTACCTCTTCGGCAACTACCTTTTTAATTTTATTTTTAAGATTGTGAATGGGCAATTTAAATATTAATATGATATCACACAAATCCTTTTTTGAGTGTGAGGGGTCAATCATTTACTTAATATTATTTTTTTAATTTTTAAATCTAACGCATAATAAAATGCCATATCAGGACAATGAACCTATACCAGATAATTATAGCAGAGAGTGGATACCCAATGAAACGCAGAGGGTAGATGAATCGGGTAATAAAATGTTTGAGGAGAGAAAGACCAAGAAGGCAATGGAATTACCCCCTGTTCCAATTCTTAATTTCCCAGCAGGAGGATATTGGAAATATACCATTATTAATCCAGATGGACCCCAAGCATCTCCCACTGGCAACCCAATGGATAATGCCCCTGTATTTCATAAAGCACCAGAAGTATTCACACACTTTACCAAACAGCAAGATTATATGGGCAAAGCAAAAGGTTTTAAAGGGGTAAAGCAAGAAGTTATCCATTCACGGGAGCACTTAAAGAAACTGGTAAAAGAAGAAATCCAGGCAAAGTTTGAGGCATATATGTTAGAGCAATTTAGCGATGAGGAAGAGATGGAAGCATTTGAGAGAGAGGTAGATGATGATTGGAATAGAGAGGCAAGATTTGAGGGAGGGGCAGGTTTCATTGCGACCAAGACCAGAGAAGGAGGGGCATTGCCTGGTGCTTTGATTGATACTGCCCCTGCTGGATATTACTGGGCAAAAGATGACGATGGTAATGATATCTGGAAAGACGGCAGAAGAGTCCCTGCCCCTCTTTATGAGGGCAAAGGATTAACCAGAGCAGGCAAAGTAGCAACTCACTTACAGACCTATGGTAGAGGTGGAATGTATGGAGGGGAAGACCAAATAAAAAGACAATTAGAAGAGAAGTATATACAGAATGATACTTATATTGGTCAATTAGCAAAAAAATATACCCCTGATATTACAGGGGCAAATACTATACCTCCTCAAACACCCCTTGGAGAAGAAGACAAGACAAGAGCAGATGGAACTAAACTGACCCGAGATTATACCGCAGAGATTATCGGTTCGGTGAATCCAGAAGATTATACCATAGGAGACCCACTTGTTAGATGGTCGCAGAGCAGTGAAGCAAAGGCACTTGAGGTAGAACGAGAGAAGGAGTTTAATAAATTACTGGAAAAGGAATATCAAGAAGAAGTAGAATTACATAGGGGCACACCTTTAGAAGGTAGAACATTACCCTGGTCAGCACTTGGAATAAAATACGGGGGCAATGCCCACGCTATGAATATTGATTGGATACGAGCGAAAGGAATGAAGAAGGAACTATATGAACTCTATGAGGCAGAATATAGAGCAAAAATAAAACCTGCTCTTGACGAACCAGGAACTCAAGATATTGGTGGATTAATAACCCAGATGAATGGAGTTGTGTTAGATGATAGGGGCAGACCAACAGGAGAAGTTGTGCCTGCTCCAGCAGATGAATTAACTGATAGTGATGATGATGTAGATGATTGGTTAGCAGGGGGAGGTGAGGCACCAGAAGTCGTAGTTAATAGGATTGACCAGGAAGATGACACAGAGTTCCAAGATGATGCTGATACTTATGGTAGAAGAATTACCACTGGTCAAGGTCGTCAATTGCGATGGAATGCTGGCGCTTAAAATTATCTTATATAGTATATAAAATGAATGAATGCTTCTTTGACCAAAATATCAACATATACACGGACATTCCTGTCCAACCTACCATTGCCCCTACTACTACTACTGGTAATATTAATATCAAGCATAAGAAAGCACAGGCGTATAAGGAACTTGCCCCTGCTCAACCTGACCTCACTGAAATTACTAAATTAGATTATGTCAATCCAGAATATTTAGACCCTATTAATATGTTTATGGACTGGCACAAGAAACACCCCCAGGGGCAATGGGGACCGATGAAAAGTGAAAATAAAATGGTAAGTTATGAAAGAAAAAAATAATCTATTTATTAATATAAATGTCAAGTAAGCAATTTAAACCGAAAAATCCCAAAGCAAGGAAACAGAAATCTACTGCGCAGAAGCGAGCAATTGCCCAGCGACAGAGGGCAGAAGATTCACGCCAAGATGCTGTGGCAGAACAGCGCAAGCGTTCATTTGCCTTACAGAAAGACCCAAGACAATTCTTAACAGGATTGCCCCCGCAGGCACAGGCAGAAGTTAGTAGGGCATATGGCAGAGTATTAGCATATAATGATAAAAAGGCACAAGATGACCTTGCTGATTCATTTGGTGGAATGGAATTAGATACTGGCGCTCCAGCGCCCACTACTGCCCCTACACCAGCATCATCACCTGCCCCTGCTGAAGCAAGACCAGAAGTTGATATGGGTGGTATTGATGATATTACTTCTGGAATGGCACAAATGAACACAACTCAAAAGTTCCCTCCTGGAGTTAAGTTAAGGGGCAAAAATCTTACCAGTGAGATGAGAAGGCATAATAAAGATGTCAGGAGACAAGACAAGGCGCGTTGGGGATATCTTACTGAAATGGATTATCCGGGTAATGCTTTGCCTGACCAAGATTATAATTTGGTGATTGCTGATAGAGATAGAGCAGAAAGTGAGAAGAGGGAGGAGAGGAAGCGAGGGGGATATGTAAATAAAAAGACGAGAACGCAAAGTCAGTATCTATCTAAATATGAGCAACTATTAGCAAGGGGCAAAAACAGAGATGTCCAAGATTATCTTGCTAAAGAACCAATGCTTACTGATATTGACCCTAATAATCCATTTGCCCCTACACCCCAATCAATTGCCCAAGTGGAAGGGACATTAGGAAAACCTGATTTGCCCCCTTCAGGACCAGGGGACTATTTATATGAATTAGAGAAAGAGCAGGAAGGTGCCAGGGCATTGGCGGAGGTTAGAGCATTTGAGGATTCGCAATATAATATTGAGGAGCGCCAGAGAAATGCTGTGCCTGAACTTCCTTCTCGTGAGGATGTAGTTGTTAGAATGGATGCTGAAGATGTTGATGAATTGAGGGCACAGGCAAAGGATTTACTTGCCAGGAAGAAAGGGGCAAAATCACAGGAGGAGAAGGATTATTATAAGCGAGCACTTGCTGACCTTAAAGATACTGATGCTTCGGCAGTTAAAAGCAGACAGCGACAGCGTCAAGAAAGAGCAGAACAATCTGCCCCTACATCATTTATTCCACAGCGACCAGGGGTAAGTAAATACCCTGGACCTGCTAATATCCAAGATGGATTTGTTAGTGTCTCGCGAGAGATAGGGGCAAGAGCATTAACTGATTTAGAAGAGCAATCATATAAGGGCGGAGGAACTACTGGACAAACTCAACGATTTACCAGTGGTGAGGTCAATGAAGATTACCAGGCATATGCTACACGCAAGGGGCAATCATTAGAGAAGTTTAGGCAGGGTGGTGGTTCTATTAATACAGAATCTACCAACCAGACACATTATGATTTAGATGCGGTTAGAAATGTTCGGTCAAGTAAATCAATTCCCAGTTGGGGAGAATATGTCAAGGAGGAGGGAGATACTGACGAAGAGGATTTGGATTATTTAGAAGATACTTTTGCTGATATGGACATATAAAAAGTGGAAATTAATTCCATATAATAAAAATAAATTATAAGATATAAAAGATGGGTAAAGCAAAACGCACAGGAGGACCACCAGGGCAAAAAGATACTGGATATGCGAAACGCACAGGAGGAGCGCCAACAGGCAAACTTGGGGCAATGCCCGATATGAAAGGCAAGGGGCAACAGAAGGGTCTTAAGATTAGCAAGACCGATAAAAAGAAAAGAGATGCTAAAAAGAAAACTATTGCCAAGGCAGAAGCAAAGGGTAAAGCAAATGCCCAGAAGTTCTTGGCAGGACCAAAAGAGAAGAAGGCAAAGGGTAAATCAGTTGCCGTTCTTAAGAAAGAAGCAACTGCCATCCGTAAATCAATGATGCCTAAACCAGTTAGTAAGATGAAGAAAAGTGAATTGGTTTCCTTTATATCTTCCCATTCTAAAAAGTCTGCCCCTGCTGGACTGGGGTGAGGGAGTTAGGCAAAAATAATAAAATTACCAAATCAACATTAACTTTTTATTCTGGAGATTCTATTTTTAGACTAAATCCCTTGACTTCCTTGACTCATTTTTTCACTCATTTTTCTGGAGATGTCCAAACCCCCCAGAAATCTGCCCCCTTACCCTTTACACCTCTCTTCTGCTCACTGAACACAGAGAACAGAAACTACCCCTATCAGCAATTCCAGACTACGCCAAGCAGTTCGGCAACTCTTTCTACCCAGGAGAACGCGACCGCCTACTTCGTCAAGAAGGTATGTATTCCAAGCAGTCCTGGGAATCTACCCCCCGTGAAGCGCCCCAAGGGGCAAACTGGCGGAAGTTCCGCGCCTACCTTGACGGCAATGTCAAACTGACCCAGCAAGGACGCACCGACCTCAACAACACCCTCAAGACCTACGAGCAGATGAAGAAGATGGACGCCAAGACCCAGGACAAGTATGAAGCGGAGATATCCACCCTCCAACGGCAGATTAACGACCTGTCGGGGCAACTCAAGATTGCCAACCAGACCATCCACGAGGGGCAAGATGACGAGACACCTGCCCCTGTCCTCCATATGATGAACCGCCTGGCAGATGTGGAGACCAAGCATATCGCATTGCGCAACCGCTGTGTGGATGCCATCGTGGAGAACACCTGCTACTCGGCAATTGCGGGACTGGGTCTTGATTGCCACGAAGAGACTTGCCCCCCAGCGCAGGAGAAGACCAACCTGGAGGATATTATGATGAACATTTGCCAGGATGTGGCAGACCAGAACGACCTGTGCGACCAAGACTACCTGAACGACGAAGTGGAGTCGGCGCGCGAGTCAGCATATGATGATGGGCACGACCAGGGTTGCGAATACCAGGAGGAGGAGACCACCAACGACTTCACCAACAAACTGGACGCCCTGTTCGGCGAGGGCGATGGGTCTTGGGAGACGCGCCTTGAGGCAATTGCCGAGAAGTATAAGGCAAATGAACGGCGCATTGCCCAGGACTACCAGACCTGTGTTGAGCATATGGTAGATAAACTGACCCTCAAGTTCTCCCATTGGCGCGAAGTCCAGTGTGCCACCAATCCCCAGTATTCAGTGGATGACGAAATCCACTTCCTGCTCGGCGAAGACCAAGAAGGGGTAATTGCCAAGAAGGTATTTGATGACCTCTACCCGGGGCAATATTCCCTGACCATCAAGGACAAGACCTACGCTGTGCCAGGCGACGACGAGTATGACCAAGAAGAATAGATTAGGGGCAATACACATAGACAGACCATAGACAGAATATAGATTATAAATAGTTTAAAGACAAATTGTATTAGTATAGTATAGAATAAATATTTTTTTGCCAATGCCGAGAACTTACACAGAAAAGCAATATCAAGCACAAGTCAAGAAGGCAAAGGCAGGATGGGGTAAATACTTTGGAGAATTGGAGAGAGAACAAGAGAGGGATATAATTTATTATGAACAGGTAAAGGAATTGCCAGTGGCAGATATGACAGATTATGCCCAGCAACAGATTCAGGAACTCCTAATAAAATTAAAAGAGGCAATTGACTGCCCTGTCTGTCTGGAAACTATTGCCCCTGGCAATATTGAGATGACTGCCTGCGGGCACAAGTTCTGTAAGGAATGTCTTAATACAATAAAAACTGCCCCTGAACCCAAATGTGCCGTGTGTAGGGGCAAGATATGGGTGAAGAGATAGGGGCAAAGTAATTCCCATTTTTTTGAGCGATTTTTCTGGAGTTCTCCAAACCCCCCAGAAATCTGCCCCCTTACCCTTTACAACAATCAACTGAACTCCTGAACTCAAGAGAACAGCACCCAAACCAACAACCAACCAACCAACCAACTGCGCCAGTTAATTCGGCAGTTTCTTTCCAACCAACCAACCAACAATGTCCGCAACACGCGACTACAAACAGATGGCGAAGAACCTTCACAAGGAGAACAAGACCCTGACCGCGACCATCAACACCCTCAAGACCGACTACACCACCCTGGAGACGACCGCCACCGAGAACGAGAAGCAGATGAAGATTCTGCTGAAGGACTACAAGACCAAGACCAAGGGGCAAATCAACGACCTGGAAGAGCAGGTCAAGACCCTGGAGCACGACCTGGGCGAGCAGGCGGACGCCAACAAGGAGATGATGGAGTGGGTAGCAGGTCTATCAACTACCATCCAGGACAACGAGGATATGACGGCGGACGACATCACTGCCTGGGTGGAGGGGCAATCATTGGAGGCGAAGGCAGAGAAGACCCACGAGGACGCCGTCAGGATGCTGGGCGAACTCCAAATCAGGTTTAACCTGCTGACCGAGGAGATGGAGAAGTATAAGGTGGAGAAGCAGGAGAAGAAGAAGAACAAGAAGCAGAAGGGTCTTTCGGGGCAACATCGCAAGGAGGATTGCGATGAGGGTAATGTTCGCCCCTTCGCTGTGGATAGATGCTCTGCTGTCTCGTGGGCAAATGGACTCGCCCAGCAGTGTTCCAGGCACTGGGACAAGCACGAGAACGGCAAGTGGTCTCATCTGTGTAAGACCCACCACAAGTTGCTCGTGGTAGATGAAGAGGGCAAGCAAATCTACAATGGCAGTTGGGGTCTCTACCATCAGGAGCGCCCCAAGAACTGGGGCGACCACGGACTCAAGGTCCAGAACGAGTGGAAGAAGATGGTAGGCAAACCCATCAACTACAAACTCAAGGAGGCAGATTATCAGGCGCAGTTCCCTGCGATGTGTCTGGCAGTTCCCAAGGAGATTCCGCGCTTTGATTACCCAGAGAAGGTCAATACGGCAGTTGCCCCTGTTGATGAGGTAGATGAAGACCTGTTCAGCGATGACGAGGAAGGGGCAGAGTCATCCAGCGAGGGGTCGTCTGTTGTGGAGTTCAGCGATGACGAGGATGAGGCAGAAGAAGTTGCCCCTGACCAGACAGGGGCAGAGTCGCTTGGACTGGAGAAGATAGAGGGTCTGGAGGATGAGGTAGAGGAGACGCCAGTGATTGAGGCAGAGGATGAGGCAGAGATGACGATGACCGAGGAGGAGGCGAAGGGGCATTCATCTGCCGACGAGTCAATTGAGTCTGCCGAGGAACTCCCAGACCTGGATGAACCATTCAGCGATGAGGATGAGTTTGAGTGCTTCCAGTGTGGCACCAATCACCCAATCAAGTGCGCTCATTACCCCTTTGAGCAGGATGAGGCGTGGTGCCACGAGTGTTCGCGCAACGAGATAGACGCCCAGAACTACGCCAGCAACACCCTGGCACCGAGCGACGATGATGAGGTCAGCGAGTAGAGGGAGTTGAGGGAATATAATAAAATCTAAAAAAATCCAAAAACAAAATACAAAAGATAGATAGATAGTCGCGCTTGCCCCTGTCCCAGGTGGGACAAA
>Ga0181415_1000494_pt1 | contig 11130 bp, 13 predicted proteins | sample 38SPOviralmetaG_FD_130140 | JGI IMG/M metagenome (GOLD analysis project Ga0181415, IMG submission 130140) | Marine viral communities from the oligotrophic San Pedro Time Series (SPOT) site, San Pedro Channel, CA, USA - 38 SPOT_SRF_2012-12-11 | ecosystem: Environmental > Aquatic > Marine > Strait...
ATTATTAAAGTCGCCCCAAACTTTACATCTGAACCTGTTATTAATAGTCCTTTTATATTAGAAAAACCAAGTTTTGAAGTTGCAACTTACAAGACAGTTAACATAAAAGAAACCACAAAAAAAACATATGTTATTACTGCTGTTAATTATGATAGAAATAAATATGCTGCAATCGAAAATGGCGAATTATTACCTGCAAAAAATATAAACGTTTTAAGGAGTATTTTACCAGCCCCAGTTATTTCTACTAATGGTATTAAAGAATCAATTATTGTTGTAAGAAATCAAGCTGTACCTAAATTATTTATTGATTGGGAACCTGTTGATGGTGCTGCAACATATCACCTTACTTATATAAAAGATGATGAAAATCCAATATCTGAATATATAACAAATTCAGAAAAAGAAATCTTACCATCTGAGGCTGGTACTTATAAAATTACAATCAGAGCTATAAATGCAGATGGTCAACCAAGCAAACCAACTGAAACTTCGGTTGTATGTTTAGGTTTAACTGATCCACCTGAAACCCCTACTAATTTTGAAATTGAAACTATTAGCAATGAAACAGTCAGATTAAGTTGGACTAAGAGTACAAGTCTTGATGTCATACATGGTGGAAGTTGTGTTATAAGGCACTCTCCATTAGCCCTGGCTCAAACAACATTCAATAATTCAACTGAAATTACAGCTAATATAGATGGTGCAACTACTGAAATTAATGTTCCAGCATATACAGGAACTTATAGTATAAAATTTAAAGATTTAGTAAATCAACTTTCTCTTACTGAAGCAAAGGTAGAACTTACTTTACCTGAAAAAGATGAACAATTATTAATTAAGAGTGTTAGGGAGGAAACTGCTTTTAGTGGAACCAAAACTAATGTAAAGGTTGAGAATAATGCTTTGCAGATTGAAAACCTTTCAAGTTCTTTGAGCGGATCATATCAATTTGCTCTTTTTGATCTTGAGAATATTTATACAGGAATAAGAATTGCTAGACATATTGTAGGTGAAGGATTTGATGTATCAGATCAGTTTGATTCAATTCCAGATGTAGATTTAGTGCTTGATATTGATGGTGGTGGAAGTGACAAAGTTGGATCAAATTTAACTTTACAATTTTCAAATGATAATTCTTCTTATAACCCACCTACTCCTCAAAAAGTTTTTAATGCTTATTTTCGAGGAAGATATTTTAAGTTTGTGACTAATCTATTTACATCAAGTACAAATGACAATTTAAAATTAACACAATTAGGTTTTGATGTTTTTTTTCAAGTTAGAACAGAAAGAAATCATAGAGTTTTAGATGGTAGCGGTAATCCTACAACTACAAAAGGTTATGGTACATTGCAGTCTGGTACGTCTGCTAGTGGATTAAATGTTTATTATGCTAATCCATTTTTCACAGGAACAGTTGCTTTAAATGGTTCGACTACAGCTTTTATGCCATCAATTGCCATTACCCCTTATAATGCTGGCTCTGATGTAAGATTTGATATTTCTGCTGAAACAAGAGAAAAATTTAATATTATATTTAAAGATTCATCAAATAATCCTCAAGATGTGAAATTTGCATTTCAGGCGGTAGGATATGGAAAAGGACTTTAATTAAATGTCAAGACCAAACACGACAGGAAAAGAAACTGCTAATACATATAATACAGATAATGGTACTGGTGCAGTTGTTAGAGGTGCTTTAAATGACATAATTGATGCGTTAAGAACAATTAATAGTGATACTGGTGATCCAACAGGAAATGAAAATGTTGTCACATATCAACCACACATAAATACTTCTACAAATGAATTAAAAATAGCAACTGCTGTTACTTCTGGTGGTGTCCCAACGTTTACTACAATCGGAAATATAACACAGAATAATTTAGGATTACTTCCATTAACAGGAGGTACTCTTACAGGACCTTTAAGTGCAGCTGCTGGAACAAAATTACTTCCATCATTACATTTCGGAGATAGTACTTCAGGTTTATTTAGAAAAGGTTCCAATCAAATTGGTTTAACTTTTGCAGAAGCAGAAACAACTGTTTTTGACCAACACGGAATAACCTTACAAAATCAAAAATCAATACGTTTTTCTGAACCAACAAGTGCAGCTACAAGTAATGCTGTTCAATACGTAGAAATGAAAGCACCCGCAGCTTTAGCTACAAATTTAACTTTAACTTTACCATCTACCGCACCTGTCGCTGGATATGCTCTTATTTCAACTGATACAAGTGGTAGTTTGAGCTGGGGTCTTGCCGGTGGTGGGGCAAAGGGTGCTAGTACAGATGAAATATTTTGGGAAAATGACCAAACAGTAACAACGAGTTACTCAATCTCAACAGGAAAAAACGCAGGAAGTTTTGGTCCTATAGAAATTCAAAGCGGAGTAACCGTTACAGTTGGTAGTGGACAAACATGGACTGTAGTATAGAAATGCGTATAATAAATTTATGAGTCAGCTAAAAGTAGACAGCATAATACCTAGAACAGGTGTTGCCACTGGTCAGGGTGGTGGTGTTGTACAGGTTATAACAAAGTCATTTAATACGTTAGTATCAACAACTCTTACATCTTATGCAGAAGTTTCATCATCATTTAGAGCCACTATCGTACCAAAAAATGCCAATAATAAGATAATCATTATTGTTAATTTTGGTAACGTGTCTTCTCTTGGCAACACAACCAGTTTTCGTATTTACAAAAATGGAACGACTTTTGTAAATGAACCTAATTTAACAACAGATAATAAAAACGGTAATGCTGCTGTTTATGCTACCGAATACATGAACCCAACGACAATAATCGTGTCAGAAAAAGCTGGTAATACAGATAGTAGATATTATTCACCTTTCTATAGAATAAATTCTGATACTATATCAGGGGGAGGATCAGGAATAACAACTATAAATACTTACAGATTAAATAATGAGTGGAGAACAACTTCACATATTACACTTTTTGAGGTTTCAGGAGAAGAATAATGTTAGATCATGAAGCAATATATAAAGCGTACCCTGGAAAGGTTGTACGTATTGATGATACCCAAGGTGCTTACAATGCAAGTGGTCAATTAATTTCTTTAGATCAGACATTAATTGATGCTGCAAGAGTAGAACTTGATAAACTAAAGTATCAAACAGAAAGAACTTTTAGTGGTTCTATAACTTATGCTCCAACAGGGACGCAAATGGCAATGATTTATGATGATATTATTGCTGGTAAATTAGATGCAACTGGTAGTTTTGCTGCCCACAACAAAGCCGTTAAAGACGCAAATCCAAAACCTAGTTAATTATGAGTACATTAGCAGTCGGCACAATTAAAAGCATCTCATCTGCTGCACCAGTATTTCAAAATACGAGTGGAACGGAAAAAGGACAACTTTGCAAAGCTTGGATAACTTTTGATGGCAAAACTGTTACTTCATCTACCAATATGGATGGAGTTCTTGATTCTTTTAATATCTCATCAATAACTGATAGTGCTGTTGGAAAATATACAATTACTTTTACCAATCAGATGGCAAATGCAAACTATGCAGTAGTAGCTTGTAATGGAAGAACAATAACTACTAATGCTGAAAATCCTTTTATTCTTGTTGTTAATCAAGATGAAACGGATGGGTTAAAAAGCACTACAGGTTTTAAAATTGATTCTCTTGGAACTGGTAATTATATAAACTTTGCAGATGCACAAGATGCAAGTGTTGCTGTTTTTGGAGATTAATTATGTCAACACTTAAAGTCAACACAATACAAGATGCATCAGGGAATAATCCCTCTACAGCAGCACAAATCGCACAGGGTAGAGCAAAAGCGTGGTTAAATTTTAACGGAACTACTGTTACAAGCAGTAATGATCTTACTGGAGTAAGAGATTATTTTAATATTTCCTCCGTAGTTGATAAAGCTGTTGGAGATTATGAAGTTAATTTTGCAACTAATATGTCAAATACAAATTATGTAGTTACTGGAAATAGTAATCTTGGATCTAATGCACAGTTTACTACAGTTTATATTCATGCCAAAACTACTAGCCCATACACTCAAGATCCCACAGTTTCAACATTTAGAATTGTTACCGGCACTACATCTGTTATACAAGATCCAACTCAAGTTGCTATTGCTGTTTTTGGTGATTAATATTTTATAAGATATACTAAAAGAAAAACTTATGGCAAATTCTGACACACGATTTATTTACCAAAATGATGATGGTTCTATCAGTATTGTTTGTCCGACAGATAATTGTGGTTTAACTTTAGATCAAATAAAAGCAAAAGATTGCCCTAGTGGTAAGACAGTTTATACTGTAGATAAATCTGCAATTCCTACAGATAGGAGTTTTAGAAACGCTTGGACTTATACGGAGTAAACTATGGGATTTGGCGTGGATATGGCAAAAGCCAGAGAAATACATAAGAATAATATTCGTGCTTCAAGAGAAGAGAAGTTTAAAGAACTTGATGTTGAATTTACAAAAGCTTTAGAAGCAGGAACAAGTACAACTGATATAGCAGCAAAAAGACAAGCGTTAAGAGATGCACCTGCTGATTCTGGTATATCTTCAGCAGCAGATGAAGCGGCATTAAAAGCACAATGGAATACAGCTATTCTCGGTACTTCACCTTATAGCTAATGGCTGTCATTCCCGGAAAAAAGAATTTTACTGTTCAACGAAGAGCAGATTTTCCTTTACGTTTAACTTTTAAAGATTCTACAGGATCTGCAATAAATCTTACTGGATTTACTGTTGCTGCAATGGTTTACGATGATTCACGAACCACAAAATATGCTGATTTTACAGTGGCCTATACAAATAGAGCATCAGGAATTGTTGATATTTCTCTTTCTGATACTGATACTGCAAATTTTACGCCTGAAATTTTAAAATATGATGTATTACTAACAGATGGATCGGGCAACAAAGAATATTATTTAGAAGGTACACTATTTATAAGTGAAGGTTACACAGCATGAGCAATCCTAATCAAGTTGTCGTTAGTCAGGTAAATGACGTTACTACTGTTGAGATCACAACAGCAGGACCTCAAGGTGAGACTGGAGCACAAGGTCCTCAAGGAATAGGTTCTGCGACTGTAAGTATTGGTACAACAACTACAGGAAATGCTGGAAGTAGTGCTGCTGTTAGTAATACTGGAACGAACACGGCAGCAGTTTTAAATTTTACAATTCCAAGAGGTAACACAGGAACTACTGGAGCACAAGGAATCCAAGGAGAAACTGGTGCAACTGGTGCAACTGGACCCACAGGTCCGCAAGGTGCTACAGGACCTCAAGGAAATCAAGGTATTCAGGGTGCTACAGGTCCGCAAGGTGATACAGGAAATACAGGAGATACTGGTTCTCAAGGTATTCAGGGTATACAAGGCGCACAAGGACCTACAGGTAATCAAGGACCTACAGGTAATAGTGGAGCATTTGGAGGGGCAACATTTGAATATCAATTTAATACTTCTACAACTGATGCAGATCCAGGTAACGGTAAATTAGGTCTTAATAACAGCACTTTGCAAAACGCAACAGTTTTATTTATAGATGATACAGATAAAAACAGTACAGATATACAGCCATTTTTAAGGACTATAGATGACTCAACTTCTACCATAAAAGGTCATTTTAAAATTAGCGAAGAAAGCGATCCAGATAATTTTAGGTTATATACAATTTCTGCTGCAACAGAGGCTACTGGTTATCACAAAGTAACTTGTGCTTATGTTTCTGGCGATGCAAGTTTTAGTAGTAATGAAAATCTAGTCATCACATTTGCACGAACTGGAGATAAAGGCGACACTGGAGCACAAGGACCACAAGGTGATCAAGGAATACAAGGAATACAAGGAATACAGGGGATACAAGGTACAGCAGGTACTAATGGAACTAATGGAACTAATGGAACAGATGGTGCAGATGGCAAAACTGTATTAAACGGAACAAGTGCTCCAAGTTCTTCAGATGGTGTTGTTGGTGATTTCTTTATAGATACAAACAATAACAATATATATGGTCCAAAAACTGGTTCAGGATGGGGTAGTGCTAGCTCTTTAGTTGGACCTCAGGGTACTCAAGGTGTTCAAGGTAATCAAGGTACGGCAGGTAATGACGGTGCTGACGGTTCAGATGGTGCCGCTGCAACTATTTCGGTTGGAAGTACGACCACAGGAAATGCTGGTACAAATGCTTCAGTATCAAATTCAGGTTCTTCTAGTGCAGCTACATTTAACTTTACTATTCCACGAGGAGCTACAGGTGCTCAAGGTCCAACAGGTTCTCAGGGACCAACAGGTAATACAGGTCCTCAAGGTGCGACAGGAACAGCAGCAACTATAGCTGCCGGAAGTACTTCTACTGGTAATGCTGGTACTAATGCTTCTGTAAGTAATAGTGGAACTTCATCTGCTGCTACTTTTGACTTTACAATTCCAAGAGGAGATACAGGAGCCACTGGAGCCACTGGATCTGCTGCAACTATAAGTGTTGGTACGGTTACTACTGGAGCGACAGGTTCTAGTGCTACTGTTACCAATTCAGGTTCTTCTAGTGCTGCTACATTTGACTTTAGTATTCCTAGAGGGGCAACTGGAGCGCAAGGGCCAGCAGGTGCGGATGGTGCAATTAGTGATGGAGATAAAGGAGATATATCTGTTAGTAATTCTGGAGCTACTTTTACAATAGATACTGGAGTCGTATCAACTACAAAAATAGCAGATGACGCTGTAACTTATGCCAAGATGCAGAATGTATCAGCAACAGACAGAGTTTTAGGTAGAGATTCTAGTGGTGCAGGGGTTGTTGAAGAGATAACACCAGGAAATTTACGCACCATGATAAATGTAGAAGATGGTGCGACTGCTGACCAGACAGACGAGGAAATACAAGATATTGTTGGGGCTATGCTTACAGGTAATACTGAAACAGGTATTACGGTTACATATCAAGATGCAGACGGGACTATTGATTTTTCTGTAGCATCACAGACTGATGAAAACTTTACGACAGCAGATCATTCAAAACTTGATGGGATAGAAGCTAGTGCAGATGTAACGGATGCAACTAATGTTGCTAGTGCTGGTGCTGTTATGGATGGTGATTTTACTTCCAATGGCTTCTTAAAGCGTACTGGTGCTGGTAGTTATACAGTTGATACTAATACATATTTAACTGCTGTTCCTTCTGGTTATCTCCAAAACGTTAGTGAAGATAGTTCTCCTCAGTTAGGTGGTAATTTAGATGTTCAAGCTAGTGAGATTACTACAAGTACAAGTAACGGTAATATTAAACTTAATCCTAATGGCACAGGTGTTGTAGAAGTAAAAGGTGATGGTAGTAGTGCCGATGGAACTCTTCAGTTAAATTGCTCACAAAATAGTCATGGTGTAAAAATTAAATCACCGCCTCATAGTGCAAATGCTAGTTATACTCTTACTCTTCCAAATGATGACGGAGATGCTAATCAGGTATTAAAAACTGATGGATCAGGTGGTCTTGATTGGGTTGATCAACCAACAGCTAATGCTACTCATACAGGTGAAGTAACAGGGGCAACTGCTTTAACTATTGCAGATAACGTAGTTGATGAAGCAAATTTAAAAGTAAGTAATACACCTACTGATGGTTATGTATTAACGGCTCAATCAGGTAACACTGGAGGGTTAACTTGGGCAGCACAATCAGGTGGTAGTGGTGGGTTAAGTTCTGACTCACAGGGTAATACTGTAGGTGGTACTAATGCAGGAGATAGTTTCTCTGGTACTGATGCTGTCAGCAACACTTTGATAGGATATAACGCTGGGACTGCAGTTACAACAGGAGATCAATCAACTTGTATAGGTTATGAGGCTGGTAAATCTATTACTACTGGTAATGCAAATGCTCATTTTGGATACCAAGCCGGTGAAAGTATTTCGACAACCGGATATACAACATTTGTAGGCTACCAAGCGGGCAAATCAAATACTGCTAACTGGAACGTTGCAATAGGTGGCGAAGCTTTAAAGGATTGTACTTCTGCAACAGGAATAACTGCTGTGGGAGGAATGGCAGCAACTAATGTTACTACTGGAAATTACACAACGGCAGTGGGTTATGAGGCTTGTAAAGCTACAAAAGATTCTTATGAAAATACAGGCATAGGTTATAACGCATTAAAAAATGCTGATAATGCTGGTGGAGATTATACATTTTTTGGATCGTGGAATGTAGCTGTAGGTGCTCATGCTGGTGCTTCGCTCACAACTTCTTATGCCAACACATTGATAGGAAATAAATCTGGTGACAGCCTTACTACAGGGTTCCATAATACCTGTATAGGTCGTGACGCTGGCGAAACTTTAATTACTCAGTCTTACAATGTGCATATAGGTTCTGGTTGTGGTCAATATACCAGTGGCGGAAGTAATATATACATTGGTTATGGAACTCCCGTACCAGCTGGCGGTGTTATGGCTAGTGGTAGTAATAATATTCTTTTAGGTTATCAAGCTTATTTAAGTTCTCAAACTGTTTCTAATGAAATTACTCTAGGTAATAGTTCTAACACTAAATTTAGAATCCCCGGAATTAACTTTACTCTTAAAGACAACGGTGGGACTCCTACTGAAGGACATGTATTAACAGTTGATGCCAATGGGCAGGCTAGTTTCGAAGCCGCTGCTGGGGGCGGTTTAAGTTCTGACGCACAAGGTAATACTGTTGGTGGGACAGACGCTGGAAGCAGTTTTAGTGGCACTAGTGCAATAAGAAATACTTTAATTGGATATAATGCAGGCAAGACAATTACAACAGGCGATAATAACACAATCCTTGGATATAATGTTCTTGGATATAATTCCACTGCTGTCACAGGGTCTGGAAATATAGGACTAGGTTATTACGTCTTAGGAAATGTAACTTCTGGATTTGATAATATTGTTTTAGGGAAATTTACAGGTTCGTCTTTAACAGAAGGATATTGGAATGTAGCATTAGGACGAGGTACTTTTGATAATGCAACTACTGCGGTTGGAAATAGTTGCGTTGGATTTCAGGCTGGTAATGATATAACAACAGGTGAAAATAATACATTTATGGGTTATCAAGCTGGTGATAACACAACTACTGGAGGTTATAACCTTGCTATTGGGTGGCAAGCAAGACCCGCATCAGCAACTACCAGTAATTCAGTAACTTTAGGAAGTACTAATATAGGAACTTTACGGTGTAATGTTCAAACAATAAGTTCTTTATCAGATAGAAGAGATAAAACAGATATAAACATTCTTGATCTTGGTTTAGATTTTGTAAAATCCTTAAACCCTGTCAAGTTTAAATGGGAAACCAGAGATGGTAATAATAAGGATGGATTATATGAAGCTGGTTTTATAGCACAAGATTTTCAACAGTTACAAGAAGAAAATGATGCTGATTATTTAGGTCTTGTTATGGATGAAAATCCTGACAGACTTGAAGCTTCTTATGGTAAACTTGTACCAATCCTTGTCAAAGCGATCCAAGAGCTTACAATAGAGGTTGAGAAACTAAAATCAAATGCCTGAACGCACTGCTGAAGAAATTGCAACTATCTTTACTAATGCTGGAGATAGCGTAACTGTAATTAACACTCTTGCTGCTTTATCATCTCTTACTGATGAGCAGAAAGAAGAAATAAACAGAAATGTAAGACACCTTGAAATTATCAAGGCCTACAAAAAAGAAGATGGTACGACTAGTATTTGGACATCTGAAGACTTCACAGCACAAGATGCTGCTGTTACACTAGGAAAAACAAAGATTTAATTTATGCCTAGAAAAACAACAGAAGAACTAAACGAAGAATTAAAAACCTTACAGGAAAATTATAATCAGGCGGTTCAAGTTCAAAAAAACTGTGAAAATAGAGCTATTGCAGTAAAAGCTATACTAGATGACAGGTTAGAGATGGATGAGGAAAAAGAAACAGAAAAAAAGTAACAGTAACAGGCATATTAATTAGAGAGTGTCCTGTCTGTGGTACTAGCTTTAATACAATGGAACAACGAAAGATATATTGTTCTGGAGCGTGTAAAACAAGATCATGCAGAGCTAAAACTGCTAGTTAACTTTAGGAGCCATTTGTCTAGTCATAATGCCCAATGTGACGTAAAGAGGAGTGATGGTTATAATACAAAGTAATATAAGGATTTTTAATAAAATGCTAAATCGCATCTGTCAAATTTTGAGTATTGTTTCATTTGTAATGGTAGCTTCCATGACTGCCACAGGAGTAATAGGTTACAGGTATGTAACTTCAGAACAGTTCAAATCAAGAGTTATGAACGAGATCCTTGGTAATGTACAAGGAATGATGCCGAAGGTTTTAGATCAAGGTTTACCAAAAGTTACTGGCCCATCAATACCTAAACTTTAATGCCTACAGTTAAAGTACCTGAAATAAAAATACCGCAAATAGATATACCCGAAACACCTTTTATAAATGAACACGTCTTAACAGGTAATATTCCTGGCTGTAATTTATATCACAGAGATTTAGAGATAACAAAAAATCCTAGTATTTTATACAACGATAGAAACGCATATATAACCTGTCCAGAAGGAGAGATGCCTTCGTTCAATCCAATAGAATACGATCCAAGTAAACTTATTAGAACAGTAACGCCTACACAATCAGAACAGCAAGCAATATATAAACCTACCATTGTGCCACCACCAAAAAAGAAAGTAGAAAACATAGAACCACCACCATGTCCAGATTTATCTCGTGTATTACCTGTGGGAAGTTTTACATCAGACTTAAGAACTGAAAGGATTATTGGTTATAAACGTGCTAAAAATGAAGTAGATTGCGTGCCAATTTTTGAAAAAGTCACTTTCGTTAAATCGGTATTACCAACGCCTAGTGCTGCTCTTAATGTTGTTACTATTTCTTTGTTGGCTGCGAGTAGCCCAGCTATTTTGGCTCTCTTGAAATCATTTTCTAAGACGATTTTCAAAAAGGTGCTGACAAAGAAGAAAAAAGATGTAAAATAGTACACAAGCATCTGTCTTATGGGTTGCTCCATAATGAGAAGACGTTAGGCATAAAACACCTAGTCGCCAGTTGCTTTTTTAGACAAGTGGATAC
>Ga0181415_1000498_pt1 | contig 11104 bp, 11 predicted proteins | sample 38SPOviralmetaG_FD_130140 | JGI IMG/M metagenome (GOLD analysis project Ga0181415, IMG submission 130140) | Marine viral communities from the oligotrophic San Pedro Time Series (SPOT) site, San Pedro Channel, CA, USA - 38 SPOT_SRF_2012-12-11 | ecosystem: Environmental > Aquatic > Marine > Strait...
GGATATTTTTGGGTCATTTTTTCCCTACAATAGTGTAGGGAAATTTTCTAACATTTTCTGTACTACATAGCTTATAGTGTCAAAAGTTTTTCATTAAATAATTATTTATAACGTTAACTAGTAAGACAATTCATTAATTATTAAAAATATTTGTTACCATAATTATGGTGTCATAAAGTTTTTGTTATATTATTTTTATTACTGCTTCATAAGTAACATTTTTATTATTAATAAATATTTTTCGCTTATCATAATATTCGTCACAATTAAACATTCTGTTTTTCTCATTTTCTTATCATAAATGCACTATAAAATTATATAACATTTTTGTTTAAAATTCTCTCTTAATTTGTAATTTTTTATTATTATAGATTAAGAAGTTTTTTCCTTTAATTTAACGATTTTTGCCACGTTACCTATTACCTTCTTCTTTTCAGTTGAACTCATTAATGTCATTGTATTCTTAACTATGTCTAAATATTCTTGTTGTAAGTCCTCGTCTTCCATCCAATTTGGATGGCTTTCTTCCCACGTACTTGCTAATATTTTCTGCTCTGCCTTTTCTACCTTTGTTATACTTTCTTCTAAAATATTATTGTCAATATCTTTATCCCATTTATCATTATCTTTGATAAATAATATGTTATTTGATTCATCCGTACAATGAACTGGACGATCCGTTTCTTCTAAATTATTTAATCCTTTTATCAATATTTTAGATACACCTTCTATTTTACCATTCTCTCTTGAATAATTTAAATCTTCCATCGTTATCTTTAAAGATTTAATAAAATCACCTATATTCATTGCATTTTTACAGTTATCATTTAAAAATATTTGTAAGTTAAATGTGTTATTATTATTAATTACTTGATGTTGTGTATTCTCGTTTATTAGTTTATTAACTAATGTATCTTTTTCTTCCTTTAACCGTTCATTCTCATTTATTAATTTAAGTACTTCACAACCCTTTTTCTTATGCCTCCATATTGTCGTGCGACTATTGAATTCTAAATTACAATATTCACACACAAAAATTTTGTTTAGTACTTTTTGGTGTTTCGCATTTGTTTCAAAACTAGTAGTTTTGTGCTTTTGGGTTCGATAATGTTTGTTTAAGTTCGACTTGTTAGACGTTGTATAGTTACATTTATGACATGTATATTTACTTAGTACATTTAGTACTTTTTGTGTTTCACAATTTGCCATTACTATAAAGGAAGATTTTCTTTTAAATATTTTCAAAAAAAGTTTTTCGTAATAGTTTTTTCACCTCAAAAACAAAAATAAGAGCATTATGGTTTGGGCCGATTTTTCCAATTTTTTTTCTATAAAAAGCTTTGAAATATAGAACTTTTATATTTTTTTTTGAAAATCAGTCAGAAATAAAACACTTTACAAAAAAGACCCTTTTTTTCGCCCTTACCATAAAAGTAAGACAAATAATATTGTTAATATCCTCACTGTTATCTTTTTCAATAAGGAAAAAAATCATAAAAAACAAGGGCGGAAAAATGGAAAATAATTTTCCCTTACTATAATAACACTGTAATAATATATGTATATATATTATTACACCATTAATCATGTAGATAAAGAAGGAAGTATTCGTTTTGCTCCTTGTCTCATCTCTGGACCCTTTTTAACTTTTGTTGTTTTTAAAACTTCTTTTATACGGTTATTTATATTTTTTCTTGTCATGGGCGTCCATGTTATTGATTGACAATTAGTAGCAACACCATTATTCCATGTACCTTGATATATTTTTTGTTTACTATCATTTACTAAATATCCATAACCATGAGGAATATTATTACTATTAACCTCTCCTTTATATTTTTCAACATTTATTCTATATACTTCTGGTTGGTTTTCCCATATCCAGTTATCTGGTTTTGTATTATTCGTCACTTTGCAATCTTTTTTTGTCTTAGTTTTAGTCTTTGTTTGCGTGTTTCTTTTTGATGTAGGTGTCACATACATGGGATTTTTCATTACGTTTGCTAGATATGATGGAGTATTGCCACCTTTCTTAATTTTTCTGCGTTTAGTTTTTGTCTTTTGTTTCTTATATTTTTTTGTTTTCATTATATATATATATATGAAGACTAAAAATAAAAAATGTGTTAAATATAAAAAATGTGAAAATGTTCCTTGCGATCAAGCTATGCCCGGATGTTTGCCTTCTTATTGTACTCCAGGTTCAAGTCGTAATTGGACGTTATGCAATATGTCTGAATTTAAAGGAAAACATAGTAAATTAAAAAAATATTGTAATTTTAAAAGCAATTGTGTTACAAGCAAACGCGTAAAGAAAACTAAAAATACTGTTTTGTCTACAGAAATGCATAGAAAGATGCCGTATATTTGGCGTTTTTTAAAGCCAAATACACGTAAATTAATGATTAAATTAGCAAATAAACCTGTATCTAAAATAAATATACCATTCCATATATGGCCTGACCGCATAAATAACACCAAAAATATGACTAAAAAAAATAAACAATTATACAAACATCTTAGAAAAACTTACAAAAATATTTGATTTTGCTATCGATTATTATTTCTGTTGTTATACCGATTTAATAATTCTGCTGCTGAATGAGGTCCATTCCTTCGTTCAGGCATTTCAGGTAGTCTAGGCGGCACTGGTGCAGGTAAAGGTTCACGTTGTACTACTGGAATATTAGGTAAAGCTAGACCACCACGTCTTATACCTACATCATTTAGTCCTAATGGTCTTGGTGTATTTTCAGGTAGCACTACATTTCTATCCGGTATAACCCTATTGATTTCTAAAACTGCATTAATATTATTATTTCTCATTAGATTTCTATATCTATTATTAATATCCATTAAAGTTGAATTTTGATATACATCATGTATTTCACGCCTAGTTTTATCATACCGTTTATTATTTTGTCTATATGTATATTTTCCCATTTTACCTTTTAGTGAAATCACAATACCATCTTTCGTACAATCAACATAAACAATATTATCTATAGGATTACCTTGTTTTCTTTCTGTTTGTTTATGTCCGTTTGTTGAATACCATTCTGTCTTAATTATATTTTTGTTATTTGATAAATCTATTGTTTGTATATTAATTTCGTTTATTCCATGTGGAAGACGTGTAATTTGCGGTATATCATTTATAAATGTGATCTCACAATCACTAATAGGACATTCTTTGTGATAATAAATTCTATTTTCATAACCCTTTAAACAGGTCCAACAAAAATGTTTTTTACAATTCGTACATTCTATATGATGACAATCTTCTGTACCTCCACTTAATTTTGTCTTTTTTTCATGTTCTGCTTGGTCTGTTGTTTGTGTTTTTTCAACTATTGCGTTGCATCCAGGACATAATTTGCAATGCTGATCTAAATACAATGATGTTGATTTATCTGCGTTTGTTCTTTCTTCTAATGTCATAGGACACATATGATTGGGTTCCCAAATATTTTTACATCTTACACACATTAAACTCATACATTCAGGACATAAAATACGATATTTATATGGATCATTTATTGGTATTGCTTCTGTATTTGATAGATCAATATATAAACTTGAATCATATGGCATTCCACAATCTGGAAAAGGACAATAAGCTATACAATTGCTTGGTATAGCAGTTTTCATTACCTCCCAATATTCCCATTTACGATGCTGTTCTAACGAACATAATGTTAATGCATTCTCATCAGAACATGATATAATTCCTTCACAGTTTTCTGTGAATAAAGGACATTTAATAGGTATTTCTGTTTGAGCGTTTAAAATAGCATGGTTAATCATTTCTCTCGTACACTGTACGCACATTTTATGGTTGCATTTCATTTTAAAGGTATTAAAAATACCTATTGGTTCCATGCAAATTAAACAATTTTCACGATTTTCTTCTATTATTTTGTTTTTTTCAAAACGATATTTTCTCCATTGTTCTTGGATAACACATGCTACAAAGTTTTTAAATTCTTCTTCTGTTTTTTTTGCTATTTGTCTTCCCATAAATCCGCGAAACACTTTTTGTATCTTGATAATTTTTTTAGAGACGGTCTCCCTAGGTCTTTTTAACCATAATTTATATTTTATCCATCTTTGTATTTTAATTGCTGCCTTTTTTTTCTCTGTTTTTCTAGGAAGCACATATGTCTCTTTCATTCTCATTCTTCTTTTTATCCAACTATGTGCTTTACGATGCATATATAATAGATAATATTTTAAAGTATAATAAATATTATTTATTTACATAATCCCATTTTATAACAAATCTCTTTACGATCTAGCCCCCCTATTATCATATTCTTTATTTCATCTATTTCCTCATCTACTTTATAACACACTTCTCGTTTTGGTTTATTTAACATTAAGGAACATATTCTTTCAATTACTTTTTCAATATCTGTAATTGTTTCATTTGCCAAATTAAGTCTTCTCTCTAAAATTGAAATAATATTTTCACAAAAATCACATTTAATTGTATCTACATGTATGTAATGTGGTTCAGGAATAAAATTTGTATAGTTTTCTAAATAAGAAATATTTTGTATTTCTTCTGGAGCATCAACAAATTTTAAAAAAATACGCATTGTAAGTAATTTCTTTATAAATTTATTCATATATATATTATATTTACAATAATCTTATCAAATCTCCTAAACCAAATGCCATACCAGATATTTTTTTTGAAAAATCTACAGGTTCATAATATTCTAAAAACTTTTTAGGATTTAATATTCCCATTTCTTTAAAAATATAAGCAATTAATTCAGCATTAAAAAAAAACTTGTCTTCTTTGTAATATGTAAAGCAACAGAATTGTCCGTACGGTTTCTTTGTAACTTTAATATAAATGTTATTTAATTTATTTTTATAAAAATCAGGTAAATTATCCCAACATCTTGCATCTATTCGACTACGTCCTTTTATAAAATCATCAAATGTTGTTAAATTAATTGTACTTTTTAATCCCGATTGATAATTATTTATTTCTAAAACATATAAACCTACACTAGTAAAATCTTTAAAACATGGATTTCTAACAACCATACCTATATGTTCGTAACAACTATGTCTAATATTATCTATTGAATAATCATAATAAGCTTGATTTGTTCCTGAATAACAAAATAACAAATCTCCTGTTTGTAAATTTATAACAATATCATTTGTCATACTATTTCTCATTATTAATATATTATAATTTATTATTAAAAATAAATCATAATATATTAATAATAATGTCAGAAAGTATGATTGAAATTTATTTACCCGATAATGATATCATAAGTGAATTTAATTCTAAAAAAAAATCAGAAAAACTAAAAATTATTGAATTAGGTCTTTCTTTATTTAATAAGGGTTCAGAAGTTATCCAGCTTTGGAATAATAATGATTGGGAAAATAAGATTAATTTACTTGAAGATAAGCTTGCAAAAGAAAAACAACAATCTAGAACCGAAAAAGCAGAAATTGTAATGTCTATCAAAAAACAAGAAGAAGATAAATATATCTCAAAAATAGATAATTTAAATAAGTATGTTTCAGAATTAGAAGAGAGAAATAAGACTACTATGTCAGAAATGCAAAGTATTTATACTTCACTTGATGATAAATTTCAAGAAAGAATAACATCTAGAGTTAAAGAAGAACATAATAAATCGGAAGCTAGAATTTCTGATTTGCAATCTAAATTAGATCAATCTAGAGAACAATATGAAACTTTATTGGGTCGTACTAATAATTCTACGTTTAAAGGACAAGATGGTGAAACACAATTAGAAAAACAATTAACGTTAATGTTTCCGAAAGCCGAAATACAAGATACAAGTCAAACACCAGGACGCGGTGATTTTATTATGAAGGAAGGCGATTTTGTTGCTATGTTTGAAAATAAAAATTATTCTAAAAACGTTCAGAAAAGTGAAATAGATAAGTTTTATAGAGATCTAGAACGTGAATCAAATAATGATATTCAATGTGCTGTTTTTGTTAGTATGAATACTGGTATTTGCAATCGAGAAGACTTTTGTTTCGAGGTTGTTAATAAGAAACCTATTATCTTTATACACAAATTAAAAGATAATATGAGTAGTTTAAAGATGGCGATTAATTTCTTTAAGAATATTCTCTCTCTTAAGGACTTAGATTTGTCTGATAAAAATATTATTTGTTCTTTTAAAAATGTTTCTACTAATCTTAAACGTGCTTTTACTAAACAAAAGACTAAATTAGATAAATATCATAGCGAGCAAGTTGAATTAATTACACAACAAGAAGACCTTGTTTTAGATTTATTTAAGATTGTAGGTTTAAAATATTAATTATTATTCAATCATTGTTTCTGTATCTATATTTAATGTTAATTCAATATCTATACCGTTCAGATCCAATAAATTATAGTCTTGATCTGTTAATTCAAGTCTAAATTTAGTTAAACGTGTGGGTTCATTATATTCTCTCTTACCTTTTTTAGAATCATATGTTGCTAATACACCCTCACTACCTTCTCTTCCACCTGGTTGGGGTTTATCTTTTACATCTATACCATATAAATAGTAATCTCGATAAACATAATTTAATGTTTTTTCTGTTTTTTCTTGTTGTTGCGATTCCAAAATCGCATTTGTTGAATAAATCTGATTTTCTGTTAATTGTCGTGCATTCTCACCTGTATAAACAGGCACTTGCGCTTCTGTAATTGTGCCATCATCATTTTGTTGACAAACAGTTTCAAATTCTACTTGATAATAATACCAAGGTGTTTTTAGTTTTTTTTGTGTAGGTGCAGGAATATTTTGATTTGCATTTGCTGCAAAAGCATAACTTTTGTAATCAATTAACATAATATTAATAGATCTTATTCGTCTTAAATCAGGAATATTACTAGCTAAATTATTATCACTTTCAGATGTAATAACAAAATCTGTATCTGGATTAGTATCTGTGTAATAACCCATCATTCTACCTAATGTATTTCGTTTACTAAAATAACCTTTATTGCGATTTGTTACACACCCTATATTGCCTTCGAATATTTGATCCATTACATTATTATATAGTATGAGAGTTACACCAGGAGTAATAGATTGAAGATTAAATTTTGAAGTAGAACTTTCAACAATAAAATTCCATTCGATTGTATTAAAAAATGATGTACCGTAATCATTTGAATATGCATCTCTTATCATTTGATGTGTTTTATAATTTACATTACTTAAATCAACAACCGTGTCAATTACTCGTGTTAAATAATCACTAGGTTGATTACCATTATTATTTAAATATTTATCATAATACAATTTTGGCTGTAAAGCGTTTAATGCATTCTTAACTTCATTTGCATTACCATAATTACCTTCTGGTAAACTAAAAAATACATTTCTACTATATGATTTCGATGTAGGAGCACTCAATTTGGGTGTAACAGTTACTTCAATAGTATTTACATCAACAAAACGAGCGGTCGGTAGGTTATAATATTCTGATGGTAAGATTGTGGTACTTCCTATTACACAATCTATTTTTTTTGCAATACCTTGATTTGTTATCGTCCAAGAAACATTAGAAATATCTCGCAATACTTCTTTTGCTTCTGTTTTTAACATACTAGTTGTTATTGTTAAGTTTTCTGAACCATTATAATCAATCCGTTTATAAGAAGACCATAAATCATAATCATCATTTTTCTTTATATTTGGTGGTTCGTAATCTTCTCTCTCACCTTCAAATTGACTTAATAGTTCTTCATAATTTAATAATGTTTCTGTTTGAAAATTTGCAACTGCTCTAGGATCTTCTTCAATTGCTCTGAAATTATAAGGAGTTCTACGATTTAAAAATTCTGCAATAACACTATCTTTATTACCAGATTCAGATTGTTGTTCCAAAGTATTGCGCTTTATTAAAAAATAAATATTTCTAGAGGTATCTTCTAGAAAATCACTTTCTTGAATTTTAATATCTGCATTGGAAACATCGCGTATTAATACATAGTCGAATGTAGACGTAGGAAATTCTCTGTAACTTATATCAAAATTTCTTGTACCACTACCTGTATAATTAATTGTAAATCTATTTGTAGAAACATCATCTAATAATACATTCCATGTTACATTATCCCACATATCTGGAAACTGTGTATAAGGTCTTCCATTATGATCTCGTATTAATCCTGCTCCAATATCTTGTGTAACAATGTTTTCATTAAACCAATTTTTATATTCACTTTCATAATTATTATTATAAATGCTGTCATAAGGTGATTTTGCTAAAAATTTACTTTCTATATTTCCTGTTTCTGTTGTAAAAAAAAATTTTAAAGGCTGTAAATAATTAATACCAAATATATTATTACCAATATCATTAGAAAGATTATACCATGTTTTAGGTATATTATATGATTCAATATATAAAGATTTAACATTAGAAATTTCATCTGCCAATTCCCATTCAAAACTAGTTGTTGGATCGCTACGATTTGCACGCTTGTCACTATTAATAACTAACGTATGTCTTTTTTGAATTTTATTTGGCTGTTTAATTTTATATTTTATTTCTTCATTATCTGAACTGTCATCTTGTTTAGATAAATATAGTTCTAAGCGTGTTTTAATATTATTAAAAAAGTAACGATAAATAGCTTGTTTTTCATGATTTGGATAATTATCAACCAATTTATTATAAGGAATAATCTTTTGCATTAAATCCATTTGTGTAAATTCACTATCAAGTTCTAAGTATTTCATTAATTCTTCATCTGTATATCCATCTAATGAATAGTCAACATCATCAAAACTATTAAATAAATTAAAATTAATTGTCATTTATATTATATTATCATTTAAAATCATTTAAAATCTTTTTTTATTAATTAATATATGTCATTAGATAGTTTAGATAGTAATGATAGTTCAAATCCTTTAAATCGTCCTTTAACAATTGTCTTTGCATTACCAGGAAAAGAATTTTCAAGTAGTTTTTTATTATCATGGACTATGTTATTTAATTATTGTGTTAAACATCAAATAAATCCTTTAATTAGTTCACATTATGATGTAAATAATTACTATATCAAAAATAAATGTTTAGGAGGTACAAATATTAGAGGTAAAAATCAAAAACCATTTAATGGAGATATTCATTATGATTTTATAATGTGGATTGATTCTGATAAACTATTTAAGGTTGAAGATTTTGTTGCACTTTTATCACATGATTTAGATGTTGTTTCAGGAATGTATTTAACTAATACAAAAACATTTAATACTATCGAAAAATTTGATAACGAATACTTTAAACAACACGGAAGTTATAATTTTTTAACTTGTGAAGATGTTGTTTCTAGGAGAGAAAAAAAAGAAGAACATTTAATTAATGTTGATTTTACAGGAATGGGATGGATGCTTATTAAAAAAGGAGTTTTTGAGCGATTGGAATATCCTTGGTTTAAACCAGAATGGTCTAGTTTCAATCTTGTTGATGCAAGCGATAATAAGGTAGAAGTAGTAGAATTTTCAAATGAAGATGTGTCATTTTTAAATAGTCTTAAAGAAAAAGACATAAAATTATTTGTTGATACACGTGTTGTTGTTGGTGTAGAAACAAAAATAGTATTAGGATAAAAAATATATAAACATAAATTTATACTAAATATATAATGCGAAGTGTAGTTGAATATGTTTGGCTAGGCGGTAGTGGTGAGTTTAGATCAAAAACAAAAGTTATTAATAAACGAGTAGTTTGTTTAGAAGATGTTCCTATGTGGAATTATGATGGTTCAAGTACTGGTCAGGCAACTGGAGATAAATCTGAGATTACTCTTAAACCATGCAAACTTTTTAATAAAGGCACATTTTCAAATCAATATGTTTTGTGTGAAACATTAGACCAAGAAGGCAATCCATTGCCTAATAATCACAGGCAGTGGGCTAATACGATTTTTGAGAAATACAAAATCGAACATCCATGGTATGGTATCGAACAGGAATATTTTATAATGGATAGTGATAATAAACCTTTGGGTTTTAATTCTGATAAAACACAGGGTCAATTTTACTGTAGTGTGGGTGCTCAAAATGCATTTGGGCGTAAAATTGCTAAGAAGCATTTAGATTTGTGTCTTTCTTATAATATGACAATTAGTGGTATCAATGCTGAAGTTGCACCCGGACAATGGGAATATCAAGTGGGTCCATGTGTTGGGATTGATTCGGGAGATCAGCTTTTGATGAGCCGTTACTTATTGGAGCTAGTTGCAGAAGAGGAAGGCTATTCTATTTGTTGGGATCCAAAGCCTCTTAAGGGCGATTGGAATGGTAGTGGATGCCATACTAATTTTAGTACGGCATTGATGCGTTGTGATATTAAAACAGTTAGTGGGGAAAGTGGAGGTGAAAAAACTGGATTGGATTACATTCATGAAGCCATTGATAAGTTGAGTAAAAAACATGAAGAACATATGAAGGTGTATGGCGATGACAACGAACAACGTATGACAGGAGAACATGAAACGGCTAGTTTTGATAAGTTTTCATGTGGTATTGGTAATCGCGGTTGTTCGGTGCGTATTGGTAACGATACTTTGCGCGATAAATGTGGTTATTTTGAGGATCGCCGTCCAGCAAGTAATATGGACCCATATTTGGTTACTGGTAAATTGCTTGAAACTGTGATGGAATAAATATATAATTTCTTTATTAAAGATATTATATATTACTTGCGCTTTGTGCGCTTATGCTTTGTGCGCTTACGTTTGCTTTGCTTATGCTTCTTGCTACGCTTTGTGCGCGTATGTTTGCTGCGCTTATGCTTGCTGCGCTTATGCTTGCTACGCTTACGCGTTTTTTTGCCGCCACTTGGTTGTTCTGCTGCTGCTGCCTCTCGTTCAAGTTCAACTAAACGTTTATCTATAAATCTAATACTCTTAGTCTTACCAAGTACCTCGTTCTCATTCCTCCACCTGCACCGGTCATTTTCGCACAAGGCAAGTGAAACAATTGCTGTTTGAATTTCTTTTACCGTTTTTGCTCGTGAATCTTTCAGAAATTCCGGATCATCAAATTTAGCATAGAAATTTCGCATATTTTCTTCA
>Ga0181415_1000499_pt1 | contig 11094 bp, 12 predicted proteins | sample 38SPOviralmetaG_FD_130140 | JGI IMG/M metagenome (GOLD analysis project Ga0181415, IMG submission 130140) | Marine viral communities from the oligotrophic San Pedro Time Series (SPOT) site, San Pedro Channel, CA, USA - 38 SPOT_SRF_2012-12-11 | ecosystem: Environmental > Aquatic > Marine > Strait...
ACCTTTTTCTTTTTTAAACATATTAACTGGTGTTACTGTTGCTCCAGCACCAGATTCTGGTGGTTCAAATTTTAGACATTTTATGACAAGTCTGTCACCAGTTCTTTGACTTGGACCTGTAGCAAGTGGGTAACTCAATGGTGGTAATTTTTTATTTCTTGCTCTACTTGTAATTTTTCTATCTCGTGCAGCAAACGAAGGTGTTTGATTGCCAGTTTCCAAAGCCTGTTCAACACCATCCTTATACTCTTGTGAAGCGTAATATGATTCTTGCTTTTTATAATCGGCACCAATTCCTGCTGGTAACATTTTATTACTTTTTTAACTATTTAGACGGATTTTGACAAAAGGCAGAGTTCTTAAATCTCTTAACTCCATTTCATCTACTTTATACAGTCCTCCAACAACTTCTGGGAATGTATATTGTCTCATTTCACCCCAGTGATAATTTAATCCTTTGAAACCCCAAGAGTAAACGTTAGTTACTGCAACGAGTGGATGTTCATCATATGCAATGTTGGGTGTCTTTGGTTTATATACAAAAACGTAGTAATTTCCTTCTTCAGGTACATTACTTCCTTCAGTTAAAACACCTAGTATTTCCTGTGTTAAATCATCAGCACTCTCGGTGCCATACAGGTTTTGCATTATAGGATCTAAACGACTCATATATCTAACTCTTTTTCTGTAATTACTTTAAACTCCCACATTCGGTCAGCACAATACTCTCTTGCTGCTTTCCATTTTGCTTGGTTTCTTGCATATTCAAATGCTTCACGAATATAACCTTTGGTTTGTCTTTTTGGTCTTTTTGGTTTAGTTGTTTGTTTAAGTGGCTTCACTTCAATCAGATATCTTTTTATTTTACCTGTGTTCTCTTGAACCTTGATATAAAAATCTGGAAAGTACCTATGTACTCGACTATCGTGAGGTGAGATGTATGGGAGAGCAATCTCTTCACTTCCCCACTCAAGAATTTTAGTGTTTTTATCACAGTACACCATAAACTTTCTTTCCCAAAGTGACCTGTAAATAATATTAGTCGGATCACCTTTATACTTTCTAGGATATGATGGATAGTATTTTCCCCTATAAGCCATCTAAATAACTATACTATAGAAGTATTTAGAGTGCCAGCACCAAGACCAAGAGGGATATCAGATATAATGCCTAAGTTACAGAATGTAGCTCAGACATCTCAATTTTTAGTTAAATTTGTTGTACCAAGAGGTGATTGTCGTAGATTTTTAAGACAGAAAGGAATAAATGATCGTTTTATATCAGATAATGTAGGATTACTTTGTAGTGATGCAGTTTTGCCTGGAAGTGCAATGGCAACTCTTAATACTGCTGGTGATTATCAAGGTGTTATAGAAAGATTTGCTCATACAAGAAATTTTACACAAATTAATTTTGATTTTTATGTTGATAATGAATATAAATCGTTAAAATTTTTAGAGCACTGGATGGAATTTATATCAAGTGGATCAATTGCCGATCCTTCATCTGATACCTATCATTTTAAAATGAAATATCCTGATGAATATAAATCAAATGATACGAGGGTAGTTAAGTTTGAAAGAAATCATTCTCAATTTTTAGAATATAGATTTATTGGAATGTTTCCACTGTCTCTTAATTCTACACGAGTTTCATATCAAAATTCCACTGTACTAAAAGCAACTGCAACATTTAGTTTTGACAGATACGTTTGTGGTGAAACTAGTTCTCTTGCAAGAGCTTTAGGATTAGATTTGAATAATCAAGCTGCGAGAGATAAAAGAGCATCAGCAAGGCAAACTGAAAGAAATAATAATAGTTTGAGTAGAATAATGAATGACGATTTATCACTACTTAATTATGGAACAGCATATAGAAATCTACCTCCTGAATTAGTTGGTGGAGGAATCACAAGAAGATTTGGAACAAATACTACTTTGACACCATTTAGCGAAAGATAGATTCCAAAAACACCTATAAATAATCATACTGAAGTGTAGTAATTATTATGCCTTTACCAACCATTTCAACTCCAACGTATGAGTTGACATTACCATCATCTAATAGAAAAATTAAATATCGTCCTTTTTTAGTTAAAGAGGAAAAGATTTTAATTATAGCGATGGAAACCCAAGATACAAAACAAATTGCAAGAGCAGTAAAAGATGTTCTAGCAAAATGTATATTGACAAAAGGAATCAAAGTTGATAAACTTGCAACTTTTGATATTGAATATTTGTTTTTAAATATTCGTGGAAAATCTGTGGGAGAACATATTGAAGTGATGGTCACTTGTCCTGACGATGAAAAGACTCAAGTTCCAATGTCAATCAATATTGATGATATTAAAATTAAAAAAGAGAAAGATCATTCTACTGACATTTCTTTAGATGGTACTTATACTTTAAGAATGAAATATCCATCTTTGAGCGAATTTATTAAAAATAATTTCGATTCAATGACTGATATGAAAGTTGAAGATACTTTTGAATTAATTTCATCTTGTATTGATCAAGTATATTCAGAGGAAGAAACGTGGTCGCATCAAGAATGTACAAAGAAAGAGTTATCAGATTTTGTTGAATCTCTTAATTCCAATCAATTTAAGTTGGTTGAAAATTTCTTTACAACTATGCCTAAATTATCTCATACTGTTAAAGTTACTAATCCAAATACAAAAGTTGATAGTGAAATTAAACTAGAGGGGCTGCAGAGTTTTTTCGGATAAGTATGGCACACGAGGATCTTGTGTCATACTATAAGTTAAATTTTGCTTTGATGCAACACCATAAATATAGTTTAACTGAACTTGAGAATATGATTCCGTGGGAGAGAGAAATTTATGTTTCACTTTTACAACAGTATATTGAAGAGGAAAATTTAAAAGCACAACAAGAACGTAATGGATGAGGAACAAGGTTTACAATCACCAATAGCAGGAGGTATTAGAGGCATCAGGAGAAGTGTATCCTCCAGTGTCTTTACAGGTCGTGCTGTTGCACCTCAAGCAGTTCAACCTGTTTCTCCAATGATTCAGGCACCACCTCAACCACCACAACCAGATCCACAAACAACAAGTTTACTTAGTCAGAACTCATTAACTTTAACAAGTGTTTCGGGACAATTATCTGCCATATCTGAACAGATATTTTCTTTGAATAGTTCACTATCAGTAATTAAATCAAATTTAGATGTAAGTGATCAAATAGATAGACAAAGAGAAGGAGCAAAACAAAAAAGAGATGCGATATTAGCAGAGCAAGGATTAAGGGAAGGAAAAGAATCAGAACTAGAAAGAAAAATACAAACTGCTTTACTTGCTCCAGTAAGAAGAGTTGCAGGTTTTGCTCAAGGTATATTAAGTAGATTGGGTAATTTTTTATTCATTCTTACTGCAGGTTGGTTAACTGACAAAACTTTATCATTTTTAAGACTAACATCCGAAGGAAATGTTGATAAATTAAATGAATTTAAAAGAAAATTCTTAATTGACCTTGCACTTTTAGGAGGTATAGGTTTAGCACTGACTATAGGAATTGGAAAAATAGTTGCAACAGTAGGTGCAATATCAGGTTTAGCTTTAAAATTTGCATTCTCTGCATTACTAGCAGCACCATTTCTTGCAGCATTAAAATTTATTAAAAATAATGTTGATAATTTTGTCAAGAATTTTGGATTATATGTGCGAAATCTTCTTACAAAAGGTCCAGGAAAAGTTGTACAAAAGTTAGGATTACCTTTGTTAGGAGTGGGTGGTGTTGCAGCACTGTTCCCTAAAAAAATTGGAAAATTTTTTAAATCAGTATTTGGAAAGAAGATAATTGGTGAAGCAGTAGAAGGAGCTGCGAAAACAGGTGCAAAAACGGGAGCAAAAAGTGGTTTAAAAGCTTTAGGACCAATTGGAATAGGTCTTGAATTAGCATTAGCACCTATCTTCGCATTCTTTGATTATAAAGACAGAAAAGAAAATCTAGGTCAAACAGAGGGACAGGCAAAAACTGGAGCAAGTGCAACTGCGATTGGTGGTATAGCTGGTACTTTAATTGGATTAACTTTAATACCAGAACCACTAACAAGTGCTACTGGTTTGATAGGTCTTGCATTATTAAGCATGTTCGGTGGAATGGGTGCTGGAAAATTAGCTGATACAGTAACTGGGGCTAATAAGAATAAGGGGGATTCAGCTCCAGAATATACAGTTGAAGGAAGGGCAGATGGTGGTCCTGTCGATGCTAAAAAACCATATGTAGTTGGAGAAAAAGGACCTGAACTATTCAGTTCAGAAGTTGCTGGAATGATAACACCAATTAACTTTAAAAAAGATTCAAAAGTATCAGACCTTATATCATCGTTTGATCAATCGGCAGAGGTCACAGTTATTCCTTTAAGCACTTCAGAAAAAGGAATACCAGCAAGTGCAACTATGGCAACTAGTTCAAGCACTCCGAGTGATTCTTTACCAAATATACCATCATCTGATTTTGCAAATAGTTTTATTGGATTTTCTGAATCTGTGTATAATGTGGTGGTATAATGGCAGATATTAAGAGAAGAAGAGATGCAGTTCTCAAATCAAATATTAGTATTAATTCAATAAGAGATTCAGTAGTTAAATTTACAAAAGGTTTGACTGCTGCAAGACAAACATCATCTGAAATTGTTAAGAGTACAGATAAAAATAACAAATTTAAAAGAACTCTAATAGGTAATGATAATACTTATTTTACAAAGAGAAGAGAAAATGCAAGGAGAAGGCAAAGAGAAGATGAATTAGAAGCATCAACTGTTCAAGGAGCAACGAAGAGGCAAGGTAATGTTGTTTCAAGAAGTACAAAAGGTTTTCTTGGTAGAATACTTGATTTCTTTGGTATCGTATTGATAGGATGGTTTGTTAATACGTTACCTCAAATTTTAAAATCAATTCAGGGATTGATAAAACGAATACAAGCAGTAATTACAACTCTTACAGATTATTTGAATGGTATAGGAGATTTTTTGGTTGCTATAGGAACAGGAATTTCTAATGCAATACAAAGTATAAAATCAGTAGTAGATTTAGTATTATTGAGAAGACAAAATGAAGAAAGTCTTGAAAGTGCTGATAATAATTTGAATAAAGTAAGAAAAAATATGATGACGACTGCGTTTGCATATAATAATCCTGCTAATGCAGGTCTAAAGGATTTTTCAGGAGATCAATTAATAGAATCAGAATTAGATGAAAAGAAGGATAAAAAAGAGGACGAGAATCCTAAACAAGAAAAACCAAAAGAAGGAAATGCAGACAATGTTGAGGGTGAAAAAGGTGATTTTACTGTTGATAACACACCTAATAGTGAAACTGATAAACAACAGGAAGAAGATCCTAATGATCAGAACTTAATCCAAGGAATAAGTAATGATAAAGATTTCAAAAATTTAGAATCTAATAAAGCTCAAGACAAAGGAGAAACTATAAGTGACAGAGATGAGGCTAATAGAGCATCTAAAGATGAACAAGAACAGACAAAAGGAATATTTTCAAAAACAAAAAATTTCATTGCTGGTTTTTTTGGTGGTGATGGACAACAACAGTCAGATAATCAAAAAAGAGAAACAGATAGTAAGAAAGATAGTAGTTCGTCAGTAAGTGGTGTTGTATCAAAAATAAGACAAATAGCAACTAATGCCAATAAACAAGTAAAAGGTGAAAAGAAAAACTTAAGTATAGAACCTTCAAAGAGAGAAAGAAATAATATGAATACTAGAAAAAACAAAAATAGAAGTCAAGTTTTGATAATTGAAAAAGGAGTATCAACTAATACTCCATCTGCTCCTTCTGGTGGTAGCGGTGGTGGATCTAGCTTAAATAGTATTGACGGACTTCAAGATTCCGATGCGATGAAAAAAGGAATTAAAAAACTTCAATCAGTTATACTTGCAAACTAATGGCAGCAATAGATAAATCAATTTATCAAAAATTTATAGTTGAATCAGCAGATGGATCTAAAAGTGCTGATATATCTGAAGGTGTCATAGCGTTCACATACTTTGAAAATATTTTTTCTCCATATCTGACAGCAAGAGTTATTGTTACTAATACCAGTGGTTCAATAGAAGGTGATGATGGAAATTTGCAATCAGTGTATAATGGATTACCTTTGAGAGGGGGTGAAAGAGTATTAATAAAAATAGCAGGAAATTCAAAAACAAATGAGGGTTTAGACTTTTCAGTATCCCCTGATCAATATTTTTACGTTGCTTCAGTGACAAATGTTTTACTTAACGAAGGTACTGAAAGTTTTACTTTGAATTTGGTTTCAAGAGAGGCAATAACAAATGAGACAACTAGGGTCGGTAAAAAGTTTCCCACTTCGCAAAAAATATCTGGGTCTGTAGAAGATATACTTAAAAACTATTTGAAAGCTGATAAAATCGGTGATATTGAAGAGACTCAAAACACTTATGGTTTTATTGGTAATATGAAAAAACCATTTACAATAATAACTTGGTTAGCATCTAAATCAGTTTCGGGTTCAGCAAAACCAGGTGAAGATTCTAGTGCTGGATATGTATTTTATGAAACACAATCAGGATTTAACTTTGTATCTCTAGATAAAATTATGGAGTCAAAACCTTATAATGTTGATTTCATATACTCACCTGGAATAATTTCTACTGATGATCCAAATAAAGATTTCAGAATACTAACATATGCTACTAATAGAAATCAAGATTTAATTGGTAAACTTGAAAGAGGTGCTTATAGTAGTGTTCGTTATTATGTTAATCCTGTATCTTTCGCACCATCTATTTCAGTATTTAATTCTGATGATTATCAGGGTAAAGCTAATAATTTGGGTGATAAGGAGGTTGCTTTACCAAGAATTGATGATAAAAGTGAAAAAACACTAGGTGACTTGCCAAGTCGTATATTTGTTGGTATGCTAGATGTTGGTACTCTTGAAAAGGATGCGAGTGATGAGGGATGGAATGATCCTGTTAAAAGAAATGCAGATCCACAGAGAATTCATTCCCAATCGATGATGAGATATAATCAGATATTTACTCAAGTGGTCGATATTACTATTCCTCTAAACACAAATCTAAATGCTGGTTCTATCATAAGATGCGAATTCCCCCAATTATCAAATGTTAAAAGAAAGCAACCTGATCCTGAACTCAGTGGTCTATATATGATAAAAGAACTAGCACATTATTTTGATGGTAAAGGTTCATATTCAAAATTAAAAATAGTTAGAGATACGTTTGGAAGAAAATGATAGAAAATAATTTACTTAAAACAAATTTCTTAGGTAAGGATGGATTCCGTTGGTGGATAGGTCAAGTTGCACCTGAAGCAGCACAAGGAAATCAAATTAACCAAACTGGTAGTACTTGGGGTTGTAGAGTAAAAGTTCGTATATATGGATATCATCCAGCAGATATAACTGAATTAGCAGATGATGATTTACCTTGGGCACAAGTATTGTTATCATCACAAGGGGGTTCTGGAAAAGCAAATCGTTCAAGGTCAATTCGTATATCACCTGGTGATACTGTTATGGGATTTTTCCTTGATGGTGATGATGCACAACTTCCTGTAATTTTAGGAATTTTTGCGAATACTAATAATTATTATGCTAGTGATGAAGATTATAAATCTCCATTTCAACCATTTACAGGATATACAAGTAAGATAAAACCTAATAATGATTTTATTGCTAAAAATGAGGGTGGAGATGATTCTAAAAAAAGTCAAAAATCACCAAGATTTTTAACGAAGGAAATTGTAGAAGATTTAAATGACCAATTAGACAAAGGTAAAGCACAAATAGAAGAACTTGTAGATTCTGGAGAACTTCAAAACGCAGCATCTGAAGCATCTGCAGAATTAAAACAGGTTCTTGATTCAGGTGCAATTCAAACAGGATTAAAAAATACAGCAGCAAATGCTAAACCAATAGTTGAAAATTTAAAAAAACAATTTAGTAATATTGATACTCAAGCATTTAAAGCAATGGGTCAAGAGATAATATTAGGAAGTGGAGTACAAGCTGCTGTTAACAATACAAAGTCTACTAATAAAATAAAAAATACACTCAAAAATACTTTAAGTGAAGTTCAAAATTCTATTCCTAAAGATAAGTTTAAAGGACTAGCAGAGGGAGCAGCAGAGATTGTTTCAGCATCAAAACCAATGATTAAAGATATGGTGAATACAACCTTTGATGATTTAGCACCACAATTGAATGGTGGGTTACATAAACTTTATAAGAGTAAATTTAATGAGATTATGGGTAAAACAGGTAATTTGGCACTTGCAAAGAAAGCAGCACAAGCAGCACAAGTAGCAATGGTCGGTCCCGTTGGAGCTCTTCAAAATTTAATGCCTTGTGCTGTAAAAAATATAACAGATAAATTAACTGGTGATGTAGCAAATTTACTTGCAGAGTTTGTTAACAACGTAGATAATTTTACAGACTGTATCGGTGATCAATTTGTAGGTGCAATATTCAATGACATTATTAAAGGAATAAACACAGAATTGGGAGATGCAATTAAAGGAGTTGCTGACATATTTCCAAGCGGAGATATAGAAGGATTATTAAGAGGAAAAGCAGAGGGGTTACTTGGAATAGCAAGTGTCTTTGATGATTGTGATATTCCAACTGCTGATTTAGGAGGAAAAACTAATAAATGGATACTTGGTGGTGGACCTGGTAATTTAGATTTAGGAAATATTGCTGGAAAAGTTTTAGCAATTGCAAATGCTGCACAAGAATTAAAAGAAGCAATCGGAAGTCCTGGTGGAGTTTTAGGTAATCTTGGTATTTTTGATTTTATGAGACCTGATGTAAGCACACCTGGTTTTAGTAGCACATTGAGTGATTGCTATACAGGACCTCCACTTAATTGTTCAGGTATTAAAGTTAATCTATTTGGTGGAGGTGGTTCAGGAGCACAGGTAAATCCAATTTTAGGTGCGATAGTAAGTGACACATTCGCAGTTCAGACTGCAAGTTTAATTGGAATGAAAGTTATAAATCCTGGTTCAGGTTACAAATCACCACCATTTGTCGAGATAGAAGATACTTGTCGTAAAGGTTATGGTGCAGTTGCTAGATCGGTAATAGATTATGATCCTTCATCTCCTACTTACGAACAAGTAACTGATGTGTATATTGTTAGTGCTGGTGAAAATTATCCAGTAATTGAACCAGAAGAAGGAGATGAAGGAGTGTATACAGTCGATCACGTTGTTGTAGTTAAACCAGGTCAAAATTATAAACAAGAAGATACTGTCATAGACGATAAGGGAAACGTATATGAAAAATTCCTAGATGAACAAGGTAGAATATTAAATGTTATCCCACCTGACTCATCTACAAATAACTTAGAACCATTTACGACTTTACCAGATTTAGAAGTTATTTCGTCAACTGGAATAGGAGCATTATTAAAAGCTCAATTATTACCAAGACCAACTTATCAAGGTGAAGTAAGACAAGTAATTGATTGTGTTTCTCCTCGTAATACTAATATTGTTGGATTTATAAATGGTGAACCATATTATGGACCTTTCCATGTTCATCCAACTACTGGTGCTAAAATGGTTGGTATTGCACATACCACCGCACCTCATGCTATAATATATGATACACCTCAAGAAAGTAGAACATCTAGATCGATAGTAACAACATCTACTTCTTATACAACAGTTTCATCATCGGTACAAACAAATGTTTCCAGCACCACAACACAATCTGATACAAGTAGTATCCCTCAAACTGACCCAGTTGACACATCAAGCCAACAAACGTCTGGACAGAGTTACACTCCTCCTCCTAGTAGTCCTCCTAGTGGTGGCGGGTCTTCGGGATCAGGTGGGGGATACTCAGGTTACTAATAAATAAAATTATGACAACACCAGCAGAAAATCAAAATTGGCAGAAGAGACAGTATGACTCTTTTGGTCCACATTTCAGAATCGAAACAGCAAACCCAGAACTAGGACTTGTGGGAAATGTTGCATATAATTTATATGGATACTCAGATTCAAAAGATGTAAGTAATCTAGGTATGATGGGCGATGGTCAATTTCAAATTATGGCAGATCAATGTATAACTATCGCAGGTGGTGCAAGTGTTGAAGGTGGAGGATTGTGTATTAATATTGTTGGAACAAAAGGTGATGTTGCAATATCAGCAGAGAAAAATGGTGATGTAAGAATTAAAGGGAGAAATATTTTTCTAGATGCATCAGAAAATATAGAGTTAACCACAGGTGGAAAAATTGAATTAGATTCAGCAGAATTGTTAGCAACAACACAAAATACAACAAGAATTCATGCCAGAAAAACTAAGGTAAGTGGTAGGAATATTGATATTGGTGGTTCAACAGATATAACTTTAATTACACCTAAAGGATCAATCAAAGTTAAAAGAATTGTAGCAAGAGAAGTAGATTGGTCAGGAGCAGTCTTTGCTAATACATCTGTTCCAGCTAATGCATTAAAGAGTATATAATGGCTGACTTTAAATCGGGTGGAGTTCCAAATCCAGACTATGATTCTGAAGATATAAATTTTGTAAATCAAAAAACAGAATTTACAGAGGATGTTTTTTGTTATGGTGATGCCTATGCTCAATCATTTAATAATGTAGAGATAAGTGTGGTTGGTTCAACACTCACATTTACTGTCGCTGGTATTGGGAGTACAAGTTTGACACTATCATAGTTGACTGATTTTATACATATGCTATAATAAGAATAATGTATTATCAAGGTATGGATGATTTCGTATTCGAGGTTGTAGTAGACATCTGTTCTAGAACCTTTAAATTAAAAAGCGACAACGGAGATAATAAGATAATAGCTTGTGAAGATAGTGACGAGTTTATGAGAGTTTTAGAAGTTTGTGACAAAATGCTTGAACCAGGAATGATTGTTTATGCAGATTTGGCAATAACCTCAGATAAATAAATGAAATACAAGATAACCACTCATTTCTGTTGGTTTCGTGGTCGAAGTATAATTGTCAAAATGTATTTCATCAACGGAATGCCTTTCACCTTTGACGAATTACCTGATAGTCATTTAGAAGATCAAGA
>Ga0181415_1000502_pt1 | contig 11021 bp, 11 predicted proteins | sample 38SPOviralmetaG_FD_130140 | JGI IMG/M metagenome (GOLD analysis project Ga0181415, IMG submission 130140) | Marine viral communities from the oligotrophic San Pedro Time Series (SPOT) site, San Pedro Channel, CA, USA - 38 SPOT_SRF_2012-12-11 | ecosystem: Environmental > Aquatic > Marine > Strait...
GAGACCGGCAGCGGCAGTCTTGCCACTGTTGTCGGTACTCGCAGCTGGAGCCTGTCAATCACTAAAGAAACCCTGGACACTTCAGTTCATGGGAACACTTTTCGCCAATTTGTTGGCAGCATGATTTCTGGCTCCGGAACAGTTGAACTGGTTTACGACCCAGATGCAACGGGCCAAGCCGGTTTCATTGAAGACATCATCAAAGCAAATGATGCCGCTGATGCTTCGTTCGAGTTGTTTACCACCGGCAACACAAACGGCACTGATTCGGTTGCCTTTGGCGGAATTATTACCGACATGGAAATCACTTCTACTGTCGGTGAGCTAGTTGTTGCCACCTGCAACTTCGTCACTAGCAGCACCATCACATCTAACCTTGAGTGATGAGGCTATAGTTTAGATGACAAATCTGTCGTCTAAATGCCTGCTGGAAATCGCACCGTTGATCTGCTGGTTGGGGCGTTTGACCTCAACCAGCGCCGCAAGTTTGAATTAAAAAACGCTGACGGCAAGAAAGTTGTAGATCTGTTTTTCAAACCGATCACACGCGCCGACCGCAAGAAAGCACAGCAGTTAGCCGGTACTGATGAGGCATTAGACATCAGCACCAACATGCTGTGTCAAATTGCTGAGCTTGAGGATGGTACTAAAGCTTTTGCTGCTGCTGACGCAAACAAGCTCCAGCGTCAGCTCCCTGAATCTGTGTTAAACGAGATTGAACTGTTCTTATTTGGCCTTGGAGAAGAGGCTGACCTTGAAGAAGCAAAAAACGACTGAAGCAGGACAAGTGGACTTTCTTTGAGTTTCACCTGTCCTGCGAACTGGGTATGACAGTTAGCAGGCTCCGCACGGAACTGACCGATGCGGAGCTTGTGCATTTTGCTGCATACTACGAACTAAAGGCAGAGATGGAAGAGCAAGCAATGCAGCGTGCAAAGCAAATGCGGAGGTAGAATCAAGCTATTGCTAGGCAGCCGTGGCACAGTCAACTGTTGAGCTGATTGTTGACGCCTCAAAAGCGACTAATCCGCTTAAACGTGTTGCGTCTGAAACAAAAAAACTTGAAGCTGCAACACAAAAAAACTCTGCTGCGTTTACAAAAACTGGTCGCGAAATAAAAACTGCGGCCAACGGGATGAAGTTTTTTACTGACGCTTCGGGGCGTGCAAGAAAAGTAAACGGCCAGTTTGTAACTACTGCAGAAGCGGCTGCTGCTGGTTTAAACCGTCAAGGTAAAGCAGCAAAAAAGGCATCAAAAAACGTAAACCAACTTGGAAAAGCTGTTCGTGGCCTCGCTGCTGGCTTTGGAATTTTTCAGGCAGGCAAGTTCGTCATTTTTAAAACAGCAGAACTAGAACGCCAAACCAAGAGCCTTGAAGTGCTTACCGGTTCGTTAGGCAACGCTCGCAGCATTATTAAAGAGCTGCAGCAGTTTGGCGCTGTAACTCCGTTTACAAGTGCTGAGCTGATCGAAACTGCTAAGCGTCTCAAGGCTTTTGGTTTTGAAACAGAACAAATTGTTGACGTCACCAAGCGGTTGGCTGATGTTGCTGGCGCAACTGGCGCTGACCTAGGCGGCATCGCAACAGCGTTCGGCCAAATTCAAGCAAAAGGCAGGCTGCAGGGTGAAGAGCTGCTTCAGTTGCAAGAGCGAGGTATTGGGCTACAGGACGAGCTAGTGAAGATGTATGGCTTCACTGCAGATGAGTTCCGCAAGGCTCTAGAAGGTGGCCGGATCAGCGCAGATGCGGTCAATGTGGCGCTGCAAAATATCACCAATGAAGGCGGCAAGTATGCCAACGGTGCGATTGCTCAATCAGAAACATTAAGTGGCAAGTTCAGCACCCTTGTTGACAACATCACAGTCCTTGCTCAACACATAGGTAACGCACTAGCCCCTGCTTTAAAAGAAATCCTTGGCCTGACAAACCAAATTCTTTCAGGTTTCAACGATATTCTGTCGTCTCAAGTAGCTCGTGGAGTAGCAAGCACAAAGCTGGCGATGTTGACCCCTGGCGGCACGATGGGTGACATTGCACAGATGCGGGCAAACGTTGCTGCTATGCCAACAACGACATTGCGAGATGACGCATCAATCCAAGAAACTGCGAGACGACTGACTGACATAGCTACTTTTGTTAGAGAACTTGGGTCTGCAATCGAAACAAGACGACCTGGCGGGACATCACAAGAAGAGAGACAGGCCCTTGAGGGTTTACAAGGCTTAATCCAATCGTCGCTTGGTGAACTTGGCCGACGCCAACTGCAAATAGCGGCAGAAGACAAGCCGACAGTAATTGAGCCTCCCAAGTTGTTAACTAGAACAAAAACGAATACTGGCTTAACTCCAGAGGAAAAAGCCGCAGAAGCACTAAAAAGACAACAAGAACAAGCAGCATCACTTGTCCTTTCCAAAAAACAAGAGGCTCTGCTTACAGGCGACATCACTGACAAGCAGCGTGCCGGACTGGAACATGCAATATCCAAAATGAACCTCAGCAGGCAATTCCCACTACTGGCCGAAGACGAGCTGCAGGTTTTGCGAGATCAGTTAGACGTAAATTTTGACTTAGAGCAAAAAGACCAAGCAAGAATTGATGCTGCTAAGTTGCTTGCTGAAGAACAAAAAAAACAAAAGCAGTTAGCAGCAGAAATCGGCCAGATAATCGAGCAAGGCATAACAGGCGCAATTATGGGCGCGATTGATGGCTCTAAGAGCCTTGCTGAGTCATTTAGTGGCCTGCTAAAACAGCTTGCCATGATGATTATCAAGCAAAAAGTTATTGGTAACTTTGCAAGTCTGGGCGGTGGCGGCTTGCTTGGTCTTATTCCTGGGCTTGCAGATGGAGGCCCTGCAAGAGCTGGTCGTCCTCACATCGTTGGTGAGCGTGGCCCTGAATTATTTGTACCCAACAGCAGCGGAACGGTAGTTCCAAATCACGCAATGGGCGGTGGCGCTAGTGTGACTGTGAACGTTGATGCTTCTGGCTCTTCTGTTGAGGGTGATGGCAATCAAGCCGCGCAACTTGGCAAGGCGATTGGTCTTGCAGTACAACAAGAACTAATCAAGCAAAAACGACCTGGAGGCTTATTGACGCGCTAATGGCTACTTTTCCTTCGATAACACCGACCTATGGCGTGCAAAAAAGCAGCGCCCCTACGGTGCGGAAAGTGCAGTTCGGTGATGGCTATGAAACCAGATTGACGCTGGGGCTGAATCAAAACCCCAAGGTGTTTAACCTGACGTTTGAAGTTTCTGAGACGGATTCCGACACTATCGAAACGTTTTTGGATGCACGGGCTGCTGATAACGCAAGCTTTGATTTCACACCACCCGGTGAAGGCAGCAGCTCTAAATTTGTCTGTGAGCAGTGGAGCAAGTCGATTCCGTACTTAAACCGCGCCAGAATCCAAACAACATTCCGTCAAGTATTTGAACCGTAATGGCAGCAGTTGCAGCCTGGGCAGCCAGCACCGCTTTTTCTGTTGGTGACATCCGCAGAGCAACGACAAGCCAAGCCTCTGGCCTGTGGTTTCGTTGCACTACTGCTGGAACGTCTGGCAGCTCTGAACCGAGTTGGGGAACAGATATTGGCAGCACCGTCACCGATAACACTGTTGTTTGGACTGCGATTAGCAGTGTCTATGAGGATGTGTCAGTCCTTGCGCCAAGCGCAATTATTGAACTGTTTGAGCTGCATTTAAACGCCACGCTTCATGGAAGTTCTGATGTTTATCGCTTTCACGCTGGCAGTAATGCCGATGTGACAGGCAACATCGTTTTTGACGGCAATACATATTCACGTTTGCCGGTTCAGGCGGACGGATTCGAGATGCGATCGGGTGGAACGTTGCCACAACCAACGCTGACGATTGCCAACCTTGATGGCACGATGACCACGCTGCTTGCTTTAGTTAATGCCACAACACTCGGTAACGATCTAACAGGCGCAACCGTGAAGCGTATTCGCACCTTGAAACGTTATTTAGACGGTGAATCAACAGCAGACCCAAACGCTAGGTTCCCAACAGAAATCTGGCGCATCAATCGCAAGGCAACAGAGACTCGCGACGTTGTTACGTTTGAACTGGCTAGTGAGTTTGACTTGATGGGTCAAAAACTACCAAAGCGACAGATCGTGGCTAACACTTGCCAATGGATTTATCGAAGCAGTGAATGTAGCTATACAGGATCAAACTTTTTTGACGTTAATGGCAACAGCGCCACATCTTTGTCGCAAGATGTCTGTGGCAAGCGTCTTGCGTCATGCAAGCTACGGTTTGGTGAAAATGGCGTGTTGCCGTTTGGATCGTTCCCTGGAGCAGGTTTGACGCAATGAAGTTGACAGACGCCATGCAGGCCACCATCTTGCAGCATGCAAAGGATGAGTTTCCAAAAGAAGCTTGTGGTTTGATTGCTGTTGTAAAAGGTCGAAGGCGTTATTTCCCTTGCCGCAATATTGCACGAACGCCAGACGAGCATTTTGTGCTGGATGGTTGGCACGAAATAGAAGAACACGGGGAAGTCGTGAGCATCGTTCACAGCCACCCCAAAACAAACCCAAGGCCATCAACGGCTGATCGTGTTGCTTGTGAAAAGACAGGCTTGCCCTGGTTCATTGTTAACCCTCAAACAGAAGCTTGGGGATACTGTGAGCCTGAAGGGTTTGAGCTGCCCTACATCGGCCGTGAGTTTGTGCATGGGATTGTTGATTGCTACAGCCTTGTGCGCGACTTTTTTCAGCGTGAATATGGGATAACGCTCCACGACTACCACCGCCGTGATGACTGGTGGCACAACGGTCAAAACATGTATGTCGATAATTTTGCAAAAGAAGGATTCTCAAGGGTGCCGACAGAAGAAATGCAGCGTGGTGACCTACTGCTGGTCAATATGCGTTCAACAGTCCCAAACCATGCTGCGATTTATCTAGGCGATCAGCAAATCTTGCATCACGTTCAGGGGCGCTTAAGTTCTCGGGACGTGCTTGGCGGCTATTATTTGAAAAGTTGCGACAGGGTGATACGTCATGAAAGTCGTCAAGGTCTACGGGGCTCTACGTGAGCGACTAGGCCAGTGCCGGTTTGAGCTTGATGTAGCTACGCCAGCCCAAGCATTAAAAGCGTTGTGCGTTAATTTTCCTGGCTTAGACAAATGGCTTGTGGATAGCGAGCAAGATGGCGTCGGTTATCGCGTCAGGGTTGGCAAGCAACAGGCAACGCCTGATGACGTGAGCGTGCTGGCTTTACCTTGGTCAGAGCGTGAGGTTTTTAGCATCACGCCTGTGATTGCTGGTGCTGGTGGTGGGTTTGGCCGTATCTTGCTTGGTGGTTTGCTAATTGGTGCATCGTTTTTGCTCCCTGGTGCTGGGTTATTTGGAACGACAAGTATCTTTGGCATAAGTGCTGCGGGAGCAACTGGTGCTGGTGTTATTGCAGGCGGTGCAGCCTTAACCACTGTGGGCACGGCGTTGTCTGCTGTCGGTGCAAGCTTAGTTCTTAAAGGTGTTTCTCAAATGATTTCGCCAACGCCAGACCTTGGAGATGACTCAGAAAAACTAAGGAATTTTACTTTTAGCGGGATTACCAATACTGCTCAACAAGGCTTGCCTGTACCGATTGCTTACGGGCGTGTTGTTGTCGGCTCAGCAGTAATTAGCACTGGCCTTGATGTTGATCATTCATCAAACGCATATTTGTTTGGCGGCAAACTTGGATCAATACCTGCTGGAGTTAATTTTGTGTCTGGTGTGCTTACAGGTAGCACGATTGGAGTGAAAACCTGATGGATGATAAAAAGTTAATTCTTGGCGCTGGTGGCGGTGGCGGTAAAGGTGGGGGTACGCCAACAGAGGCAGCCGACAGCCTTAGATCCGAACAGTATGCAAGCGTTTTAGACCTGCTTTGTGAAGGAGAAATCGAAGGGATTGAAGGTGGCCCAAAAGGCATATTTTTGGAAGACACCCCAGTTCAAAACGCGGATGGCTCGTTTAACTTTGATAATTTCACAGTAGTTGCGTTAGAGGGAACGCAAGGCCAGCCTTACATTCCAGACCCTGCAGGTGGTATTCAAGTCGAACGTAGTGTGGGTGTTGAGATTACTAACGGCGTACCAGTAACAAGATCAATTACAAACTCTGATGTTGACAAGGCACGCGTCACTATCAATATACCTTCTCTGCAACAGATTAATGATGATGGTGACATCCTTGGTCATTCTGTAGCTATTAAAATTCAGCTGCAATATGACGGCGGTGGTTATAACGACGTTTTAAGCGATACTATTTCTGGAAAAAGTAGCAGCCTTTATCAGCGGGATTATTTAGTTGAGCTTGACGGAAGTTTCCCTGTTGATTTGCGTGTGATCCGAGTAAGCGCAGACGAAACAAGTACCAAAAAAGCAAGTACAACTGTTTTTTCGAGTTTCACTGAAATCCAAGACGATAAGTTGGCCTACCCAAATTCCGCTGTAGTCGGAATGCGGTTTGGTGCTGAACAATTCCAAAACATTCCAACACGTAAATATCTAATCCGTGGCTTAAAAATCAGAATCCCACATAACGGGACTGTAGACACTACAACGCATCTGGGACGTATTTCATACAGCGGTCTTTTTAATGGAACGTTAGGTGCAGCAACTTGGAGTAACGACCCTGCTTGGTGCTTATATGACTTGCTTACAGACACCCGCTTTGGGTGTTCTGTGCCTGCATCGTCACTGGATGTGTTCGACTTCTATGAAATCAGCAGATACTGCAACGAGCTTGTCCCTGATGGCAAAGGCGGCCAAGAGCCACGATTTAGTCTTAACTTGCTGCTTAACAGCAGAGCTGAGGTTTACAACGTTATTCAGCAGCTAACCAGTATTTTTAGAGGCATTAGTTATTACGGTGCTGGGTCGCTTGTTTTACGGCAAGACAAGCCTGCTGACTCTCAATATCTGTTAGGCCCAAGCAATGTTGTTGGTGGGTTGTTCACTTATAGCGGGACAGCAGAAAAGACTCGGCACACTTGCGCTTCTGTTGCATGGCAAAGCTATGACACATTGGGTGATATTGAATATGAGTATGTTGAAGACCATGAGTCTGTTGCCAAGTACGGCATCATTAGAAAAGATATTCGTTCGGTCGGCTGCTATAGCCAAGGGCAAGCGCACAGACTGGGCAAGTGGCTGCTGACTAGCGAAAGACTGTTATCAGAAACAGTCAGCTTTGCTGTTTCTATTGACGCTGGCATTGCTGTTACGCCAGGGATCGTCATCGATATTGCTGATCCGTTGCGTGCTGGCACACGTCGCAGCGGCAGGGTTAGCTCTGCAACCACAACTGTTGTCACGATCGACAGTGATACTGATTTATCGATGGACTTAACTTTAAGCCCCACACTGTCAGTGCTGTTACCGACAGGCTTGGTTGAGACAAAAACAATTAGCAGCATCTCAGGCACTGCGATCACTGTTAGCAGCGCCTTTAGCGAAGCACCACAGGCACAGGCGGTTTATTTACTTCAAACCAGCGATATACAGTCGCAACAGTATCGAGTTGTTTCTGTTGCTGAGGGCGAAGGCGGGACAGTAGGAGTCACTGCCGTTGCATATAACGAATCGATTTATGCCGCTGTTGAGCAAGACATTGCATTAACAACGCGAGACATTAGTAATCTTAGTTTTATACCTAATCCGCCAGGAAGTTTAACCGGCACCGAGTTTCTATATCAAGAGGGGCAATCAGTTCACACAGGTTTTGACTTAAGTTGGCAGCACACCAGAGCCAATACCACTGATTTTGTTGTTCAGTATAAGCTTGATGATGACAATTTTACGACTGTTAACACCACAAACCCATCGGTAACGCTTCGATCCTTAAGAGCTGGAACGCTAAAGGTACAAATCAGTGCGTTAAATTATATTGGCAAGAAGAGTAAGACTGCCCAAGCAACATTTATTATTACCGGAAAGACTGCCTTACCAGGGAATGTTCAGAACCTGACGATTGAAGCAATTTCTGCAAATAGTGCCCGTTTAAAATGGGATCAAACAGTAGATCTAGACGTAAAAGTTGGAGGCAAGGTTCATGTCCGCCACAGCGCACTTACTGACGGAGCCGCCACATTTTCAAACAGCGTTGATCTAATCAACGCTATTGCTGGTTCGTCTACTGATGTTGTTGTTCCTTTGCTTGAGGGCGAATACATCGTCAAGTTTGCGGATGACGGCGGCAGGCTTAGTCCTGACGACACCAGCGTGATAGTTGATTTGCCTGATGCGTTGGGCAAGCTGCTGGTTAAGAACCATCGCGAAGATCAACAGACACCGTTGCCGTTCCAAGGCACGCACGTTGACACCTTCTATAGCGACCAATATGACGCTCTAACGCTTGACGGCAGCACCTTAATCGACAGCGTTGCTGATGTTGATTTGATCCCGATTATGGACTTCCTAGGAAGCATCAAATCGCTTGGCACTTATACGTTCTTAGACACCATTGACATGGGCTTAGCGTTAGATGCCGTTGAGTTTCAGCGTCGTTTTGTTACTCGTGGCTTCTTGCCTTCTGACACTGTTGACGGCAGAACCGCACTGATTGATACGTGGACTGATGTTGATGGGGCAGCAGTCAACAACGTCAACGCTGAGCTGTATATCCGTTCCACCAACGATGACCCAAGCGGATCCCCGACGTATGGCGCTTGGGCACCATTTAACAGTGGAACGTTCAAAGGGCGTGGTTTCCAGTTCAAGACTGAGCTGACCAGCAAGAAGGTCGATGAAAACATTTTGGTGGATGAACTGGGCTACAAGATTGAGCTAACACCACGTTTTGACCAAGCAGTTCAGCCCATAGCAAGTGGCACGTCCACCAAGTCCGTGACCTTTGTTAAACCGTTCTTTGTTGGAACGGCAGCTCTGTTAGGCGCTAATTCTCAGTTGCCTAGCGTTGGCATCACGGTGCAAAACCTAGGCCCTGACGAGCGTTTTAATATTTCTAATGTCAGCAGCACAGGCTTTGATATTGACGTGCTGGATTCAGGCGGCAGCAATGTCAACAGAAACTTCACCTATACGGCGAACGGCGTTGGACGAGGGCAGTAGACTCAAAACACACTTAACAGGACATTCATGAGCCCGACTCATGACATGAATCTTGCAAATGCCACCGGAGCGGCATTTCGTTCAGATTTAAATAACGCGCTGGCTGCTGTTGCTTCTAATAACAGCGACTCTTCAGACCCGTCTACTACCTTCGCGTACCAGTGGTACGTCGATACTGGTGACAGCACCCTCAAGATTAGGAACGCCGCTAATAACGCTTACGTCAACGTCTCTACGGTTGGTGGCATTGGAACGGCCAACCTTGGTCTGGCCCCAACGGCTAGCCCGACGTTCACAGGCGATGTGACGATTAGTAGTACAACGGCTTTGCGGGTACCTGTTGGAACGACTGCTCAGCGTTCTGGCTCTGCCGGTAATGGCGACATTCGGTACAACAGCACGTTGTCAAGTTTTGAGGTATATGCAGCCGGTGCTTGGGCAAGTATCGGTGGTGCTGAGGCGTTAGGTTCAGGGCGTCTCAACATCAACGGGGCTATGCAGGTTGCCCAACGTGGCACTGTTGTCAATGCAGGAAACGAATACGCAGGACCAGATCGGTATAAGTTTGCTAAAAACGATGGTGCTTATACGATTTCGCAAGATACAGACGCGCCATCAGGCCAAGGTTTTGGAAACTCTTGGAAGGCAGATGTAACTGCAACTCCTAGCGATGCGACTGGCTTTGTGATTCTTGAGCATAAATTTGAAGGCCAAGACGTACAGTTACTAAAAAAAGGTACGAGTTCAGCCGAAAAAGTAACGCTTCAGTTTTGGATTAAATCAACTAAAACGGGAACTTACGTTGCTGAGTTGCGTGACGAGGACAACACTAGGCATATTTGTCAAACATATACAGTCAGCGTGACAAACACTTGGGAGAAGAAAACCCTCACTTTTGCTGGAGATACCACAGGCGTTCTCGGCAACGACAACGGAGCTTCTTTTACTATCGGCTGGTGGCTCTATGCAGGCAGTAACTTTACAAGTGGCGCTCTTGCAACATCTTGGGCAGCGCAGACTAATGCGAACAGAGCCGTAGGACAAGTTAACGCTGCTGACAACACCTCAAATGAAATTTATATCACTGGCGTTCAGCTAGAAGTTGGCGAGGACGCGACCGCGTTTGAGCACAGAAGCTTTGGCAATGAGCTTGCTAAGTGTCAGCGTTATTACAATAGGCTTGCAACAGGTTTAAATGCGCCGGTTTGCAATCTGGCGGTTTATGCAACCGATAATGCTTACGGCGTTTTTAATGTGCCAGTTGTGATGAGAACTCAACCTACCGTTGACGCCTCAGACGCTTCTGGACATTTCACCCTTTATAGTGGTGGGAATGGGGATACTTTTGATACATTTATCCTTAGTGCCAGTCGCACTAATGCTGTAGAGCTTCGTGCACATTCCAGTGAAGGTTTAAGTGGGGCTGTAGCAGGTCACGCTGCCTGGGCGGTCGCTAGCAACGCAGCAGCCTTTATCGCATTATCCGCCGAACTATGAACTATCAACTTTCCAACCATCCAGTGTCTGGCAACTTGGTCTGCGTTTTAAAGCGCGAGTCAGGAAAATTGCTGTCAATTCCTTTTGACCCCGATAACACCGATTATCAGGAGTACCTTGAGTGGGTCGCTGAAGGCAACACGCCTGACCCTGCTGAGTAATGCAAAAACCTGATCCAATGATGTCCGCGTCTTACGGGGCTACCGACATCGAGGCCCAAAATAATCGCCTTGTCTGGCTCGAAATGCTTTACAAGCATGAAAAAAGAGACGACCCAGCACACCCGAAGCACGGTCTTTATACGGGCCTGAACCGTAAGCATTCGGTTTGGCCTGGTAGTGACGAAGATTGATCCTGTAGATCACATCCAAAACCGTCCATTGACTAGGGCGGTTAATGTACCTACGGAAAACGTTTTCTCTTCCCAAAATGA
>Ga0181415_1000509_pt1 | contig 10909 bp, 2 predicted proteins | sample 38SPOviralmetaG_FD_130140 | JGI IMG/M metagenome (GOLD analysis project Ga0181415, IMG submission 130140) | Marine viral communities from the oligotrophic San Pedro Time Series (SPOT) site, San Pedro Channel, CA, USA - 38 SPOT_SRF_2012-12-11 | ecosystem: Environmental > Aquatic > Marine > Strait...
AACATGTATGCTGACTGTTATGCTGAAGGATTCCATAGTAAGTACAATATTACTATGAGCGACTGTACCGACTTATCATATAACTTAATAAAAGCTATAGATGAGGTGTGTCCAGGTCCGCTTGAGACTATGAGTTACCTACAGACAATAGCAAACCACATAATATCTGACTTGAGAGAGCCAGTTGTCGAATGGACTACACCTTCCGGCTTCCCAGTACGTTATGAAAACTACGTAATGGAAGACGTAAAGTGGAAAAGCTGGATCTCTGATATGAGGATACAACACGTAGGCAAAGAACATAGGCTAGTGTATGGTAAAAAGATACCTAGTCCTGGTGGCTTTGCATCAGGTATAAGCCCTAACTTCATACACAGTATGGATGCGGCTCATATGGCACTCATTATCCATCATTGGGACGGTGACTTTGCCGCGATTCATGATTCATTTTCTACTCACGCTTGTGATGTAGCTAGCTTATTAAGTTTAACTAAAGAAGTGTTCATTAAAATGTACAATCATAAGGATTTCTATAAGGATATAGCTGAAATGCTATTGCTAGAACCTGAGAACTTTAATTACAACTATAAACTAGGGGAGTTAGATGTAGAAGCTATACAAGATAGCGACTACTTCTTTTCATAATCATGATTAAAATAAAAAACAATAATCAAATAGGTATAGATGAAGAAGACATTGCTTTCATATACAAATATGGCATTGTGTTTCTTAATGGCAGTGAGATACATTACACTCAAAGCTTTATAAAGAAATACGTAGAGCAAAATGACTTATATCACCTATACCATAACGATATATGTGGTTAGCTACATATCTATTTGCAATATACGGGAGCCCTTAGCGGCTCTCGTAAGTTTATTTTTAGCTTCACCGACATCTTTTATTGTTTTACGATTGCGTGCATCAAGGTTTAGGCCGTTAGGTCCTATGATGTTTTCAAACAACCTTAGCATTTGGTTACCAGTTAACTCGTTTAACGTTCTTCCTTTAGCTTTTGCAGCATTAGGAAGTAATTTATCTGCAGCTCTTGCAGCTCTGTTTTTCTTAGAAGCTTCATAGTCTTTAACTGATACTCCTTGTTCTCTAGGAGGGTGCTCCATGGTATCATACAAAGTCTTTATAAGATTAACTGAATCAAAAACAGGAGGTGTCTTTTCAAGATTATGTAATAAAAAGAAAAATCCTCTATATTCATTATCCATACTTATTTGAACATTAGTATCCCCGATATTTTTGAGCTTGGTTCTAAACCTTTCTGTAGCTCCGGGTGTCCAGTCTCCCATGATACTGTCGACGTAAGAATACTCTTCAATAACATCCCACCAATTTTTATTAGCAAGCTCACGTACTTTTGCTGCTCCATCTAGGTCTGTCTTAACGGCATCCATAATAGGTAGCATGTAGTTACGTTTCAACTGGCCAAACGACTTACCAGTAAACATTCTATTCATCCAGGCACCATCAATACCTTGGATAACAGCAGGTATAATTCTACCTCTACCCCAGCCGCCAGGCTTACCTTCTCTTGCAGCACTACCTGAAGGCATACTTCTATATAATGGTACGTTACCTGCTCTCTTTACATCAGAAGTATCTCCAAATACTACACCTATATTTCCTTCTACATCTTTCATAACAGAGCTTTTAGCGCCGATGTAGTTATCAATACCTATAGCATTCTTAACTTTTATAACCTCATCAGATAACATAGCAACAACGTTGTTTGCTCTTAGCAATTGTCCTACTTGTACAACTCCTGGATCTAACTCAGCATCAATAGAGTCTGCTAGTATATCATGTAAGAACTCAACTACTACATCTTCTCTAGACGGTACCATCATTCCACCTTCTGTATCCATCTTTTGTTGTATCTTTCTATCTAATATAGAAGGTAACTCTGAGTTGCCGTTTATAATGTTTCTTATTGCTACAGATTGAGGACCAGTAAATACTGTTTCGTATATAGCAGCATCTAAGTTTTTAAGTAACTGACCATAAGCAAGTGTCATAGGTGGCTTTTTAAGAAAATTATCTCTATCTTTCAAAGCTAACTTAAGTACGTCGTGTAAATGAGAGGCAACAGTTTTATCGCTAATAAAATTTAATGCGTGCTTTAGACCGTTCTCTTCCATAAAATATTTCATACCATCTCTAATATCACCAGCCTTTAACTCATCAGCAGTTTGAGCTCCTTGATACAGTTCACTTATAGGTATACCATCTAAATTTTTAGTAGCACCTTTTTTTCGTAAAATACCAGATCTAAATGCAGCCTTCATAGAACCTAGTTGTGCTAAGTTACTAGAAGGACCATGAGTTTTACCATCTAGTTCTACAGATATATTACTCTTAAATGATGTGTTATTCTTTTGTGCCTTATCAAACTGATATAGCTCATGAGCAGCTTCAATTAAGTTTAAGCCTTCTAGTTCTTCACCAATAGCTTTACTCTTTAATGAATCTCCAATTGTTAATCTTGGTATATTGGCTAACTCAGGAGGTATAGTAACTCCTTTTTCTGTTAACTTTATTTGCTTTAGCTTTGTTATAGCATCTTGATCTTGTTCAGGAGTCATCAAACTATCCGCTATACCTTTTCCATCAGCAACAATGTTAGCAAAAGCGCCATGGTTAGGGCTGTTCCATTCAGTATCAAAGGCAGCAACTCTATTTTCAGGAAGCAGCTTATCCCCACCTGGTAAAAAGTGTTTTGCCATTAACTCCTTGAACATTACTGTTGCACCAGTGTTAACATTAGGATTTACAGTAGGAGGTCTAATACCACCTGTTACAAATCTAATCCACGGAATTAGCTGAGGATTAAACCTTGTTTGAGTAGCATGCATACGACTTTGTAGTTCCTGCACGGCAAAATCTAAATGGTTAGCTTTATTACTATAAACACCGATAGTGTTTAAGCTTTCTATAAACCTAGTAATTTGTTTTTCCATTTCAAATTCAGGTCTATAATCAGGATTAGGATCGTCTTGTTGCTTCTTAGCAAACTCTCCTTTAAACGCTATAAACTTAGATGGTCCTATTTTAAGTAAGTCACCTAGTTCAGGTGGTCTACTTCTATCTTTCATACCAGCAAGGACTTGCATTGCTATTTGTATGTAAAGCTTTCTTCTAAGAGGATCTACACCATGAGCAACACCATGCATATTCTCTGCAGCTTCTTCTATTTCTGCCATTTTACGATCTACAACAGAAGTAGTTTTAGTTTTTCTATACTTAGCTCCTTCTCCTAATCCAGATTCAGTAAGTGCTAACTTAGACCTAGGAGCAGATGAAGGTTTTATTTCATAACCAGTAAATATAGCAGGTGAAGATTTTTCAGCAGCTTCTAAAGCAGCAGCACCAGTAGTCGTAAGTTCGTATTCTACTGTTCTGTTAAAAGAATCTGATATTCTGTTATATAACTCAGGATTAGCAGCATGATACATTTCTTTTGCAAGTGTACCTATTGTTTCAAACTGATCTCCGGTTACGCCCTTCTCAGTGTACTCATCAGAAGGTCTGCCTTGAGCTATATTTTGTTCACGCTTCCAAGCTCTAAATATTTCTCTACCTAATTGTTGGTTGCCTAAACCACGTCTTAACTTACCTTCATCTACTTTTACTCGATCTGTTTCACGTAAAGTTGCTGCAGTAAAATCATCTGTGTTATCTGTTTGCTGATCAGGTTTAGCGTTGTACTGGTTTTGATATATAAACCTTTCAGTCATAATAGACATAACTCTAGCAAATAACGGGTCTACCTGAGTTACATCGTCACCTCTTATTTTACCTGCATTAAATCCTTTAGGATCAAACAAGATACCTTTTGTAGAGTTTACGTTTATTGATTGACCAGAAGCTTCTCCTGTTTCTACGGGAGATAATCCTGCAGCTATAGGTAGTCCTTGAGCTGGTGATAAGTAAGCTCCTGTAACTGTAGCACCAGACATTAACTTATCTAGAAATAGCGTAATAAAATTATCAGATCTCATTATAGATTCGCCAAAGCCATCGTTTTCGTAAGCATCAAACTCCTTAACATCAGGCTCTATTTCGCTAATAGGCTTTACTCTTTCAGCCTCTCTTTGTTGCTCAGCAACTTGAGCAAACCTAGCAGCATCTTGTTGTGCTACTTGTTGCGCAAACCTATCTCTAGCTGGTCTCTGATCTACTCTACCTTTCTGTTCTTCAGGTAAAACAAAAGGCGCTGGTGTAGGACGTATAGGTTGTGGTTTTACAGCCAAACTTGCAGGCCCTTCCTGTTGTAAAGTTTCTACAGGTGTTTTATTCCTAAGTTTTTCATCTAAAACAGCTCCTGTAGCTTCTCGCTCTTTTACAAATTCCATTAAACCACTTTGTGGATTTATCCTTGTTGCCATATTATTCTCCAAAACCCCATTTATAAGACTGTTTATCTATTTGCTGATAAGCAACTTGTGCTATCGGTGTGATCTTTACTATAGTTTCTGGTGGCTTTTCCCCTGATATAACGTCAATACCTATATCACCTATTCTAAGTGCTTTACTTACGCCAGCTGACTCACTAGCTAACGTACCAAAGAACCATTCTACATTTGAGCCGTATCTTTTATCATACATAGGAAAGACAAAGTCAATAACTCTTTCTCCTGTACCTAATAAACCACTAGCCCCTACTCCTCTTCTAAGATACTCAGTACCTTTAAAGTACGGTGTAGTTTCTCCATACTTTAGTAAATCTTTTAAGTGCTGCGATACAAAACCTAATAGTATCATAGTAGAAACTGTAGCAAAAAGATTATACTTCATAGCTGGCGTGCCTTGTTTAGCTAACTGAGTATACATTTTAGGTATATGGTTAGCAGTAAACGTAGCTATAAAACCTTGGAACTGTGTAAACAAAGCAAACCTTGGATCTTGAAATATCAAAGGTCTGTTTGCAGACTGAGGTAATGCAACAGCTTCATTTATAAAATTAAATGTAGCATCATTAATCATTTTTTCCCATCGTTCTCTTAGATCTGCTTCGGGTAATACTGTTTGCTCGTCTCTAACAAACCCAGTATGGTATCTAGCTAAAAACTCTATATCTAAACCTAGGTTTCTTAGCCCCTCTTCTGCTTCCCGTGACTCGTTAGTTGTTACATCTGCCTGTCTTGCAGCCACCATTATAGCTACCTTATCACTAATATAATCTAAAGCTATAGCAGCTCTTGCAGCACGTGCAGCGTTAGTCCATTGTTGTAATAAGATAGTCTTAAAGTACATATCAAGTATTCTCTGGTGCCATCTGCCTGTTTCACTAACACCCGTTGTATGCGCTGCACCAACTTCCCAATCAAAGAATCCTAGCTTCTTTAATATAGCATGCCCAAATCTACCTCTCTTATGAGGTGCAGGTTGGTTAGCTATAGTACCGTACAATCTGTTAGCTGTATTTCCAAACTCATCTGCAAACGATCTAGCTATAGAGTTAATACTACCTTTCTCACCAAAGATTTGTTTTTGTGTTAGCCCAACACTAGTTAAACCTAACTCAACAAAGTTAGATAAAGTAGCTAATGGCAAACCAGTAATTGTAGTTACAAATAATATATTTTTTTGTGCAAACCTAAGTATAGGTGGTATATTTCTTTTATAGTTACCTGACTCAGCATCAAAGTAGTTCTTAAGATCAAACGCGAGTTTGTTAACTCTAGCTCTTGCTTCATCAACGCTGTAGTTACCAGACTCTATAAGCTCTTCTTCTATTTTATTTAGTCTATAATTAAGCTTAGCATTATTACTGCCTACATATTCTTCTAATACTGTATATCTTACAGCAGACTTAGCAGCATTAGACACATTAGTAAATATATCTCTTTCCATAAACTGCTTAAACTCTGCTCTATCAGAAAGGTTTAATGTTCTACCTCTATGCGACTGTGGTCTAAACGTAGACCTGTCAGTAACAGAAAACCCACCATCAAGAGTAAAGTTAGAAGGAACATCAGCTCCATCTATTTGTAGTATTTGGTCTGTAAGTTCTTTAGCGGCTCGTGCTGTAAGTACTTGTTGACCTTGCTCATTCATAATGTTAGTAAGAGCTAACTCAAACTCAGCTCTATTGTTTTCAATAGCTAACTTATCTAATGACTTATATCTAGATAGGTAATCATTTACATAACCTAGTTCAGAGTTATGAGTTGCTTGCATGTTATGCAGTCTATCACCTGTTTCTATAAGTTTATTATGAAAATTTTTAAAAGCATTAGCAAAAGGTTGTAAGTTTTCAGGTAAATCTATATCCCAATTTATTTCTCTATTTTCTCTACCCGCTCTTTCTCTTGCAGCTTCGTATAGTTCATAGTATTGCTCACTAAATTCTAATCTAGATTTACGTTTATCAGTCCTGCCAAATGCTGCAAGTAATTCTGACACATCTCCTAGTCTATATTTAATCTCAGAAATTAAGTTATGCTTCCTGTTTTCGTATGTTTCACCAGAAACAGACCGTTGTAAGTTAGATCCTACAGATTCACCCAGTATTCTAGCAGTTACAGAATCTTGTTGTATACCACCTTGGTTGTCAAACATAAACCTAGTCATACCTCTCCACAAACCAGGTATACCTTTCCACCAGTCTTTAGCTATTTGACCTACTGCTCTATCTTGCTTAGAAGCTACATGTGCTTCTGCTCTATCGTTAAGATCTGCGCCACCTAGTTGTTCTAATTCAGATTCTGTTTGTTGTCTTTCTCTTCTACTTAAACGTCTGTTTGATAATCTTTGCTGCAGTGCTTCTATTCTTTGATTATTAGTATCCGTAGCAGCTTTTGCTTTTGCGTTTTCTTGTTGCACATTATATTGTTGACCATTATCCTCTATGTCTTGTTGTGCTAATCTACCCATATCAGATGTTTGTCGACCTGTATCTGGTCCGGTTCTATACGCTACATCTACCCATGCACCATAATCGTATACACCACCAGGTATAGATATTGCACCACCAAGAGATGTACCAGCAATAGTAGCATCTATAAGTCTATCTTTAAACTCATTAGCATCCCAGTCTCTAAAACCATTAGCAGTATGGGCAGCAGTGTAGCCAATAGCTTCTTGTAAAGCTTCTGTTATACCCTCACCAGCGCCTGCTTTAGCAATACGAGTTAGTTGATTTCTAGCTACGTTTCTAGCAGTAATCTGATTCTTAGCAAATCTCGCAGCATCACTAGCGTATTTAGCTACTTCTTGTCTTGATAGTGTCAGCAATGCTTTTTTAGCAACAGCAGGATCAGTTATTTCCATACCGAATAATGCTCTATTTCTAGCTTGCATCGCTCTGCCTGCTACGTCATCAGCATTATTTATCATAGCTGTAACAGCTTCGTCTCTACCTTCTTTAGTTAACAATGCAGATGGATTTAAAAATTTAAGACCTAGTCTGTCTAACACAGATTGTGATACACCACCGGCTACAGCTAAGAAAGCATTTTTATTATCACCTTCTTGGTCGTTCCATATTGTACCTGTATATAAAGCAACAGGAGATAATACAGCACCTGTGGCTGCAACACCTAATAGACTAGCCCCTACGTAAGGAGCAGCAACCGCACCAGTTATAGTAGCTGCCATGTAAGGTAATGATATAGCACCGTTGTTAGCAATGTATTGCAAGAACCCTTCTTTACCAAAGAACCCATCAATGTCTTTATAACTAGTAACTACTTCAGGATTCTTCTGTAGTTTTTCTCTAGCTCTATATATACCAGCTTCACCTACGTTTTTAGCCCAGTCCCAACCAGAAGTTTCTCCTATAAGCTCAACAGCACCATACAATCCTTCGATAGCTCCTGTAAGACCTATATCCCAAGCTGTAGAAAACGGACTCATAGCTTTGTTTTCAAAATCTCTAGATCGATCTCTAAACATAACGTTATTAGAAGCGTACAAACCACCAGTATACGCGAGCTGCGTTTCATCTATAGCTTTTTGTCTAAACCTTTGTTCGTACTTTGTTTCATCAGCTATAGCTTCTGCAACGGCATTTCTTGCTACATCGTAGTTTTCTCCTAGACCATCAGTACCTAGCGCTTGAGCTGCTTTATAAGATCTTATTGCACTTTCAGAAGAGTATCTGGTAGGATTCAATACCCCTGTTCGTACTAAAGTTTGTTCCCAACTTCTGCCTTTGTCGTCTTGTAAGTCTATTAACTCACGTCCTCTAGGATCAAACTTACCTGTACGAAATACGTTTGTAAAGCCTTCTTTCTTTGCTAACTGCATTAGCGCTTCATTAGCTCTGTCAGATCCTGCAGTTCCTATACTAACATTGTCAGCACCAAATACTCTTGTAACTTCCGGAGCATCTATACCTTTCATTCTAAATTTTAAAGGGTTACCATATTGGTCTACTTCGGTTTTAGAAGCCAAAGTATCTGCGTCAAGATAAGCATAATCTTCGTTAAGGTCTTTACTTAACAATCTTTCTGCTACTGCATCTGATGATATTTCTGCCATTAACTTTCTGCCATTGTTTTAATTACATTGTTTATAGAAGCTTTAGACCATTCCATAAAACCAGTAGTTGTTTTAGAAGACTTTGCGTCCCATTCTTCTTTTTGCTGATCAGTTAAAGTATCCCATTTACTTACTAACTCTTTAAAAGCTCCTATAGAAACTTCTTGATCTGGTACTCCAGAAACTTTAGGTTGAGTAATTCTCATCCATCTAATAGCATTTTGCTTTAGTCTTTCAAACTCTTTAGCTTCAACTACTTTACCAAAACCTCTAGCTTTTTCGGTCTCTGAGGCAGGTGGTAATCTAAACAACCTATCTTCGTCTGCACCATCTAAAATAGTTTCTCTAATTTTAAGAGCATCTAAATAATTAACTATAGTAGTAGCTTTATATCCTCTGCCTACATCTTCAAGCATATCATTATAAGCAAGACCAATTAAAGAACGCATTCTAGGTAAGTCTACTTTATTATCTAATGCCCAAGCTGCTACAGCTCCAGAATCAGCGGCAACATCAATATCGTCTCTGTATGTTTTCTTTCCGTTATCTATGCCTTTAAGAGATTTACTTTCTCTGATACTATTCATAACACCCTGAAAATCATCAGTATATGTTCTTAAAGCATCTCTATGTTTAGGGCTTTTACTATTATATATAGGATCTAACTCGTAGTCAAGAGGGTTATGTTCGTTACCAAACTTATCTAAGAATACTCTAGGAGCATTATCTCCTGCACCAGCTTTATACTCCATAACTTGTACTTTAAAGTCTTTGCCGTTTTTATTACCATAAAGAGTCATAGGATTACCTGTAGATATAAGCTGTTTAGGTAACGCGATTAAGTCTGTTACGTTGCCACTCTTTGCATACTTAGCTAATGACTTAGGAGTATAAGCTTTGCCTGCAGCCGCGCTTGTTGCAAACTTTACAGCAGCCTTTTCTTTAGCATCAACTCTTTGTAAGTAGTTTTTAACAGAAAAACTTAAACTACCACCATGACTATAGCCCATTAATCTAGAACCAAGATACATTACAGCCATACGCTTTAATTCGTCGGTATCAAACAAGCTACCAAACAAGCCTTTTAGAAAACTAGTTGTTTTATTTTGTTCTGCAGCTGGTGCATTAGACCCTGTATTCTTAACAGTGTCAGGATCAGCGTTATTACCTGGTTGATCTGGCCCAGGTCCTGTTTGATTTGTGTTTTGTTTTTCTATTTCTGTAGCAACTCTTTGTTTTTGATCATAGCCTTTTTCTATAGGCTCTAGTTTTTCCATCTTGGCTAGATCTTTTTGTGCCTTTTCTTCTTGTTTACCCGTAAGGCCTCTTTCGTTTCTAAACTCTTTAGGACTAATTAGATACTTACCTGCTTTTCTAGCAAAGTCATCAATGCCCTGTAATTCTTTACCAAACTTTTCAGCTCTTGCTAGTTCTTCGTCACTTAAATACTGTGGCGCATTTTCCCTATTAAGAGTAGCTCGTAGACTGTCAACCAATCTTCCTTCTTCTGCAGGACTAAAGTTTTCCATAGTATCTTGAAGCTCTTGTTGTTTCTGTGCTTCAATGTCTAGCTGGTTTTGTGTTTTTCCAGGCACATATATACCCATATCAGGAACACCAGGAAACTGAGTACCTTGGTTTGTTGCTAACATACTAGCTGCATCGTAAGGTTTAGGCTCAACAAGGTCTGCAGCAGTGGGTAAGACTTGATTCGGAGGCGTTTGAGTTACAGGCACTCTTAATCTACTACCAACAAAATCTTTAAACACTTGTGAGTCTGCACCTAATCCGCCCATATCGTTATCTTGCATTGCATCTAAATATTCAGGTGTCAAAGCTACACGCTTACCACCAACTACTCCGGTAGGTATTGGTACACCAGCTGGTTGGTTTATATCTAACATTGGGTTTACACCAGGTATTTGTCTTGTATCTAGTGTAACGTTTTGTCTAGGTATAACTCCATCATTGTTAAAATAGTCATCAGCTTTTAATCTCATGTTTCTAAGGTAGTTAGTATAATCATCTGATGGCTTTAAGTTACCCATAACCTGTGCTATTCTACCAGAACTCGGCCCTGGAATCGGCTCCATAGAAGACATGTCTCTTGGCGGCATATTAGCATTCATGGGAGGTACGAACTTCGCGTCAGCGGGCATCTGTGCGCCACTAGTTATAGCATCTGGTGCTACTCTTTGCATACTTACACCAGGTATTTTGTTTTTATTTATGTTTTGTAAAGAAGCTATAACTTTTCCAGGGTACTCTTGTGCTTCTGGTATAAAGTTAGTATCACCTTTCTTTACTTTGTTTACTGTTCCTACACCTGCGTTGTAGGCTCTTAAAACATCTACCTTAGTAAAGTTAGGATTTGCTTCTTGAATGCCTTCAAGATAACTTTTAGCCCAGT
>Ga0181415_1000511_pt1 | contig 10902 bp, 18 predicted proteins | sample 38SPOviralmetaG_FD_130140 | JGI IMG/M metagenome (GOLD analysis project Ga0181415, IMG submission 130140) | Marine viral communities from the oligotrophic San Pedro Time Series (SPOT) site, San Pedro Channel, CA, USA - 38 SPOT_SRF_2012-12-11 | ecosystem: Environmental > Aquatic > Marine > Strait...
ATATAGGTTTAATACTGTAATCATTCTTTTCTTCGTTTTTATCTTTTATATTATTTAATTTGTTAAATTCATCTTCTATAGTCATAGTAATAGGATTTTCATTAATAATTTTTTTTGGTAAAGGTAGTGCAATGGGATTTTTCTCAGCTTTCTTTTTCTTTTTGTCTTCTTCTTTTTTTTCTACATGTTTTTTTAGTTGTTCACCGCGTTCACTAAATGATTTAATTTTTTTAGGTTTAGGGATATATTCATATTTTTTTCTTCCACTATCATATCGGCATTCTGCATAGGCTTTTAATTCAGCTAGTGTTTCAAATCTTTTATTATTATATACAAAATTATTACAACTACAATCTTTATATATAGGATCGTTAGACCATTGTAACATTATATTACGATTTTTGTGTTTTTCATATTGTTCCTTGGTAAATCTACCATTACAATGTTTACATTCTATAACTAAATCATCTATTAAATTATCATTCCTAGCAACATTCATACAATGTTTAGGTCTCGTTATATGTTGTTTCCATTCAGCTAATGTACCACAAGCAAAAGGTAACTTAACATATTCTTGGGTTTCACTATTAAATCTTTCAATTTCGCAATAATCACATCTAAATAATTCTCTTTTCATATAAGTAGCATAGATAATAATATTCTTCTTAAATAATAATTAAATATATAATTAAATATAAATATTGACAATATGACAAGTAAATAAACTTCCTATATATGGTTTTTCAATAATAGACTGAATCTCAATCACTTGTCATTGTGTATATATTTATATATTTTTATATATCTTTTTTTTATTTAAATAATCTTAATAATAATAACTCCTTAATATATAAGAAATAATATCTACTATGATTTATAATATTTTAAACTTTAATTTAATATGATTCAATATAATCGCTAAGGTATCCTTCATTATCATCACCATAATAATTACTATAAGAAATATCGTCTTCACTATCATCACAATAATCTAATTCCTTATGACACCCAGTCTCAGTGGGAATATCCCCATTAAATCTATGGTATTGTTCTTTTAATAAATTCATGATAACCAAATAGTCATCGGTAGTATAACTTTCACGATTATTAAATACATCCAATGCCAATTGATTTAAATGTTCCATATTAAGTATATAGATATTAATTTTTTTATATCCTTTTATTTATATAATGAAACTTGTGAGATTAGCAACTGATAATAATGGAGTATTTCAATCTTCCTTTGGAAATGATATGATAATCGCAAAAGATAGTCAAATGGCATTATTAAATTTAACATTCCAATCTAATATAGGAACTTTTTTTGTTGTACCAGTTTCAGCAAATATAACATTCCAAAGTGATATTACTGATATTGATAGTAAACAAACTGTTACTATGCAACAGAGACAGTACAGTGTTAGTGAAGTAGAACAATATTTTAAAGATTTACAACATACATTAAATTCGGCATTAAAAGATGAAAACTCGGTTGGAACAACTAATAAAGCTTATAATAGTGTTTTTAGTTGTTTTAGAATAGGCACAAATGATGGTGGATTTAAAACAGTAGAATATCGTTATGCACCATTTATAAATCCTATTGAAGATTTTGCTAATCCTATATCTAACTCTTGGACTTGGTATAATACTTTTATGAATCCAGTTATTACTGGTGGTGTAGGAGAGAAGGTCACAACTTTACAAAAACAAGCTGGACAACCAGCAACAAGTGATAGGACTTATAAATTTTTACCTTTTAGTGGAAGAAGGTTAAATGATGGTAATTCATTTTTTACAGCAAGAATTTTAGATTTAACTGATAATGGTAGTGGTAACCAAGATAATGGATTTGGTATAGGTTTATCCAAAACAAATTTAGGTGTAAACTTTGATAATACTGCTGATATTCCAGCATCAGCTAGAGACTTTGAAATAAGAGTTAACAGAGGAGCGGTCCCAACAATTACGGATGGAGAACCATATGTATATATAGATAATGGTGGAGATGAAAAAACTAGCACTGTATATCCAAGAAGATTTGACTTAGGAAATTATAGTGAACCAAATGTCCACGATATTATGGCATTTAATGTGAGTGGAAATATTTTAAAAATGGGTATCTATCAAGATAATGGACCAGGTGTTTACTTACCATTAGCAGAAGTAGAAATAGAACCAGGCGAGGAATTATACCCATATTTATATATTCGTGGTGCATCGGACAATTGTCAAGTAGATATGGTTAATTTCTCTATTGATCCTTTCTTGCCATCTATAGGAGGTGATGAGAGAGGCAATGATGAATGGCAAATTACTGGAAAAGCAGATACAGCCAAATTTAATGGTTATACAGATGTAATAGATAATAGTGTAATTGGTGATGTTTTACCACAAGTTGGGGTAAGATTTAAAGACAATATAGATTTGAGATTAACTTTGAAAACCGAACTTTTACAAGCATTAGGTTTTAAGAAAGGATCTGCTGGTGTTTTAAAAGCACCTATAGATAAATCTAAACCAGTTCCAGGATTTTTTGTTTTAACAGCACAAAATTTACCACCAATATATGGTAGTGATAATTTTATTGTAGAAAGTATGTCACTACCTTTAGATAGTTTTGATGCTTCAAAAACTCAATATCCAAGTGATGCAAATGTAGTAGTAAATCCACAAACGGACAAAAAAGGTCGCAGAAAAAATATACTTATGACTATACCAGTAAATAACAATACAAATGGATTAGTAGAATATGAAAGTAGTACTCCAATATTTATAGATATTAATAATTCTGAAGACATTAACGCCAAGAATTTAAACTTCAGATTATTAAATAAAGATTTTTCATCTATAGTCCAAGCAGATGAAACAGCAATTATGACTATTTTAATTAAAAAGCCAGGAGAATAAAAATATATTATATATATAAATGGCTTACAATAAATTAGTTAAAAAGGAAATGCCTATAAAGATAAAAAGGAAAGCTATGCTTAGTGGTATAGTTATACGAAGTTATGCCAAAAATAAAAATTTTCTTAGTGATGCTATGGTACAAAAACTGAGAGAACATAGCAAACATCATACTGCTAAACACATGAGATCTATGGTAGGTAAAATGGAGAAAGGAATGTCATTCAGTAAAGCTCATAGTGAAACAATGAAAAAATACGGAAAATAAATATAATATAATAGTAAATGGTAGTAACAAATAAAAATAAATTTAATAAACGGTTCAAACAACCTATAAATCAGTCTAATTCTAAATCAGATATGGTAAAACTTACTGGAATTCCTATGAGAATTTTAAACGATGTTTTTGATCGTGGTGTCGGAGCCTACAAAACAAATAGAGCTTCAGTGAGACCAAGTGTTAAGAGTCCAGAACAATGGGCATATGCAAGAGTATATAGCTTCTTAATGAAAAGACCTGGAACATGGGGTAAGGCCGACAAGGATCTCGCAGACAAAGTGAGAAAATTAAAAATAAAAGGTTATATTAAATAGATGGATAGTTGTGCCTATGCAATTGCTTATAATGTTATATATAAAAGATTAGCAAATGATAGTATTAAAAAAAAAGAAATAAAAAAAATAAATATTGTTAAAGAAACAGAATTATAATATAGTAATTATTTAATGTATTGTTGTTGTTGTCTAGAAAATATAGTCCAAAAAGATAAACATACCTATGTGGTTATTAATAAACACAATAGCTTATACAAGTGTATGCCATGTCATGATAGTAGTAGATTTTTAACATTAATAGATAAAAGTGGATTAACTAAAAAAGAAAAAGATGAACTTATGGCATTTAAAAACATAATGGATAACCAAAATAAAAAAATACTAAAGCTGATCACCCATCTTTATAAAACCACTGGTATTAAGTTATTTTAACAAAATTGAAATTATTTTATTTGTATATTTTATAGTATGCCTCCAAAGAAAAAGTTTAAAGTCAGAAACCCAGGAAAACCAATTATGATTAGCAAAGCTAAGGCAGAACCAAAGAAAAAAGTTTTTAAAGTGCGAAACCCAGGTAAACCAATACTCGCCTCTAAACCGAAAGCACCAGCTTTTCAACCAAAATATTTTAATAGTTTAAGAACTTTTTTAAATGACTATAGAAGTGTTGATGGTACTGGTATAAAAAAAGTAGACGAAATTAGTAAAAGTTCTCAAGAGCATAGAAAACTTAGAGATTATACTGATAAATTTGATAATTTAATGTTAAGAAAAGCACAAGCAAAAAAAGAAAGGCCATTTACCGAAAAACAACAAAAAAGTATTATGGATGCAATTAGCTACATCAAAGATAAATTTGGTGTAAATATTATAAAGGGTAAAACTGGTTTAATGATAAGATAAATTATAATTTAAATTTTTTTCTATAATTAGATACAGCTACAGACATAGTTGGTGCAGACCATAATATAAATCGCGATAATGTAGCTGGTGACATTGGGCTGGTCTTCCATAAATTTTCTTCTCTTTTTTTATGTCTATTAATATATAATGATTTTACAGCGTCCCTATCAGATTTCTTGGCTAGATAGAATCCGCTGTTTTTACTACTCATCAAGGTGTAGTCTCTATATCCAGTTGCTCCAAAATTCACTTTCTTCTCTTTATTATCACCAATTTCAAATATTGCCGTCCACTTCTTAGATTTGTTAGAGCTGGGTATTATCGTCAATAACTTCATTTGTATAATTAGCATCTATTTTATTTTCATTTAAACTACATTGTGATTCATAGCAACAACTTAATTTACATTTTATTTTCTCTATGATTTCCATTATCTTTTTTAACATTATTTATTAATATATTAATATATAATTATAATATATATTATGCCTTCTTTATCTGATAAACGGTTAATCCATTTTGCTAATAAATATAATCACCACTCTAACACAGAACTCGGAAATATTAATGTAAATACCGATGAATTGGAAACTAAAATGGATAGTGTTATTGTTAATACTAATCATAACCAATTCAGTGGTTCATCAACAGGTCCTATAGCTGGTTCCGCGACATCAGTCACTATTGCATCAACAGATTTAGGCAATAGCTCAGCAATTCATAAATTACAAGTTGTAGGAACAACTACTAATTCTAATATAAGTAATGTTATACAAGTTAGTAGTAATAATAGTGATTGGTATGATTTAACAACTTTTGTTATAACTGTAACTGGAACTAAATTTAGTGGTTGTGGAGATATTTTATTTAGATATTTCAGAATGAATACTACTAATAATACTGGTAGTCCTATAACAGTTGTAGTAGAAAATAGTGCCAAAAACTTAAATTAAATTAGATTTTAATATATTATTATAGTATAAAAATGAGTTTAATATTAGTTAAAGATAATGACAATTCTAAGGTACGAGAGTTAGAATGCACTTCTGCTGGTTTACTTAAGGTTGACCATGTTGATGTTTCGGCTCTTGCTACTCAAGCCACCTTAAGTTCTATTGATGGCCATATAACTGCTTGTAATACTGGTGCCGTTGTTGTATCATCATCTGCACTACCAGCTGGAGCATGCACTGAATCAACACTATCATCATTGAATGGCAAAGTAACTGCTTGTGATACTGGTAGTATTAGTGGAACTGTTGCTGTATCTGCCGTAGCTGGTAATGTAGCATGCACACATGCCTCTCTCCCACTTCCAAGCGGAGCTTCTACCGCTTCTCTTCAAACTGCTGGCAACTCCAGTTTAGCAGATCTTGCTGGGTGTGTTAGTGCAAACAAGGTGGCCGTGACAAGTGTCCCAGCAACTCTCTCTTCAACACATCATTACATGTGGGGTGGTGCGAGTGCTGGTGAATCTGTATCCAATGGTTCAGATCAGTTCAGTGATAGTGTAAATGTTAATGCTTTCTCCAAAATATCTATTTATGGTTCTTCATCTAATTTTAGTGATGAATTTGAAGTCCAACTTAGTCATAATGATTCCAATTGGTTTGAACTCACCTCCGCTTTTATCCAGGTGGATTATGCTACTGGCCATTTCGGATTAGTAGTTGATGCTCCATTCCAATATGTTAGATTAAAGAAAAAATCCACTGGCGGTAGTGGTACAGATACAGTTTGGGCAATACTTTCCGCGAAATGAGAGTAAAATAAATATCTCTATATATAATAAAATGGCAGAATTATTAGAAGGAGAATATCTAGAAATGGTTAACCAGCTAAAAGAAAAGTATGATGATATAACAGCAAAATTAGATAGAATAGAGTTATTGGAAATAGATATGAAAAAAGATTTAATCACAGCGTATGGAGTAGTTCGTATGCTAGATCATTTAATATCCTCATCTCATATCCCCTATGATAATGAAGTTATGACTATAGTAGAAGTATTGAGAGGACTTATGTCCAATGCTATGGATAGACATATATTTAATATAACAGAAGCAAATTAATATGGTTCTACTTTTGTCTCCTTATTTTTATAAAACACTAAACTAAATCTATCACCACTTGTAACTGTTGTTACCCCATGTAGCCGTTCTGCTCCATTAAATTGTATTGTTTGAAAACGAGCATCAACGATGTCATAATTTTTATCATTTTTATTTTTAATATAGGTTCTACCACCTGTATAGTCCCCAAAGGCAACTAATATACTATCACCAACATTTATTTTATCAAGATGTTCTCTTGTTCTACAACCACAAGGCATGTGATTAATTTGTATTTCAGACCACTCAAACTTAGGAAAATGATGATTGGAATATTCTTTAAACATATCTAATAACCATGGATTATCTTGCATAGCTTTACTCTTATACATTTTTTTTTCTGGGTCATATTCTCTTTCACCAGTTCCTCTCCGTTTTCGCCATGTCCATCCAAACTTAAATGAATTGGGTTTTTTAGAACCTTTTTGTTTAGTAAAGAATTTTTCTCCACTTCTTTCATTACCAGTATAGAGTTCTAATTCTGATAAATAATCGTACATTAAATAGCTGTCTGCATGGAAATCATTTGTAAAATAATTATTCATTTAATAGTATTATACTATATTTTATTTTCTAAGTATTAAACATAATGAATTATTCTATTTGTATTCCGAGTCATAAGAGATCAGATATTATTGGAGATAAAGTGCTGGGGCTATTACAAAAACATAATATTCCTAAAGAACAGATATATATATTTGTTGCTAAAGACGAGATAGAAACATATTCATCTAAACTTCCATCTTACCAAATAGTAGAAGGAGAAAATGGGATAGGAAAACAAAGGCAAAAAATAAGTAATTATTTTGAACAAAACCATTTCATAGTAAGTATTGATGATGATGTTTGCGAAATAATGGATCATGGTAAACCTATAATTAGCTTAGATATTTTTATTAAGGATGCATTCCATTTATTACTAGATAATCAGTTAACATTAGCTGGTGTATATCCAGTTAATAATGAATTTTTTTGTAAAGATACAATAACTACAGATTTAAGATTTTGTATTGGTCAATTTAAAATATTTATAAATAAAAAACAATTAGAAAATAGAGACTACAACTTACTAGAAGATTATGAAAATACACTTAAGCATTATTGTTATGGCGGTGGAGTTTTAAGATTTAATTATATAACTTTAAAAGCAAACTATAAGAGTGGTAAAGGTGGGCTAAAAGAATATAGAACATTAGAAAGAAAATTATATGAAGTTAAAAAATTTGTGGCCGAATATCCCCAATATTCTAAGATAAAGAAAGATGGATTAGAAATAAACCTTAACAAAAATCCTAAGCGTGATATAATAAAATCCTTATGGATAGGAACATATCTTAATCACTTATCAGAGCTTACATTAATGAGTTGGTTAAGATTAGATTACCAGGTAGAATTATATATAGATAAATTAAATTTACCAAAATATATGGATAAATATAGGAAGAGTGGACAACTTGTTTTTAAAAGTATTAATGATATAATGCCATATGATTTAGGAGAAGAGATATTACCATATTCTGATTTATTTAGATATAAATTATTATATAAAACTGGAGGCACCTGGTGCGACATGGATATGGTGCTTCTAAGGAGGTTACCAAATGATGAGATAATAATTAGTAGCGAACACACGATGCAGAATGGTGCTTTTAAATCACATCTAACTTTTATACAAAATATTGGTGTTCTACGATTTCCTCAAGGAGACCAACTATTGGAGAATTTAATATTTAAAATAGAACATACATTTAAACCAGCTGAGTTCTGTGATAACATGACTGTGTTTAGGAAGATGGTAAAAAAACATGATTATTATTTTGATGTAGTTAGTTGGCCTCATGAATATTGTCCGATACCATGGTGGAATTGTAAAGAGATGTACTATGAAGATCACTATAAAATTAAATATGCTGTAAAGAATCAGACTAATGATGAGGTGTTAAGCAGAGCAATAGGAATTCACATGTGGAATAATTTTACTATGAATAAACATTGTATAGATTTTAATAAAATTAACCAAGAAAGTTTATATGCTAAGTTATATAATTTAATATTTAATTAGTAATTAATAGTATATGGAAAATAAAAATATTTTAAAAGAAATGTTAAAAGATTTAATACCTTGTATAGAAGGAAAATGGTTTGTAGCTGATGGTGCATTATTAGGTTTAATGAGAACTGGAGATTTATTAGACTTTGATAATGATATAGATATTTACATTCTTCCACAAACAAAAATAAATTGGGACAAACTTCCCAATAAATATAAACATCATAAAGATTATATGTGTTATAAAATATATAATGGAGAAGATACTGTCCCAAGTGAAAACGAGTGGTTGCGGTTTCTTGCGTATAAGCGTACATGCTATGAATATTATGGATATAATCGTGCTGAACTTACAAAATCTATATCCAAAGATTATAGAAAACAAAAGGTTGATAGGAAATACCCTGGTTTATGGATTGATATTTTTGTATTGGTATACGATAATAAACATAATTTATACAGAATACCATATCACTGGAACGGAAGCGAATTCTATTTTACCGCGACTGAATGCGATGGGATGCACGACAACCGACTTGGCTTTGACATAATATTGCCTAAAAATCCTAAACAAGTATTAGAAAGAATATATGGTTCTAATTGGATAATAGAAGACAAAGATTACCAGTATTAAGAATTGCTTTTTGTTTTTGTTTTTCTCTATATAGATAATTATTTTTTTGTATATATCTTTTTTTACAATATTTAATATATTCACTATCATTTATAAATTCATTTTTTTGTTTTAATGGTAAAATGATGAATGGTTTTGCCATAATTATAAATTATAATAACTTTTTTTTTAAATATTAATAAAATAGTACCATTTAAATTCATACATTACACAAAATTGACTGAGTATTATTTTTATATATTATAGCATATCTTTAACAAGAACAATGACTAATGATAATGTCCTACTTATTACCTTTGGAGAGCCTGGAGATGGATTAAATAACTTTACTATAACTGGTAGAGATTGGATTAAATTAGAGAAATTTATAAAAACATTTGGGATTGACTATTGCCATGGTGTGAACTCGTTTTCATGGTATAAAGTAGCAGAACAAATGACACCACACCAACTAAAAAAGTTTCATACTCTATTAACTGAAAAAGAAGCAGAAGAATTTATTATAGAATGTATTGGTAAAGAAGCTTGGAGTGAATGTGTAATGGAAAGAGCAAAAGCAATGATAGAAGAAAGGCGACAGAGAATTTTAAGTGGTGAGTTTGGAGAACCAAATGAAGAAGGGACTATGGTAATGTGTATGGGGCAATGGATAGAACCAATAATAGAATAGTATAGTGTCCATACTCCCACTTTATTTCATAATTTTATTAATCACTAGTTTTTTATTTTATTACCTTGAGCACAAAATTGATAGTGAATTTTATTTACTTTTATAGGCACAAACAAAACAACAATGACCAAACAATTCGTTGTGGATGCAAACATCGCAGATATTTTTAAACGGCAGAAAAAATACGCGTGGACTGGCCGTAGTGAATGGGCGAAGGATGTAAAAAAAACATATGTAGGAATTGGTGAAGATAAAATAGTCCAAAGAAAAAAATATGATTTATATGGTAATGATATGTGGAATAAACGAAAATCTACAAGTGGGTTAATTATGGAAGATTGTGAAATACATTTAATTTATTTTACAAATAGTAGTATGACATATAATAGAATTGTTTATATAAATCCCAAAAACAAAACTCTTGTTAAAAAATATTTACCTTATATTATGAAATCATCAGATATTATTAGTGATTGGTTTTTGGAATGTAAATATAATCCACAATATAAATATTGTAGAGATAGATTAGATAAGCAATACCAAGATACTATTGGTGCTTACGAAGAAGTAAAACACGAAGAAGAACAATATAAGAAAATATGCGATGATGAAGATTGCGAGAAGATGCTTACAATAGATACACCAATTATGTGCTGGTCTAAAGGTGAAGAAGAAAAAACACTATGTAATGAGTGTTATTTGGATGGAGAATATTATAAAGATGACGATAATGAAGATAATGTAGATAGCGTTGAGCCTTGGGTTTGTTGGTGGGCACATGGTAAAGGAGGTGATGAATGTTGGGGAAAAAATTGTGGTTGTAGTGAAGGCGAAGAAGAAATAGAAGGGGAAACTATACTGCTTGGTATTTAAATAGTTTGACGACAGATCTGCATGGGAATATCCAGGTGGTCTCCCAACATTCTTTAAGTAGTATATAGTCATATATTATTCATATTTTTATATTTATAGAAAATAGTAGTATTATATTTTTTATTATTTTTTATGTAATAAATAAATTACTGTAATTAATTATAGTCTTATTTCTAGGCCATAGTATTTTACAAAT
>Ga0181415_1000516_pt1 | contig 10755 bp, 17 predicted proteins | sample 38SPOviralmetaG_FD_130140 | JGI IMG/M metagenome (GOLD analysis project Ga0181415, IMG submission 130140) | Marine viral communities from the oligotrophic San Pedro Time Series (SPOT) site, San Pedro Channel, CA, USA - 38 SPOT_SRF_2012-12-11 | ecosystem: Environmental > Aquatic > Marine > Strait...
ACTCACCCTGGTAGCCCTGACGACATTGCTCGTGAAACCGACTGGTCTAAGCCCGACCGACCAAAAATTGATGGCTCCTACGTCAAGCCACGTCGGTTTTTAGCTTGGGTTGGTACTTCTGCTTCTCGCAGTCGTATGGAAGTTCTGTTTATCGAACAGAAGTCCTTGCGTGACCAACTAACTGAAATCTTGCAAGAGATTGAAGACTATACCTGGACTGATGAAGGCTTAGCTAATTTCTCAATCAAGATTACTCGCAAAGGTGCGGGACTTGAAACTTCTTACAGCATTCTTCCTAAGGTTCGAAAAGTCCCTGAAAAGATTGCAAAAGAATGGGAAACAACACGAGATAGTATCTGGCTACCAAATTTCTTTGAAGGGAAAGATCCTTTTGAAGGAAAGCAAACTGACGAAAAAGGTATTCCAGCTGGTGGAGTAGACAAACGCGGAAGCACTGTGCTTCCAACAAAAGCAAAAACAAAAAAACAAGAAGAGGAATCTGAATTCTAATGATCGAACTTAAAGTAGCCAAAAATGAATTGGGACTGTTTCAAGCTGATGCAGTTCTTACCTTGCCACCATTGTGCATCTCATGCCAAAAAGCTGATCGAGATGATTTGGAGTATCAAATCCGAAATGATTTTCGTGAGCTAGTAGAAGAAATTGTACAAAAACAAATCAAAAACGAATTCTAATGACCAGTTCAAATCTACAAAACCTGCCTCCTGAAATGCAGGCACGGTTAGCCGACATCCTTACACAAGCAAATGCCCTTGCTCCTAGCACTGCAGATAATACTGCTGTTAATAGTGTCGTACAAACTAATCAAGTTCCTGCACGGCCTCCTTCCCTAATGGATCACACGATTGCTTTGCGCCAAGAAGTATCACAGCTGTCACAGCAGGTTTATGCAACTGGTCAAGTTGTAGAAGCAGTGGGTCAAGCTGTAGGAGAGTTATACCAACTCTTTCAAGCACAGACCGAAACTACAGATTACAGCTCAAATTATCAAACGCAACAGGGTGTAGATGGTGACTTCTGATCTTCCATACAGAATCCAAACTTCCGCCGGACATAGAAAGTATCTATGCTCCGGCATTTATATGCCGAGTGTAACTACGGTTCTCTCGGCTACTGAAAGCGAAAAGTCCAAAGCTGGTCTTCGCAACTGGCAAAAGAATAATCCGGGTGCGCTAGAGGCAGCATCAACTCGCGGCTCGGCTATTCACTTAGGTTGTGAAAATTATCTCCGTGGTTTAGATCCAGGTGTTCCTGAAGATTATCTAGATTTCTGGAATGGTATGTCTTCTTACCTTGATTGGTTTGATACAATTCATTGGTCGGAGCGTCCTTTACGTCCCGATTGGAACCATCTAAGAAGTGATGATAGAGAAGTCGCATTTGTTTGGAGTACGGAGCATAAATATGCTGGATGTCCTGACCTTATTGGTGAAATCGGTGGAGTACGAGTTATTGCTGACTTTAAAACTAGCAATGCTCCTTACTGCGCTTCTTTTCCTGATCGTGGAGATCGAATTGGATTCGGTGGTTACCGAAAATATACGAAGTGTGCGCAGCAAATGGCTGCATACAGATATGCACTAAACGAAAGAACAGGTTTCCTTTGTGATGTTGCTCTGATTATTGTCTCAACTCCAGAGACAACTCAAGGCATCTTCATTGATGGAGATCAACTTGCGTTGCATGAATCACGTTTTCTGAAACGTTGTCAACAATTCCATGAAATAGATAATGAAACTACGGATTGCAGTACACAAAAGTTGCAAGAACAAGCAGAGTAAACCTGCACGCGATTGGCAAAACATATTAGAAGATATTGATTGGTTACTAGGTTGGGTTCAAAACGGCTATGGCTGGTGTGCCACACACTTCAAAGCTCGTCATCGAAAAGCTGATAACTCAGCTGGCTCGAACATGGTCGTCATTGACTTTGATGGCGACACTACTCTTGCCAGATTTTGGTCAAGTGATACTGCCCGTCAATGGTGTGTAGCCACTTACACGTCAGCTAGTCATACAGAAAGTGAGCACAGGTTTAGAGCCTTGTTCCCGCTTGGCAAAGAGCTTCTATCTACTGCTGAGCACAAGGGTGCTTATTGGTTAATCGTCAATCGTTTACTTGCAGAGCTAGAGCTCAATGAGCTTGCTGATAACTGTGGGCAAAAACCTGAACGACTGTGGTTTGGTAATACCAATGCAGATATTCACAAGAATGCTGAGTATGAGCCTGTCCCAGAATTTCTCCTCAATGACATCGCATATGACGAGTCTTCTAACTTTGTATCCTCGGATGTAACTGATATAGACATACAGCGTTGCCAATGGTTACTAGAAAGCTTTCTAACACCGTCTGATGACGGTCAGTATGAAACTTACTATGTACCAGTCATGGCAGCCTGTGCAGGCATCGGTGAGCCTGTATTTGATGCTTGGGTTAACTGGGTATTAAAAGGCCATCACGGTGAAAAACCTGAAAATGTACAACCATTTAAATGGCGAGGTCTCGGAAACTTTTCAGGCCCAACTACACTGTATTCACTTGCTAAAAAGCAAGATGCAGACTGGGCACACAAGCTGCCATCACATCTTAGGTTTGGTGCAGTAGGTGCAGCTGCGGGATACACAGAGTTTGATCCAGTACAAGATATTGATCAGATAGTCCAAGATCATTTACAAACAAGGAGTAGTAGCAAATCAATGAATAATTCAGATGAATCCATTGTTCCAGAACCTTTACCTGATTCAAACCAAGTTAAAAAGCGTGGTCGTCCCAAAAAGAATGACGATGACTTAGCCAAGCAACGTGAATCAGATGTTCAAAAGGTTAAAGAGATTCTTCTTAACCTACGAAAGAATGAACTCACTGGAGCGATTGAGTACACACAGCCAGGTGGTGAAGCTGTCTTTCTTCAAGGTCAAGACCTAGACCTTATGACTACCAAGCTTGCTTGTGAAAACGGTGTATTCATTCCTGAGCAGCGGATCAAGTCTGCAATTCAATATGCAGCAAATCAAAATAGGTATTGCCCGATCCGTACCTACTTAGATAAATGTGCTGATACCGCTGAACCTCACCCTGACTGGGACAACATTGGTGAAATTTTCCTAGGCAACAAACACAACATCTCTACTACAGCAATGCAGCGCATGATGATTGGTGCTGTAGCTAGGGCATATGACCCAGGCTGCACCATGTCTTGGCTGCCAATCCTGGTAGGTCCTCAAGGTGCTGGTAAATCAATGTTCTCCAGAAGCCTTGTGCCTCCTGCGCTGTTCTCTGAGATCACAACACCTTTGGATACGCTCATGCGTGAGCAGTATCGCCTGCATGTGGCATGGCTGCTAGAGCTACCAGAGATTGATAACTACTTCAATACAAGAAATATTGAGAACTTCAAAAATCTTGTTACTACACGAGTAGATGAAGTGCGTTATCCATACGCATCTCTACCTAGCAAACTACCTAGGCGCTTCGTATTTATTGGTACTACCAACCGAAATCAATTCTTGGTTGACAGCACAGGTAACCGTAGATTTGTTCCACTCGAACTTGGAGCTGGTTTCCAAATTCCATGGAAAGAGCTGTGCAATGTACGAGATAGTCTGTGGGCTGCTGCAGTAGCTGCATATCGCAATAATGAAGGCTATGAGTTTACAAGTGGTGAGATCGCTGCTATATATGAATACATCCAAGAGTTTGGTGATCCAGACCCTTGGTTAGATAAGATCGCATCCTATGTAGCTATCCGAGAGGAAGTAACTGCAGCAGATGTACTTACAAATGCTCTCGAATTAGATCCTCGTAATCAAGGTCGTAGAGAAGGCAGACGTGTAGCTGATGTTCTTCAATCCATGGGTTGGAGAAGACTAGTAACAAGTAGGAAAGATCCGGCAACGGGTAAGTCCAAGTCTGTTCGTGTGTGGCAACGTCCTAAGAATGATCCTCTATTAGAAGATCACATTCTTAATGACTTCTAACTACACTTTAATTAAGTAAATACATATTTTTAAGTTAAATGAAATCCACAGATATCAAGATTGGTCAACGAGTATTTGTTGCGCCACATAATCGAATTGCATTAGTCGTAGGAAAGCCAGAGTATTACACTCCTCGTGCTCGTCTAGTTCGGATCAAGTTTGAAAATAGTACTAGGTTTGAATACAAACTCAACCACCAACTAGACCTACTGCCTACTGAGTACCAATACAAAGCACATGGTGGTAGTCACGTAAAACCTGCTGGTGATTTTTGATGCCTGAGTCACAGCCCAGTAAAAAAGTAGGTGGGCACACTTACGGTCGAAGAAATTTAAACATGTCTAATACCGCAGAAGAGGGAGCTCTCTGTCTCTATAGCGGTCACTCCATAGGCAGATTTAGCTCTTCTTCGATGCGCTATGACAGTCATCAAGCTTGTGTCCGCTGTGTAGCTGCTGCAAGAGAAGGGCGCATGTCTTTCAATATTGATCGGCTTCTCAAAAAAGAACGTAAGCGTGCACTGAAATTCTGGTCAAAAGTTGATATTGCTCAACCTGATGACTGCTGGGAATGGCTTGGCTATAGGTGCAAAACAAATGGCATGCCTCAATTTCCGTGGAGGCGTCCAGGAATTAGTACCAGTACACAGCACCACCCACAAAGGGTTGCTATGTGGTTTACCTGGGGAGACCTTGGCTACACAGGAGTCAAGTCAACATGTGGAAACAAGTACTGCTGTAACCCATTTCATCTTATACCCCAAAAGATTGGGGTTTTTGTTGACTGCGATTCCTATCTAGAAAGTTTTGAGTTGGCTTGTGAACTTCACACCTTAAAGCAGCAAATTGCGGAATACAATTTAGAAGAAGCAATGAAAGAACAAGAGAAACTAATTAGTCAACAAGAACTTGAAGACCGATCAAATCTATTGTTCGAACCTGATTCAAATTTCTCAGACAGGTTCCAAGCTGTTGTGGAAGATATGTTGAGTGGGAGACACCCAAGTCAGACAAATCAAAATCCTAATAGTCATTTTCAAGATGACGAGGAAAATACCACAGAAAACTTTTAATTAATCTATCCTTAGTAAAGAGTCATAAGAATATGTCAAGACGAAGCGATCTTATTCAACAACTAATTTCATCCAAGAAATTTGGTCCTGAAAAGAAACAAGAGCAGGAGTTCCTCATGGCTACTGCAGAGTTGATTCTTTCTGACCTGATTAATATTGCACTTACTGGTGTTGAAAAAAGGGGAACTGGCTCATTAGTCATCAACCTTATGAATGACTCTACGACGTTCATGTGGCCTGAATCAATTGAGTTTGATTTGAAAACAGCTGAGCGAGAAGAAGACGAGGATATCGTTGACTTTCTACGTGATCTGCTTGAAGAAATCGAAACCAATGACTGGTCAAAAAATGTATTAATAACATTAATTAGCGATGCTGGAACAAGAACATTTGCAGTCGAAGCAGGTCGGTGCCAAGAGGGCCTTAGAGCGCTCGCAGAAGAATTTATCGGATAAGCTTGCCGCCAAGGGTCTAAAGCTACCGTTATATCCGACACCTCAGATCATTGATCGAGCTCGTGCTGTCATGGGCAGTATTGACTTTGATCCAACTTCAGATCCTGTTCAACAGGTTCTTGTTGATGCAACATCCGTACCAAGCATTGAAGTCAATCCTTTGCAGGAGCATTGGCATGGAAACGTATGGGTAGCACCTAAAGGAGCTGTACGTGATTGCCGGATTTGGCTTAATAAAACACTGAGTGAATATCGCAATGGATATATTAATAGTTTTGTTTTATTCAGCAGTGCTTCAGAATTACTACGGGCTGCACCTGTTGTATGGGATTATCCAATCTGTATTCCGTTTAAACGCGTAAAGCAACTGCGTGCCACAGCTACTGGCTTTGAGCCAGTTTCTCCTTCTACTTGGAACCTAATCATATATGGTCCACCAATTAATCAAGCGCTAACTGATATTGACAAAGTCTCTCTGTTTTACGACAGCTTTAGAGACCTTGGTCGTGTCATCTATAGTGAATATGCAGGAGATGGCTGGACTAAAGATCTTGAATACTACGAAGAAAACAAAGGTAGTATTTGATGTCAAAACATATTGCACCGGACTGTCTGTTAACTCTTCCTTCTAACGATCGGGTTCATCCTTGTCGTTTGATTTTAAAAGATGGCACACTAATGTGGAAACATGCACTCTTCTATGAAGATAGTCTTGCATGTATCCCAAAATCCGTTGCACATGAGAGGCACATAATAAAAACTGCTCAGCGCCTAGAGGAACTGAACAGTTGGATATCACAAGGATTAGAGCCTTGGAACTCTTTAACTATCAAAGGGTGGTATCAGCCTTTCAATCCTGAACTAAGTGAAGGTATATCTGTATGCTTTACACACAGTTCACATGAGCTTGATTTTACGTTTGAGAATTTATTGCCACACATCCAAGATCATGAGAAGCTTGAACTAAGAAAAAATTATCTATTCTTTCAACGCTGCTGACAACAAGGCCGCATATCTGCGGCTTTAATAGTTTAACGAATCAATCAACCTAGTAAGATACCATTGTGCTTTTTCAGCATCTTCTTTACTGTTTGACTTATGCCACATACGCAATAAATACTTCAAGACTTGCGCTTGCAAAAATCCTTGCTTACAGCTCGGAGCTTTATCAATCGCATCTTCAATTACTTCAATTGCTTCATGGCGTCCTGCCGTGTAATGAGCAGGGCTATTTACCATGTCAGTTGTAACGGGCTCTGTATATTCCCAAGTGCTGAACTTGCTATTACTAAACCCAGAAACATAATCACCGTTGCTAAAAAAGCTATTCTTTTCGTTCATGAGTTTGTCTCGCGTATTGATTACTCCTTACTTAATATAGGAACTGGAATCATATATTGTGGATATGCCGAGCCCTAAAGGTGACCCGACTTACATCAAAAATAAAGAACGATTCTACATGAACGTTGCAAAGGCAATTAGCCAAGCATCAACACATCCAAAATGTCCAGGTGGATGTATTATTGTTCGTGATAGAGAAATCATTGGAGATGGCAGAAGCATACTGACGGATAGCATGGTTGAAATCGATTGCATTTCATATGCAGTCGCAGCTGCAGCCAAGGCAGGAACTCCTGCCATTGGTGGTGTGATCTATACAACCAGATATCCATTTTCAACATCTGTGTTTCAAGCACACATGATGGGTATCAAAAAGATTGTTCTACTTGCCCATGACTGGGAACCGTATTACAAAGAAGAGTTCAGACGTTCTGCACGTCTAGCTCGTGAATTAAACATTGCTATTGAGCCAATGTTTGAAGACGAAGACCCAAGATTTACTAAGAATTCAAATGACAGAGATATTGACGAAACTCTCTTCCCGGAAGCAAACCCGTTTGCGCCAGATGAATATGATCCAAACAATGCAACACATACCTTCGATGAAAACACAACTCCTATTTGACCTTGAATCCACAGGCTTACTTCGACGTGGATCCACAATTCACTGCATGGTTATGCGTGATGCTGTTGATAGCAGCACTCATGTCTTTGATCACAAGCCTGAACGTGCATTGATTCAAGGCATCAAACAACTAGAAGACGCAGATGTAATCATCGGGCACAACATTATTGGATACGATATCCCATTACTTAAAGAGCAGTATCCAGACTTTGAACCTAAGGGTCAAGCAATGGATACCCTTGTGCTTAGTCGTTTGTTCTATCCACACATCATGGATAGAGATCACGAACGTCGTCCACTTGGCATGCCTCAACGTCTGTATGGCAGGCACTCACTGGAAGCATGGGGTTACAGGTTGAAGTGCTTCAAAGGTGACTTTGGTAAGCATGATGGCAACTGGGCTGTCTATACACCTGAAATGCTGGATTACTGCATCCAAGACACCGAGGTCACCCTCAAACTATGGCAACTTATGCAACGGAGAATGAACGACTATGCCTGATAAAAATGCACCACTAACTTCTGAAGAAATTACAGAAGCAGCAGATATCTTTTTTCCGCTCTTTAATATTGTCGATGAGCGTATGCCTGAAACAGCATCTACAGAAGATACGTTGAAAGTTATGGAAAACATTGCTAAGTTGGCACAGAAGGAACGAATTAAAAAACGAGAAGAAGCTGTAAAGCTTAAGTTCGGATTTAATAAAACTACTGATTCAGATGAGGATACTGTCAAAGATGAAAGTGATTGATTCTGTCAAACTTGAAATGCGTATGGCCAGCATTATGGCCCAACAGGAAGCAAGCGGATTCCGTTTCGATCTAACCGCAGCTGAGCGAGTTCGTGGTGAGTTTGAACAAGAGATGTCTGATCTACAAGGTCAAATCTCTAAACGTTTTATTTATGTTCCTGGCAAGGTCTATACACCTAAGCGTTCAAATAAAACCAAAGGTTTTTTCGCTGGTGCTCCCATGACAAAGCTGCTCGACTTCAATCCAACGAGCCGTCAGCATATTGCGTGGGCTCTACAGAACTTCAGCAAAGCCAGGTTTATCAAGGTTACTGAGACCGGTAAGCCTAAAGTTGATGAAGCAACTCTGTCTGAACTACGAGATACCGCACTGCAGCAAGGGAATACCAAGCTGCATGAGGAGTGTGAGATGTTTATCCGCCTGCTGACTTTACAGAAGTGGATGGGACAGTTGTCGGAAGGATCTAACTCATGGTTCAACACCATCGAAGATGACGGATGCATCCACCACAGCTGTTCATTGGCAACGATCAGCGGTAGAAATGCGCATCGGGGTCCCAACTTGGGGCAGGTCGTAAGTGCACCATGGGCACGTCAGCTATTCATTCCACACCCTGGCATGGTCATGGTGGGGGCTGACTTAGAAGGACTCGAACTTCGGGCGCTTGGGCACTACCTAGCCGTCTTCGATGAGGGCGCTTTTGCTGATGTTGTGGTCAACGGTGACATTCATACGCAGAATGCAGAGCGAGTTGGATGTACCAGATCTGAGGTCAAGTCCCTTGTCTATGGGTTCATTTATGGGGCTGGAGATGTGAAGTTAGGTCACATTTTGCATCCTGAACTTAGCGATGCTCAGAAGAAATCTCTGGGCACAGAACTACGTCGTAAGTTTCTTGATGCGATCCCTGGTCTAGAACCCCTGGTTGATGCAGTCAAGGCAAAAGTGCGTAGTGCTGGTCAGCTCAAAGCACTAGATGGTCGTCCAATCTTCTGCCGAGCAGAACACAGTTCACTCAACTTCCTGCTTCAGTCATGTGGAGCGATCCTGAGCAAGCGGTGGTGTGTCATCGGTCAAGACTTACTTGATCAAGCTGGGCTTGCCTATGACAACGACTACACCCGTTGTGCCTACGTCCACGATGAGGTTCAACTGTCTGTTGTACCAGCAGAGGTAGACCGCGTTAAAGAGCTTCTAGTGGCTGCTGCTCCTCAGGCAGGGCGCTACTACAACTTCCGTGTTCCGATTACAGCTGCCGCTGATCACGGAGACAACTGGGCAGCTACGCACTAATAAGTACCATGGATATATCTACACAACGTTGTATTGTTGCTCAAAACATTTCTAATCTGCTGGAATGGACTAAAGGCTCTGTTCGTATTAAACAATTAGTTTATAGCGATGGTAAGTCGCACACTGAACTTATATTTGATATGGACTCTGATATGTATGACTTCTTTAAAGATCGAGTTGATGTAATAACATCTTGATTGATACAATAGTCTCTATGGAAGACTTACATATTGCTGTTGAGTTTAATGAGCGTACAGTACGTGCGCTTCATTCTGCTGTGTCTATGACACTAGAGAAATGGACAGGGCAGGGAGAAGTGGATCAAGAAGAGCTATTTAAGTTAAAACATTTCTTACAAGGAGCTATATTTGAATTTGATCTAGGTCGTTCGTTAAAATAGTAGTATTTCAAAGAGTGTAATATGGCTGCTCCTTTGCTAAGTATATTTCGTCCGGCAGGACAAAGTTTATTAGATAATCTTTCTAATAATCCTTTTATTGGAGGAACAGTATTGGCTGCACAAGAAGCTATTCCTGCAGTCTTTGGGACCAAACGCACGGATACAAATATTGATCCAAAGATGACAACAGCTATTATTGAAGCTAAAAAATTAGCAGAAAAAAGTGGCAGAAAAAATGTAAAGTATGAAGACTACAATAACTCAACTCCCGGAGGATTTGCCGCTGCCAGGACATTTGGTCAAATTGCAGACAATGAATTCAAACGAGACGACAAAGGAAATATTACTGGAGTAGTTCAACGCTACGATACAAATAAATCACCTACACAAGCTTTGTCTGAATTTAATATTTCTAATCCAAGTACTTATTACAAACCTGTTGAAGCATTTCTATCTTCTAATCAAAATAAAGGTGTTACAACGCACGATATCAATTTTTCTTCACCTGTCACGATTGAATCTAATAAGCCACCCAAACCAGTATCATACAAAGTTCAACAAGGAGATACACTTACTTCTATTGCAAATAGCATGGGTGTAAACGTAAGTGAGCTTGCTAAAAGAAACAATATTGCTAATGCAAATTTAATTAATATTGGTCAAACAATTGTCTAATACGTTATTGCCAATAAACAGCTAGAATATAAATACGTTCATCCCCTAACATAAGGGGACGCAAGTACCTCAGGAATGGAGGGAAGGAACGGGAAACTACACCTCACTATGGAGTTTCCAATGACCCAATTACAAGCTCGTG
>Ga0181415_1000517_pt1 | contig 10738 bp, 7 predicted proteins | sample 38SPOviralmetaG_FD_130140 | JGI IMG/M metagenome (GOLD analysis project Ga0181415, IMG submission 130140) | Marine viral communities from the oligotrophic San Pedro Time Series (SPOT) site, San Pedro Channel, CA, USA - 38 SPOT_SRF_2012-12-11 | ecosystem: Environmental > Aquatic > Marine > Strait...
CTCTCTTCCGTCTACACTATAAACATTTTTACCATGTGTAGCAGTTTCCTGCTCAAGCAATTGTATGCTCTTAAACTTGTGCCGTTGAGAACCAAAGTGTGCGCCGATTCTAGGGTCTTTGATAGGTTTGCTACCTTTGATATCGGTATAGTAGTACATTCGGCCATCAGACTGAACAGTTCCATATTTACTCGATGTGACTGTAGAACCAGCAGGCCCTGTAGTTGAAGCTACAATATCAGATGTTCCGTTTAATTGTTTATCTTGAGATCCATTATAACTAGGATACAGAACGCCAGGAACAATATGAGGTACAGATTGTGCAGTGTAATCTACAGAAAGTTCAGATTCACCAACTGAGTTTGCTGCAAGGTCCGTTGCGGTCAAAACATTATCTGCAACCTCTGAGGTTCCGACTGCATTGGCTGCAATACTATCTGCATTGACAGCATTATCTGCAATCTTAGTATTATCAATTGCATCAGCAGTTATCCCTGCTGTATTGATAGTTCCTGAATCAGCAATGTTTGCACCACTTGATCCAAGTAACGCAGCTAGTTTTCGTGTGTTTGTTGCCATAGTCTAACTATTTAGGTAAGTATCTTACAACTATGGTAGACCCTGAAGGAGCTGCAAGTGCAGATCCACCATTATCAACCAAGGTTAATGTCGTTCCTGAAACTGTGTAGTCAGTTGTTGGAGTTAAACATACTCCATTCAGATATACTAGAAGGTCATCTACTGTATAAGTTTTTCCTGTTCCTGCTGAGTTTATTGTCAAAGTAGATGCACTGAAATTTGTATTTTTTGTTGGTTGTGTATTTGCATTGGAATTACTCAGAGAAATCTTTGCATTTGTAACTGTCCTGTCAACGACTGTAGGTAGAAAACTCTGTTCCGTTGCAAGATGCATGACAGCAATAGCTGCTGTGTTTGCAGGAGCACCTGTAAATGTTACAGTGTCACCTGAGAGTGTCCATGCATTTGAAGATCCTTCTCTTTGAAATACACCATCCACAAATACCATGATTGCACCAGCACTTGGTGGAGTCGCAGAAAGAACAAAGGTTGTGTCCGATCCATCTCCTGTGAACAGATCCAACTTAGGATAGGTATTTGCATTATTTGCCGATGGAGTCAGTAATTGTTTTCCAAGGTATGTGACAAATATACGAGAACCAATATTGATTGTCTGAGAACTTACAGATGATGCATTTGTACTTTTATTTGATAATTTTATTGAGGTTGAACTTGGTATTGATGAAATAAAAGTATTTGCAGGAATGTTTGTATTGGAAACCGATTGACCTATATTATAAACACCAGAGTTTCCTACAGTAATTGTATCCGAAGTGACTCCAATAGTTCTACCACTCTCAGGAGTTACAGTAAGAGCTGATGCAAATGTCAATTGCATTGTTCCAGATGCATCTCGTCCTACTGAGTATGCATAGTCTGGTTCTTGGACAATACCATCAAGTGATACCATCAACTGTGTAGCCTGAACCACATCAAAGTCAAGAGCATAAGAAGTTGCAGTTGTCCCTGCAATGACTTGCTTCTCAAAGACTCCGTATGATGGTGCTAATCCAATATAACTTTCTGACATTTATTTTACTCTGGTTTAATAGTCTAAATTTATTTTGTTTGATACCATCCGTTGAAATTTACTCTAAAAGTTGAGTCACCTGTGTTGTAAATATCACGCACTTGAATATATTGTTGATTAGCAGTTATCTTGACTTCTGAGGCTGCCTCGCCTTGGTGATTAACAGTTACAAATGATGCGTTATAAGATGGGTAGTAAGCTGAGTTAGTAATTTGAGCAAAATTTTCATGTTGTGCCAGTGATGCAGCCGCTGCATATACACCAGCTTGAAGGAAAACAAACCCATTAAAATAAAACGCTTTCCAAGTACCCCATATGGACCAAGGTGAACCTGTTGAAGTAAATGAACTCGTAATATCCATTAACTGATTTTCAGTATTATTAATAATACCCGACTTAGCTCCTGTTGATCCAACTATTCCACTCACATTAACTCCAATCTTGATCTATGTAATTACATACAGCATCCATATTAGCTGCAGCTTCCGTGTACACAATTAATTTATCACCACCAGTTAAAACTAATCGGTCATTCCATACAAAAGTTGCTTTCCCAGACAAACTTTGATTTCTTAATAAATGAATGGGATTAGTCCCATCATTCATATAAATGTTAAAATTTCCTGCCGTATTCGCAGTTTCAGCAACTACAATATTCAAAACTGTAATTATATGATTTGCAGTAACAGTATAAGTGGCTGTACCAGTTGTAGCCATAGTACCATCCCACCTAAAAGATGTTTCAGTATCACTTAAAGCGTGAATCGTAGTTCGTTTTAAAACCTCTGTACCGCTTCCACTTGGTATAGCCATTTAATCTCCTATTATCCTAATGCTAACATTGTTGTTAGTGGCCGATGAAATGCAGAAGACCCAGCATTCTCGGCAAGTTTTACGTTAGATGAAAGGGAATTTGTTGCACTTTTCCACTGTAGGGTCTTGTCTGTGGCTCCCTTGATTGTTATTCCTGCATCAGCAGCTGTTGTATCTGAAGGTGAAGAAACCTTTGCAATCTCTATGTTTTTATCTTCAACATCCAGAGTTGCAGTATTGATTATTGTCTGTGATCCACTTACTGTAAGGTTTCCTGTAACTGTGAGGTTTCCTCCAGCAGTTACGTTACCTGTAAGAGTTGATGTTCCTGTAACTCCAAGTGTTCCACCTACTGTAGTGTTTCCTGTAATTGCAGCTGTACTAGAAAGTGTCGTTGCACCAGTAACTCCAAGTGTTCCAGAAACCTGAATGTTGGTATCCAATTTTCCACTTGTCACACTACCATCAGCAACATGAGTGACTGTAGTTCGTATTGTGTGATGAATAACATCAACCTCATCTCCTGCGACTGCACCAGCTGTCAGTGTCAGAGTTGTACCACTAACTGTAAAGTTTGTTGTTGGTTTCTGATAGATACCATTGACGAACACCGAAATACTCTGAGCATTCAGAGGAGTCTCTGTCAATGTGAATGCAGTCTGTCCTGCCGTTGCAGTAAAGGAATCTACGTTTCCAGATCTCAGATTGTCCTGAAGAGCAGCCGCATTTACTGAACCAGCAGCTGGAGTCATGTGTAGAGTACCGACTCCTCTGTGCTGAACGTAACACTCATCCGTACTTGCAAGATTGGTTCCATTGAAATTCAATATTCTTGGATTTCCATTAGTATCTTCAGTAATAGTATAAGCATTGTTTGGTTCCTGAATCACATTGTTGACAACAACCATGATGTTGTCAGCATTGAAGCCAGGTACGTCTTGAATTAAAGTATATGTATCCGTACCTGTGCCTGTAATGACCTCTCTAGAAAACTGAGGACTTACGTGATTTTGTGATTGTACTCCAATATACGACATTTATTTTTCCTTATGAAACTTCTTCTAATAAAGAACAAATTACGTCTACATTACTTGCAGATGAACAGTGTACAAATAATCTATCAGTAGATTCAAGAACTAATTTTTGTCCAGAAATAACTTTTAGTGTTCCACCTACTGGAATGGGTGCTTCTCTTACTACTTCAGCAAAATTAACTTTAGTAAATGAAGTCAAAGAACCTGTATTTGTAAATTTAATTGGTGTAGTTGCATTTCGTGTTTCTGCAAGATGAAATGTATTATCAGTTTTTGCTTGTACAAAATATCTTTTGACAGTTCCACTTACGGCTCCAACTGAAAGGACTGAATCAGTACTTCCAGAGGCAATAGTAGGTGCAGTACCCGCTTGAATTGTGACTCTATCATTCACATTGAGTCCATGTGATGCTTTAGTAAAAGTTCCATTTGCATGAGCAGTTAATGAAAAACTACCACTAACAGCAGAATCATTGGTGGATGTATCTTCTACTCCAACTGAAATAGTTACTCCGGCAGAAGATTTGTTTGCCGCATCAAGTTCAATAACAATTGATTTTTTAGATGCATGATAATAAACCTCCGTAGGTCCAGCTGCATTTGCTGATATATTTGTTTTAATAGCGTTGATAAAATTATTGGCCATTGTTTACTCCAAGTGTTCTATTATATTTATCATCCTAACGCAACCGCCATTGCCGCCGCAAATCCTTGAGTTGACCCAAAGTCCAAATTTGTATCGCCTGGACTCACAAACCTAATAGTATACTTATTAGTAGTTGGTGAGGAATTATCTTCCAGATCTATAGAAGTACCACTTGTTGGGTATATCTTAGTACTCTGAATACTCAATAGACTTGTCACATTGTCATTCAAAAAAAATGACATTGTATCGTCTGCTGTTATGTCTGTAACAATATTTGAAGTTTCGCTGCCTCCATGAACACCTGAACCTCCAATTAAATTTAAAGCTTCTACGCTTGATGATTGTATGTAATTTGCAGCTTCCCCAGCAATCTGAGATTTTAAATTGAATCCTGCAAAGATTTCGTTGATGGCACCTACAACTGTAGTTGCAGCTGTATTGAGTTGGTCACCAGCCCCTGAGACTGTTACATTCCCAATATCATCTACTAATCCGTTAAAGTTTACCCGAAAGGTTTCTAGGGTATTGGATGCTTCGGTAGTTCTAGTTGCCATTGACTTTGTTTAATATTTGGTGAAGAACATCTTTCATCTCCACCATCTGTTCCTTTATACTATTTATTTCAACTTCTACCTCATCAAGTCTAGATTGACGTTCTTTTCTTTTTAAGGCAGATTCCATATATTTTTCGTATGCACTTACATCTCGACTAACTATACCTTTACTGTAAGTGTCTTTAATTAATTCTGGATGGTCTTCTACGATTAATTTTTCTGTCATAATGCGAGTGCAATAGCTCTGAAATCTCTAATGTATGGAACCTCTGTGGACTTGGTTCCTTGCATTACAATCTTGATTGCGAATGCAATGTAACTTTGAAGACCAGATGCTTCATATGCATATTCTCTAAAATCAGTATATCCTTTTGACTCTGATACTGTCTTATCTGGATTCATGTACACCCAATCAATATCTTCAAATTGGATTGTATCATCTGCTTGAAGAGTTTTATAATATACTTTTACAGTTGCAGAACTGAATACTACTGCATCAAAAATAACTTTGACTGCCGTAGCTGCATTCTCTAAAGTTACTTTGCGAGTACAATAGATAGCTGCATTGTTGTCTCCCTCAGCGGCAGTAGAATTTCTATATTGGTCTGAAAGTATTGTGTCTGAATTATAATCAGTACCATATAAATCAGTAAGAGCATTAATCTGATTTATCCTATTTTGAACTGCAATCACTCCCATTCTTTGAGTATCAATTACAGGAGACAGATTATCTTTCGTAGTGCTTAAGTCTGCAATTAATTGGAATGATTTACTGGTTGATAATTTATTTGTTTCATTTACCTGTGATGCTATCATACAAGGATTTGCAAAGGTAAGATTTTCATTCAATGCAATTTGTTGTGCATTACTAAATGAAGTAAGACTAAATGAAGTTTCAGAACCACCAATTGTACCTGAAGTGCTAGATGGACTTGTACCTGTAGTGGTTCTAATTTTTGGAGTAATATCAGTTCCAGATAATTCTACAGTTTGAAGGATAACTTTACCAGTATCCAACATATAATTTTCTGACGCTATAACTCCTGTTCCACCTGTTACTTTAGATTCAGAAAAATTATCAGAACCAAAAGTTCCTACTCCACTAACATCAATAATATAATGGTCAATACCCACTTCTACTAAATTGGTTTTAGTGAACTCACCAAGTGCAGATAGATTCTTACTACCTCCAGCTGTAGTTACTGCACCAGAAAGACCACTTAGGGTTACATAATTTTTATCATACTCATACATACCATGATTTGTATGCGATACTTTTATCTTAGTTGTTCCACTTATAGTTGTAATTGGATTTGTACCAAGATTGATGGTATCTAAAGCTTGATTGTGTAAAGTAACACTTCCACCTGTAGTTGAAAAACTTGCTCGGTTGATAATAAACTTCAAGTCCTCCATCTGAGATGCAGTCCATGTAGATGCATTTTGTGATTTAAAAAGAACACCAGCATAAGGTTGGTCAGAAATCATTCGACTTCCACCGATATCAAGTTCTCCCATGTGCGACAACCACATTGTATAGTCTTGAGTATTTGCCATGATGACAAAACAATATTCGGTATCCTGCATCAAATATACAGGAGAAGGAAAAGTAAATTTAGTTACAGCTGATGCATCATCAGAAACATTAACACTAGATGCATCCATGACAGCAGTACCAAATGGAAGAATTGTTCCTGAAGGATATCCATTAACCATTGTGCGAATCTGACATTGAACAGGAATTGTTGAAGACTTAGAGTTAAAATAAGTATCAATTGAAGTGATAAATGCACCACCCTCTGTATCAATTAAAAATGATTGTGCAAGAGGATCCCACCATCCTATTTGATGGTCTGATACTCTAGTACTAACTACTCTTGTTCTTTCCTCATTAACTGTATTAGCTATAACATCTGCATTTCTTGTGGCTATGATAGTTTCTTGAATATTATCAAGAAGTCCTTTTGCATAATAGGTAGATTCACCCATTGATTGGGTATCACCTTGTAATGTTCCGTTTATTGAGGATGAGGTAAGCTTAAAAACCCTTTCCCCTACTTTAAATGCAGGATTTCCAGAAATATTTGGGTCTGGAATATCGAATGTTCCTGTGACTTTACCCCCTGCATTTGTCAACAATGGGTCACCAGCAGCAGGAGTTTTATAAACCACTGAACTTGTAGAGTGTCCTCCTGAAGCAACAGTCAAACTATTAACTGTAAATCCAGTGCTAGTTAAGGCGGTATATGCGTATGCAGTACCATCAATTGTTACTGAACCACTAGATGCAAATCCTTTTGTTGAAGGATTAAGACCTACTGTAATTGCAGTTATAGTTGCACCCGCTGTAAGTGCAGAAGTCAATGGAGTTTGTATATTGATATAAGGAATATCTGGTGTGACATATTCCCCAACATCCAATCCATCAAAGAAAGAATACAGTCTTGTAAATGGTTTAAAAACTCTACCTGTAAACTTTACAGATTTTTTGCGAATGAAAGGAAGAATGTCTACACTAACTACTCTGTCACCTTTGGATTCATAATCAATTCTAGGAACGATTTCTGTACGTACACCTGACCTTGAATCTTTTTCTTTGACTGTAGTTGTTGTCCTCTGCATAACTCTTCGACCACTGCCTGGGACAAAATTAGCAAACGATGTATCGTTCCATGTTTCTACTTTTTGTTCTTCACCTGTCCAGAATGTCTCCCACTCATTCCAGACAGTATTAATTGCACTTCCACCATTTCTTGCAATGAAGGTATCATAATTACCCTCACGATTTACAATGAGGTTTGGAAGTCTATTTGTGTCTCTCCAAATATCAGATGCAGGGTCGAGGTCTATGGAACCAACCCATGCAATTACATTAAATGGGTTTACATTTTCTACTCTAGAAGCATATGGTTGTATTGCAAATTGTGTTTCAGAGTATGGAAGTGTTATTAAATCTCCTGTTTTCTGATAACCAGCTGCGGTTCTAAGTGCATCAGTTGATACTGATTCTTCTAACGATAATGCACGATGATAAAATTCAGGACGAAGCATCCCATTAGCCATATCTATTGAATTTTTATAATCTGGATGTAATGCATCACCAGTACCATGTCCTGTAAAGTTATCTACAACAAATCCATTCTTAAATCTGTCTAGTCCATCTCCATCTTGAATCTGATAGGCTTTAGTGTCCTTTTCCAACATATTTAATTGAGTATAATACTCAACATTGGAAAGTCTAAGATCCAATTTACCAATGTCTCTCATCGTATATCTACGATGTTTTAGTTTACGAGTACCGACATCTAAAGGAGTAAATGTGTATTGTGGAACCCTGAAAGATGCAAGTTTCATTGCATCTGCAATTACTGGTGGTTTCTCTGGATTTTCTCCAGCTGCACCAGATACAGTTCTGAATGTTCCTTCGGAGTCTAGATAAAGTGCAGAATTTTGAGGTAAATAATAATCAAATGAAACTGAAAAAGTTGCATCTACTTTTGGTACATCAACCAAAGATGCATTACTTCCTTCATAGTCTCTCTTTGCAAATGAAAAAGGAGTAACAGAAGTGTTAGTAGAAGAAAATGCACCTGAAGCAGTATAATCTCCTACTCTTGGTCTAAAGTCAATAGTATCTCTAAGTTCATATTCACCAGTTGGTGAGATAGTATCTGGGTCAACTCTTTGTGCCGAATACAATGGAATCTCATCATAAGAGATACTTGTTTGTGAAGTTCCTACTGGATATGAATCTACACTAAAATAATTTCCTGCACCATGTGTAAAATAATCAAAAACAATAAGGAGTTCTCCGTTTGGAGGCGCAATTCCAGGCTTACGAGAAATTCTACCTATGTCATAATAGGTATCTCTCATTCCAGTATCAATCTGGTAATTACTTAATACATCAATTGTATTAGTCTCTGCTCCAATTGCAGTTATCACTATGGGAGCTAAATTTGCATTTTGTTCAGAAGTTAATGTAGTTCCAACTGCAAATTTTTTCGTTGTTAAATAACAAAATGAAAATTGAGAACCATTTGTTCCTTGAGCTGGAGATGCCAAGTTTCCTGCAATTACTCTTGCAATTGCACCATTGGAACCTATTACTTTTTCACCGGCAGTAAAAAGGTCTGAGGATTGAGTTGCACTAGTTGCCGATGTACTACTTCCCCTTTTATATGTTGCATTAGGGGCAACAGCAGGAGTACCATCAGCAGATGATTCATATATTCCTCTAACTTTAAATATATCGGCAACTCCCAAAGATATTTCCTCATCTTTGAAGTTAGTACCATAAATTTGTCCAGATGCAACTGCAATCGCTTTAGTTGACATAGGAACAAGAGTTTTTGTTTTCTCTGAAGCAGTTCCTATAGTTACTGCATAAACAACCTTTAAGACTTCATCTGCACCACCAGATAAAGATATACTAATTGTTTGTCCAGTGGATGGAATGTCTACAGTACATTGTTCTGATGAATCAGCTGATGCAAACAATACCTCACCAGCAGCAAAAGGTTTACTTCCTGAAGTTGCCTCTGTTTCAACTGATATAATATAATCATCAGTATTGAAAGGACGAACCCAAGATTCACCTTCTGGTAATGTTATTCCTCCATTTCCACTTTGCAATGGGACTGTTTGTTGTCTACGAACAGTAAGTTGAGTATTGACTGCATTATTTAATTGTGTAGATTTAAGAGTTGCAATCGCTGGTTTTGGAAGTTTGGACAACATGACCAATTCTTCTTGTTCCTCTAATTTTGATCTTACTCTTGTATATGTCGAGTTGGAAACGGCAGTAGGTAATTTTTCAACTATTGTTGCTATACTATTTGAAGTTATGGTTTTTATTTCTACTCTCTTAGTAGTACCACCAGCGTCTACTTCAATTAAATCTCCAACCTTTAAGTCTGAAGAAAATCCTGTATTTGTACCTGTAACTGCACTATTGGTTATACTGACAGTACCATTTAATTTTTTAGTATCTTTGGGACATACATCTGCTATGTAATCTGTGGCACTAGTTGCATTTGCACTATAGATAGAATGAACATCTCCCATCGTGTAATAAGTTGCAGATGCTAATGCACCACTTGTTGCAAAATCTCCTGCTATATTACTTGAAAGAACATCAGAAGAAACAAATGTACCTGTAGTCTGAATAACATGAAAGATAATTCCTGCATCAATTTTTGCACCATCAGTTAATGCAGAGGAAGCTCCAAAAGTTAGTGTACCATTGGAAACAGACCCACCAGTAGTAGGTACACTTAGTTCAAATGCAGTAGCACTTGTAACTGAGGAAACATAAGCACCAGCAGGAATACCAGTACCCGAAACTCCCATACCTGTTGATAATCCACCAGTACTATCCATTGTTATAGTTGGGTCATCATTATAGTCACAAGTAGCATCTGTAAACTTGATATCTTGAGGTGCAACATACACAATACCTGTGGCCCCTGAGACTGAACCTTTAACCCTTGCGCCATTATGTACAAAGTTATCAGACTTCAACCTTCCTGCATCATCCATTGTCAGTTTGCATAACATTCTGACATCGAAAAGATAATGATGAAAATTACTTGTTAAAGAATATTGTCCATAGGTTGCAGCTCGTTCTTCTCCTGAACCAACTTCAAAAGCTCTAGTTCGTGCTACTCCTAATGTGCGACCTCTGGGAACTAACCCTGCTGTATCTGCACCATGAAATGGAATACTAGAAACATTAGTACCCCACATGAAAACTGGAGTGTTATCGTCAATTTGAGCTTGAATAGTTGTCCCTGCATATCCTCTGGTAATAGTACCAGACAATGCATTACCTGAAGCCGCCACACCAGTAAACTTTATTATCTCTGTTCCTATTTGAAGAAACCCTCCTCCTGTTGCTGGAAATCTTTCGGTAGAATCAAAAATAAAATGTGCAGCTGTGGTAGAAGAACCTGTGATATGTCCACTTTTATTGACATGGGTAACTGGATTTCTTCTGTCTCGTAATTCTACTTCTTTGAATGGGTCGATTGCAGTTTGATATGCATCAATATCTGGTGTACCAAAAACATTTTCTACAGTA
>Ga0181415_1000518_pt1 | contig 10734 bp, 14 predicted proteins | sample 38SPOviralmetaG_FD_130140 | JGI IMG/M metagenome (GOLD analysis project Ga0181415, IMG submission 130140) | Marine viral communities from the oligotrophic San Pedro Time Series (SPOT) site, San Pedro Channel, CA, USA - 38 SPOT_SRF_2012-12-11 | ecosystem: Environmental > Aquatic > Marine > Strait...
ACCAATAATTATTAATACACTGTCGCCCCATAATGCATCTAATTTAGCATATTTTGCCCATTCTTTGAATAAGTCTAACATATTATTTGCTCCTTTTGGAATAAATGAAAATAATAAATAAAAGAAAAAGTCAAATATTATTTGAATAATTACGGCAATTATTCCAAACTCAAACAATGATGGTTTAAGATTTGTGCTAAAAATAAAATATCTAGCGATTAATAAATAAATTACACCAATTAATGTATCAGCTATCATAGCACTTAATCTATATTTTTTATACCATTTTGATAGTATATTCCATGATTTATATTTTCCAAGTAATCCAGTAAATGTAATAAATACAATTAATAAGTCAGCATATAAATTAGCAGTAAAAATTGGTAAATATTCAAAATTATTATTATAGTTTATTAATGGTTTTAAGTTTGTAAATTTTGAAACAAAAAATAAAACAACAAATGATAAAATTAATATAATTAAACCTTGCATATAAAATAAATTGAGAAAATATTTATTTTATATAATTATAAGTATTATTAATGTTTAAAGTTATAAAAACATTTACACGCACAAAATATAGCAAAATCTTAATAGATCATTATGAAAAACCAAGAAACATTGGCAGTTTTGATAAAACATTACAAAATATTGGAACAGGATTAGTTGGTGCACCCGCGTGTGGTGATGTTATGAAACTACAAATTAAAGTTAATGTAGAAACAAATATTATTGAAGATGCAGTATTTAAAACATTTGGTTGTGGATCAGCAATAGCTAGTTCATCATATGCATCAGAAGCTATAAAAAATATGTCAATCGATGAAGCAAAAAATCTAACAAATAAAGCAATAGCACAACATTTAAAGTTACCGCCTGTAAAATTACATTGTTCTATGTTAGCAGAAGACGCAATTAAAGCGGCAGTTAATGATTATAAAAGTAAAAATACAAAAAATGATTAAAACTAAAAATAGTTAAAAAAAGTAAGACCATTTTTTTCCTGTGGGAAAAAGATCAGCATTTTCTCTCTCAGCCTTTTCTAATATACTAATAAAGATTTCATATTGTTTTTTAATTTTTGTTTGTTCTAATTTTTTGATTTTTTCCCAATGTTCATCAAATTGTTTTCTTTCTACTTTTCCAAAATCTTTTTTTGAACGAATATAGTGTTCTTCCCAGTCATTAATAAGTTCTGCTCTTTTTGTAGTTAATTCATCTTGAAATAATTTATTTACTTTGTCTGAAAAAATTCCATTATAACCATATAATCTATCTTTAAAATTTTTTAATTTAAGTACCTCTTCCATCGTGCTCGGCCAACTCATTTTTATAAACTATAGAAATATTATTTTTTTTACAGAAATTTTGTTAAAAAATAAAATATTTTTATAATGTAAATAGGAATGTTATTTTTACCAGATGATATTATTTATAACATAATAAATTTGTGTGATTTTAATTCTATAATAAAATTAACAAGAATTAATAAGCAGGTAAATGCTTTGTTAGATAATATTTATTTTAATAATTTAGCAGTTCATTATTATTCAGAAGAATTTTGGAAACGCGCAGCATTAAGACCAATTTTTTTTTCAAAACCATTAAAAACAATGAAACAAGAGCTATTAAGGGTTGAGAAATTTCAAAACTTAGTTAAAAAGTTAGACTTAGAAAAAGAACGGTGGTCTAATAATAGGTTTTATAATTTATGGGAAATTCAAAATAATATTTACAATGAATATTTAAAAAAACACTAATAAATTTACTAATGAATTTGGTTTATAGTTGTGTATTTTTTAATGAAAAGTATATTATTTTAATTGAAAAACTTTTATCAAGTTTTTATAATCATAATAAAAATAATAATATATGTTATTTAATAATTAGTACTTCAAAATTTGAGGAAAAAATTAGAAATATTTGTAAAAATATAGGATTGAATTTTGATATTTGGACGAGAGATATATGCAATAGTGATAAATCAATAGATAATATTTATGAAGCTACATATAGTAGATATGCAATATACCAATATCCCAATATAAATAATTATAATAAAATTCTTTATTTAGACACTGATATATTAGTAATTAATAATTTGAATCCATTATTTGATATAGAGTTATCTAATTTATTATATACTTTATATGAAGATTCGAATAATAATCGCTTAGTTCATTGTGCTCTTTTTGATGAAAAAGAATTTACTATTGCAAAAAAAAATAAAGATACGTTTACAACTGCAATTATTCTATTTATTAATAATACTATAATGTTAGATATTATTAAAAATATTTATCAAAGTATAGAACATCATCATAGAATTTCAAATGGTCCATTACCCTGTTATGATCAACCAATTGTTAATAAATTGGCTTATTCTAATAAAATAGTTAATAATAAATTATTAAATAATTATTGCATAAATATTGCACTTAGTGATGGAGTTAATAAATTATCTGAAATATCAAAATATCTGATTTGTCATTTTGCAACAGATGTTGGTGATGCAAATTCAAAAATTCAAAGAATGTCTATTGCTGAAACTATTTTATAAATTAAAATAAATGTTGAAAATAATATTTACAAACAATATTTAAAAAAATAGCAATATATATTATAAATAAATACATGTATCGTATTATTCCACTACGTATATTAAGACGCACCCGAGGTGTTATATTTGATGAAATGGTTCCATCAGATATTCCAAAAATCCATGGAATAGATCGTGTTATTCATGGTCCAAATTCTATTTCGCCTGGTCCAGTTGAAGATAGTCCAGTTCCGGTAAAGCGTCCGTGGTATATGCATCCAGGTCAAGATGATAATTTACTTGTATTACAAGGAACTCGTTATATTGATATTTTTGATCCAAAAACAAAAACAAAAGCATCTTTTATTGTCTCTCCCGATAAAGTATATAAAAATGATAAATTATATTATGATGGTCCAGCAATGGTAGTTTGGCCGGCGGGGATTTTTCACAGAATTATTAGTGGTATAGAGGGAAGTATTAGTGTTAATTTTGCAACACGAACAGAAAAATTTGATTTAAAAGATAATTTTAATATTTATAATTTATGTACTAGTACCGGAGATTATCACTTACTAAAAGATGGGTCGGATGATCAGCCAGATTTAACATATAAATATCCAAATGAAGAAATCAGAGAATTATTTAAAGATAGTTAAATATTAATTAATTATAAAATTGAATAAAATTATATAAAATTAAATTACTAGTGTAATAGTATTAATTTAATTTTATTTTTATATTTATGTCACATTTTAAATGTCTAGCAATATTTTCATATGTTTTTGGAATAGCAAGTGTTATATGTCTTATTGAAGCTATTGTATTAGAATCAAAAAAATATAGAATTATTATTGAAATTATGTATGTTCTTTTTGTTATATTTGCTTTATTTAGTGTAATATGTGCTGCATTAGCAAAACTATTATATATTGAGTATTTACGAAGATTAGTAAATGTTGCAGAAACCAGACCAGATTTAGCACCACAAATTATAAATATATTACGATAACTTCATTTTCCAGATTCCAACATGATTTTTAATTAGTTCACTATGATCAAATTGATATAAAATAATCTTAATATTTTTTAAATAATCAAGTAAATATGGTTCTCCAGATAGCATAATTTTGGATGGTTTATAATTTGGAGAAATATCTACAATAATAACTTCTTCTTTTGCAATTAATAGTGCATTATTAATAACTTTGATCTGAGCACTATATGGCATTTCATGTAATGAAAACATACAAGTTACAATATCAAATTCATCATCAGGTTTATAATTTTCTGCGTTTCCTAGATGAAATGCGGATTTTTTATTATAGCGTCGTGCAACATTAAGCATTTGAGGACTAGTATCAATACCAATACCATTACATAAAGTAGACGTTCCAGTTCCACAACACATATCTAAAACAGATTTATCTTTATAATCTTTCATAATTTCTTTACGAATATCACGACCATCATAACGGATATTATCAATATATTTAGTGGCATAAGGTGCTAATTCAGAGTGAATAAATCCTCCAAAACCAACATTTCCAAAATTATGAATATTTTTATTAAAATAATAAGGCGTCATAACAGAAAGAGCAAAATATAATGTGCTAAGCATATTGGAATAATTAAAAATAAAAAAATAAAAAATAAATCAATTTTTTTCTTATATAATTTAAAATTTTGGAAAGTTAAAGACGAGTGGATAAGAAGCCATTGCGATTTTTGATTTTATAAGATCATCTACATAGTTATGTGTTTTATTTGAGTTATTAAGATTATTATAATTGAATGAATTATTATAATTTGAGATTTTTTGTAAGTTTTTATTTCTATAATTGTTAATATATTTATATTTATTGACGAATTTGTGATTACAATATTTAATATTATTTAAGATAAATGCGGCATATAGTAAATTAATAATAAAACTTACCATAATTATTATATTATTATTATTATTATTATTATAATAATATTTAATTATAATCAATTTTTATAATTAAAAATAATTTATTAATAATAATTATAAATAATCTGTAATGGGTGATATTTCAGAAGATCCAAGTTATAATATTTTTGAAAATGTAGATCTCAATAACAATAATAACAATACTAGCAATACTTTCTGTAAAAAATCATTAATAGACTATGAAACAACAGTAGATATGCTAGGATTAGCATCTCTTGTTTATAGTTTTAATATTGATATAAAATTAAATACTTCATCAAATAATAGTTATGATTTGAATAATTTAAGTGTAGATAAATTAAAAGTTGGAAAACAAAAAGAAAAAATATTAAAATCAATATTAACTAAATCGCCTAATTGTGAATTATATAAATTTTACGATCTTGCAAGTGGATCTCAGGTAGGTGTTACAATTAGTCATAAGCAAAAAAGAATATGTTTTGTATTTCGTGGTTCTAATCAACTTATAGATTGGGTGCACGATTTTTTAATTTGTAAAAGAGAAGTAGAATGTGGTGGAAGTGTTCATTTGGGATTTTATAAATCTTTATTTGCTTGTGATTTATATAATAATTTAAAAAACGATTATTTAAAACTCGCGGACGAGTATCCTGAATATAATATTTATGTTACAGGACATAGTTTAGGTGCAGGACTAGCAACATTATTTAGTTATTTTATAGCTGATTTATTAGATAAAAATATTACACTTATAACATTTGCAAGTCCTCGTGTAGGAAATAAAGAATGGGCGAATAATTTTGAAGCAAAAAAAAACCTGCGTCATTACAGATTTGTAAATAAAAAAGATATTGTTACAGCAATTCCATATTTTTATTTTTATCATGTAGGAAATTGTATAGAAATACATAAAGCAACTATAAATTATTCATTATATGATACATTTAAAGATATAAAAACGGTGTTCAATTATTTCAATCCGTTTGATCATATTATAGAAAATTATTATATAAATTTAATACACTGTAAATGGAATAAAGAAAATATTCATTGTAAATATGAAAAAATAATTACGACTTCAAATATAGATGTTACAATAAACAATGAGTCTATTCACAATAGAAATGAATTAAAAGAGACACTAGAATTAGCATAATTTACAGTTAATATGTCTGTAAATATTTATAATCTATAACAGAAAGTACAAAGATTACAAAAGTGAAGATAATAATTCCAAAAATATAATATTTAATATAACTAGTAACTACATTAAATTCAGCCATCTTAACATATTTGGCATGATCACCATATAGATCACTCCTGCGGCAACTAACCCATTTTACTTTACTATTTTCACTGATTTGTGGTGATAGTTCAAGTTTTTTGGCAAGAGAATTTGAAATATGATAATGCATAACATATGTTTCAATCCATGCACTGTCAGTTGTTCTTGGATCATTATAAGTAGGTCCTGCATATAAGAGTTTTCCATTTTTAAATACTTCACTTAATACATCTTCCTTACACTTTGATGCAACTTCTTCTTTAAATTCACGTTTGAGAGTTAATGACACGGATTCACCAGGATCTACCATACCACCAGGAATACAATATTGGTTTGTATCAAGTCTCTTTGCTGCAATAAATTCAATATCTAGTGTTTGAGGATTAATACGTGTAACAATAGGATCAGCAGCATGATTAGGTCCATATTTTCCAAGTAACCCCCTTCCCTTAATCCCTGTTTTAATAGGTGTAATAGGTTTTCCATTAAGAAATTTGATGTTTGCATCAAACAAAGATACAAGCTTATTATCTTTCCAAACTTGGCGGTTTGCTAATTCAGCAAGTGGCACATTATTATAATCTGCCCAAATTCCTTGATTCTTGGTTACAGAATCATCTTCAAAATAAGGACAGTTATTATCATAGTCATTAGTATTAAATACACGAGTAGGATATTTTGGGTGAGTGTTCATAATTAATAATTTAAATATTTTTATAAATTTAAAAAATATTTAAATCAATTTTTTTTTATTTAAGCCTGATGGCGGTTTCGAACCACCGACCTTCGCATTACAAGTGCGACGCTCTACCACTGAGCTAATCAGGCGTATGGAGAAGCTGGGCTTCGATCCCAGTACCTCTTGCATGCAAAGCAAGCGATCTACCAATTGATCTACATCCCCATAAAAAACGATACTGACGAGATTCGAACTCGCGATCCCATAGGGAAGTGGATTAGCAGTCCACCGCCTTAACCGCTCGGCCACAGTATCTTTAATGTAATAGTTATTATTTTTTTAAATAATAATTTACATTAATTGTTTATATATTTTATAATCCTTCAAGTTTAAATTTTAAGCTATCAATTGCTTTTTCAATATTTAGCTATATGGATAAAATTCAAACAGTTGAAGTCTAAGATTTAAAGTATCAATTTCACTTTCTATACGGTTTTTCCTATTGTTTAATGTAGTATATTCACTTTGTTGACTTTTTTTACTAGCACTACGAGTGCTTCTAGCTGGACCATTACTACTTATAATTTCTGGTTTTTGTAGTTTTTCTTTAATTTCTTCTAATTCCTTATTTTTATTTTTTAGTTGATCTTGTATCTTTCTATATTTAATTGATTGAGCATAAGATTTTTTTGGTATATTTTTCAATATTTTGTCAACTAATCCAGGTTCATAAACACCTTTTTTAGAAAATACTTTTTTTAGTAAAAATGGTAATTCATTTGCGCTTCCTTTTCCTTTCATTTTATTTTTTTTTGATTTTTTACAAAATTTATAGGGAGCACAAGATGCTCTCATAGTAAATCCGCGTTGATTAGTTAAACATTTTTTCTTACTAAAGCGTCTAGGTAAGCTAAATGTTTTTCCATCTTTACGAATGCATTTTTTATTTCTTTTACTACTTTTACAACAATCTCTCATTATAATAATAATATAAAAAAAATAAAAAAGAAAAATAAGAATAAATTGGACTTATTGTCTATTTCTCTTTGTCATTATAAAACATTAATTTGAGCTCAATAAATATGACTGGTTTATCAAGAACATCCTTTTTCAAAGATGCATATTTAATCTTGATAATCATCCAATTCAACTACAAATTTCTATAAAAGCGAATTTATAATTTAATTAGATGTAATAACCGGGCTAGAGTCCAGTGCTTGGCCAAAGCACTGCCGTCATATTCAACGTTAAATGTTTGTTAGACGCAGAGTTTATTCTTATCACAAACTACGTAAGTCGGCATTACTGCTCTATTAACATAGTTCTAGTGTATTAACTATTTAGCGGGTTCCCTCCGCATTTTATTACATTTTTCCTGTTATAAATGGTTTGCTTAATAATAAAATATAATATATAGTAATCAATTTTTTTCTAACTTTTTAATATTTAACTTAGAGAGATATATATAACTTATTTAAATGAAATATAAAATTTGGCTAGGTTCTAGTGTATGTATAATTTGGTCATCTTGTTTGATTGGTGGATTAATAATATTTATTTTTGATAATGAAACAGATTTTTTAATTTGGGGTCCGTCTAATACAGTTTTTGCTGGATTTAAAATAAATACGTGGTCTAGATGGTGTATGGTGATGAGTTATTCAATATTTTCACAAATTTCTTATAGTATAGTATCATCTACATTAAGGCCATTTATATCAAATGTTATACGAGATTATAAAACTCCAATTGAAAATAAAGGATCACTCATAAGAGCTCACTATATGGTTAGTGTATATACTTTTTATTATTGGATTTCATCAATATTTGATGTATTTTTATGGATAACTATGCAACTACAGTTTATTCTTCCTGCTATAATAATAGATTTACTAATTACATATCATTTTACAAATGGTTATATGTGTGAAAGAGAAATTCATCTATTAAATTAGTATTTAGATAAAAAAATGTAGTTTAATAACTAATTAAGTAATAATATTTTAGATAGATTTATAAATAAAAAAATATTTGCCTATATTATATATAATGCCTAATGATTTTTACACTGAGGCGAGAAGATTAGAAAAATTTACTGTAGCTAATAATACCACTGGATTGTGGAAGTGTAACACTGACAATTGCAATGTAAATGAAATCGATATTTGGATTTGGGACGGCAGTATTTTAACTCAGGCTCCAAAAAGTGATTTATCGCAAAGGCTGGGGCCGGTGGTGCAGGCCGTACCAGAAGGCACCGCCGCCCTCGCCGACTCACGCACCGCAGCCGCCTCAGCCGCAGCCTCCTCCGCCTCAGCGGCCGCCGCCGCCCTCGCCGAGTCACGCACCGCCGCCGCCGCCCCCGCCGACGCCGGTGCCTCCACCGTCTCCTCCTCCGCCATCACCCCCTCCGTCGCCGCCGCCGACGCCGGTGCCTCCGCCGCCGCCGCCGACGCCGACGACGCCGACGACGCCGACGACGCCGACGCCGCCAAGCCCCCGCCACCGCCGCCGCCGCCGCCTCCTCCTCCTCTGCCGCCGCCGCCTCCGCCTGCGGACGCGCCAGCCCCAGCCGACGCTCCTCTGCCGCCGCCGCCGCCGCCTGCCACCGACGCCGACGCCACCGCCCTCGCCTCCGCCCCCGGTCCCGCCACCGCCAAGCCCCCGCCACCGCCGCCGGCGAGCAAGGGCAAGAAGGGCGGTGGCGTCTCCGGTAAGGGAGGAAGCAGAAAAAAATCAAAAAAAAAAAAAAGCCTTGCGATAAAACGGTCCCGCAGACATTAGAATAGTTTCTTTAATTTTATTTTGATTAATACATAAATAAAATTAAAATTGATTTAAATTATATTTTATAAATTAAAATATAATTATGTTTACTTTTATCAGCTCCAGTGTTATGTTCTATCAATCATTTATGAATTTTAATATTCCTATGAAAAATCTTTATTCAAATAATAATAAACCAATTATGCAAATTACTGATCAAGTTTCATCTTATAATACTAATGTAAATAAATATAGTAGTTCACTTAATGATAATTCAGTTTTAATTCAAGGAGGATCACTACGCACATGGTCCTATCGTTCACCAGCTACTCAACAGGTTCAAGCAGTTATTAGCAGTGAAGGTCGTCCAATAGACGCAGATATTGAGGTTTGGAATGGTCCAGATAATACACCATTAAAAATGAGGGTATATGTTGAAAATGGAAAACTTCGTCCGTTTAGTTGTGTAATTGATACGCCCCGATCTCCAAATACTATTGCTATTCGTAATATTGGTCAGTATGAGTTTCCAATTGCAGCAACAACATTTGCTCAAAATGTAGATAATCCAAGTCGTGATTGTCTTGAATGTTCTCAAACAATTCAAGGTGGCGCTCTAAGAACATATCCATTTGATCCACTAGTTGATAGTGTTGAAGTGCTTATTAAGACAGAGGGACGACCACTTAATGCAAGAATTGAGGTACTACAAGGGCCAAATAATAATAAAGGAGTTATTGAAGTATATACTGAAGATGGATATGATAGACCATTCTATTGTATTCTTGATACACCTGGATCAGGTAATGTTATTAGGATTGTTAATACAGCACCAATTGAATTTCCAATGTCAGCCAGTGTAATCCCATATTCTGTTACAAATTATAACCATAATAGGTATTAAAAAAAATGATTTATTAAGTAGCTTTAAAAATTGATTTTTACACCTTTGAACATTTAAAATACCGATATAAATTATATAAAAAAAATTATATATTTTAATATATGAAGTGTAAAATATATAAAATTATATCAGATAATACACCGTTTGTTTATATTGGTTCTACTAAACAAAAATTAGAAATAAGATTAAAAGGTCATATAAGAGATTATAAATATAGAATTGATTATTATAATTGGTTTTATAATTACTCACATAATTTTGAAAATATACCAGATAAATTTAAAAATGAACCTAGTAATATTTCTAGTTATAAAATATTAAGATATGGACAATTCAATATTGAATTACTAGAAGAATTTGATTATGAAATTAAATCAGATATTTTAAAACGAGAACAATTTTATATAAATTTATATAAAAATGTTTGTGTAAATAGTAAAAATGCATGGCCATCTTATAATAGCATATATAAACACGGAGAGTCTGAAAAAAAATTTAAAGTAGATGCATTAGAAAATTATTTTTGTAAAAACTGTAATAATATAGGACACGATACTTCTTGGATAAATAGTTGTAAAAATTTTAATAGTTATAATTACAATAACTATACAAAATTATTAGAAGA
>Ga0181415_1000519_pt1 | contig 10733 bp, 9 predicted proteins | sample 38SPOviralmetaG_FD_130140 | JGI IMG/M metagenome (GOLD analysis project Ga0181415, IMG submission 130140) | Marine viral communities from the oligotrophic San Pedro Time Series (SPOT) site, San Pedro Channel, CA, USA - 38 SPOT_SRF_2012-12-11 | ecosystem: Environmental > Aquatic > Marine > Strait...
AAGGCACAGTCTTAATCCTGGAGATATTATTTTATTAGATAATTTTACAGCTATTACAGGGTCAAACTTTTCAGCTTCAGATTTTGATGATAAAACGTTTATGGTGACAAGCACACCAACAAACGTAACAGCAACAATTACAATGCCTTCAAACGAAACTGGTTCAGGAGCAACTACGTCTGGAGGTATTAGAGTTCAAACTTATTACCACGTTGGACCCGCTGAACAGTTACCCGGATTTGGTTGGGGATTATCTTCTTGGGGAGGTGAAGCAAGTAATCCATTAACAACTACACTTAATGGAGCAATCGATGCTTCTACAACAACTGTTGTTTTGACAAGCGTTGTTAACTTTCCATCAACAGGTACAAATTTTATAAGAATAGGAACTGAAGATATTTCTTACACTGGAATCTCAGGTAATACATTAACAGGCGTGACGCGAGGAACGAGGGGCACAACAGCAGCATCACATTCTGATGGCGCAACAATTACAAATGTTTCTGACTTCGTAGCGTGGGGTGAGGCAGCATCTGGAGATTTAGTAATTGATCCTGGTATGTGGTCTATTGATAACTTCGGCGATAAAATTATCGCGTTGATACACGACGGTGCAGTTTTTGAATGGAACTCAAATGCAGCTAATGCAAACGCAACAAGAGCTACAATTATTTCTGGAGCACCAACAGCGTCTAGAGACATGATTGTGTCTACACCAGATAGACACTTAGTGTTTTTTGGTACAGAGACAACTATCGGTGATGCATCAACACAAGATCAAATGTTTATTAGATTTTCTAATCAAGAGGATATTAATACGTATACACCAACAGCCACTAACACAGCGGGCACACAAAGACTTGCCGATGGATCTAGAATTGTAGGAGCGGTTAGAGGTAGAGATGCAATCTATGTTTGGACAGATACTGCTTTGTTTACACAGAGATTTATTGGACCACCTTTTACGTTTGGTTTTGCACAAGTAGGAACTAACTGTGGTTTGATTGGTCAAAACGCTGCAGTAGAAGTAGACGGTGCAGCATATTGGTTTTCCGAGAATGGGTTTTTTAAATACGCTGGTGCTCTACAATCATTACCATGTTTAGTAGAAGACTTTGTATTTAATGATTTAAATACAACAGCTTCACAACTTATTAATGCAGGTCTAAATAATTTGTTTGGCGAAATTAACTGGTTTTATTGTTCATCAGGATCAACAATAATAAATAAATGCGTAACTTATAATTATGTAGAATCCACACCTCAAAGACCTGTTTGGACAACAAGCACTTTAGATAGAACCACTTGGCAAGACTCTGCAGTTTTTGGTAAACCACATGCCACAGATTATGATGCTGACTCTAACAACTCCTATGACGTTGTTGGAAACACCGATGGATGCACCATATACTATGAGCACGAGACTGGAACAGATCAGGTTACATCTACAGCAACTACAGCTATAACTTCTAATATAGAGTCTGGAGACTTTGATATAAGTCAAGGTGGTGATGGTGAGTTCTTTGCAAAAATAAGAAGATTTATACCAGACTTTGTTTCTCAAACTGGTAACACACAGATTACATTACAACTAAGAAATTATTCTAATAACTCACAAGCGAGTTCTGCTCTTGGACCTTTTACCATTAGTTCTTCAACAACTAAGGTTGATACTAGAGCTAGAGCTAGAGCTGTATCTTTAAAAATAGCAAATACAGCTGCTTCACAGAATTGGAAATTAGGTGGATTTAGATTAGATATACAACCAGACGGTAGAAGATAATGGCAAAGATAGTACAAATATTAACACGGCCTAGTAAAGAGTATAGTCAAGATGTTGCTGATGCTCAGGTGAGAGATCTTGATAGTATAATACAAAAATTAAATACAACATATCAACAAGAACTAAAGGATGAAGTTGACGCTCAAAACTTCTTTATAAATTAATGTCAAATAGTTTCGTAAATGCAAAGTTAGATTTAACAACAACAGACAATACAACGTTGTATACAACTCCAAGTGCTAATGTTGCTTTGGTAAAATCAATATTAGTATCTAATGACGCTGGTTCTGGATGTAATTTAGATATTACTCTAACAGATGCTTCTGGTAATGTGTTTAGTTTATTTAAAACCAAGACCATAGCAACCAATACGACAACCGAACTTTTAACTCATCCTCTTGTGGTAGAGGAAAGCGAGATATTAAAAGTACAAGCTAGTGACGCGAACGAGCTGCACGTTATAGCTTCTATATTACAAATACAGCCAAGAGAGGTAACAACATAATGACATTAGTAATAAAACCTGAAAACATAATAGAAAAGATAAGTAACAAAAAGACTGGTGAAATATACGAAAACGAAGAGGCTTTAAAAGCGGCTAATGTAGCTGAAGAAGACATACAAAGAGATGTAACAGTTATAATGCCAAGCCTTGATTTATTTCCAAAAGTCAAGTAAAAAGGACGTTACAGGATATAAAGCCTGCCTTAACAATTTAGCTAAATTATGACAATATCAAGAGGACAGATGAATAGACAATTATACATGCGCGGTGGTATTATGGACGCCATGCCTAGGCAGGAATATGGTTTAGGTAGCTTTGTAAAGAAAGCAGTTAAAGGAGTGACAAAAAGTGTAAAGAAAATTGCATCGTCTGATGTTGGTAAAGCTGCATTAATAGGAGCAGCTGCATTTGGTATACCAGGAACAAGTATAGGTGGTTTATTAGGTAGGTCATCTTTTATGGTTCCAGCAGGAGGAGCACCAGGAATTTTTGGTCTTGGTGGTGTAAGTAATTTATTTACAGCAGCAGGAGCAGGTGCATCAACTGTAGCAGACGGTTTTAAAGCTGGTGTAGGTCCAGATAAAGGTGTTTTTGGTAAACTTTTAAGTGGTAAAGTTGGTAAGTTTGCTGCGCTAGCAGGAGTATCTACTTTCTTAACAGGTACACTTGGTATGACAGAAGAACAAGCTGAAGAAGAATTAGCTAGAGATCCATCAAAATATTTAGAACTATATTATAGAAATTTAAATCCTCCAACTGCAGACACTAATTCAGAAGAGTATGAAGCACAGGTTAGAGATTTTGTTACGACAAACACATCAGAGTATGCAGAAGGTGGTAGAATAGGTTATGCTGCAGGAAGTGATGAATTACCGGAATTTAATTCCGAATCAAATATTATACCTTTGTCCAATGATGGTGAGTTTAAATATACTACTCCTTCAGAAATTTTACCTGAATTTAAATATATGAGTGATGGACCTGTATTACCTAATGATCCAACACAACCTGTAAATCCTTTTGCACCGAAACCAACAGGACCAGTATTACCAGATAGAATGGCATCTAATGAAATATCAATAGATAAAATAGAAATGTTAATTAAAAGAGGAGCTGACAATGATCTTATAAAAGAATTTACTGGTGCTTCAGATGGTGTAATTAATCAGATAAGAGATGCTATGGAAAGAAAAAACAAAGCTGGTGGTGGTATTATGAACAGAGCTGGATATGCGTTAGGAGACACTGCAAGCCAGAATGCTATGCAAGCGGCGGGCATCGAGGGTCTACCTGTAAGACAAAATCCAAAAGGTGTTAAAGAATTAGATCTTAGAAATACTGGTGGATTTATACAACCAGTTGGTATAAAAGAAAAAGAAGATGACATCCCAGCGATGTTATCCAATAACGAATTCGTATTTACAGCAGACGCTGTTAGAGGTATGGGCGACGGTAATGTTAATGTAGGCGCTCAAAGGATGTATGACATGATGAAAAAATTAGAAGCAGGAGGAAGTGTATAATGGCTGAAGTAGTAAGAACAGCACCTGCAGAATTTATTGAAGCTGGTGCAAAAACATATTTAGATGATCTAACAAAAGCAATTGGTGGTTTTAAAACTACAGATCTTTCTACAATTATGGGTCCACAGTTTGTTGCTGGACCTGGTGCATTAACTACACAAGCAGAAGGATTAGCTTCTGGTCTTGGTAGCTTTGAACCTTTTTTAAATAAAGCACAAGGACTGACAGGACCAACAGCTTATCAAGCTTACATGTCTCCGTATCAACAAGATGTGATTGATGCTACAATGGCAGACTTTGATCAACAAGCTGCAAAAGGTTTACCCGCATTATCTGCTCAAGCTATCGGCGCTGGAGCTTTTGGTGGTGGTAGAGAAGGCGTACAAAGAGCAGAATATCAATCAGCAAGTGATAGAAACAGAGCATCACTATTAGCTCAATTAAGACAACAAGGTTTTGGTCAAGCACAAAATTTAGCTCAAGCAGACTTTGGAAGAAATTTAACTTTAGCACAACAATCACCTGCATTATTAGGTCAACAGATTTCAGCACTAACAGGTTTAGGTGCGCAGCAAGGAGCAAGAGCTCAACAAGGCTTAACAGCTCAACAACAATTATTATCAAGACAAGCTTTACAACCCTTAGAAGCAGCACAACAATTTGGTTCTGGTGTTACACAATTAATTGCAGGATATCCAGGTAGAGAAAATATTTTACCACCTGCAGCAACACCTTCACCATTAGCTACAGGACTTGGAACTGCATCAACGTTAGCTGGTATTTACAGATTAATTAATCCATCAACACAAAAATTACAATTAGTATAATGAGTAGAATATTAAAAAGACCTATGTTTAGAAAAGGTGGAGAAGTTATGGAAGGTGTCATGACGGGTATCACACCTAGAAAAATGTATGACGAAGGATCACTTAATACAGCAGATCAAGGTGTAGTAGATAATGTAAGACGTAAAATGAATTTGATTGATGTTATTTCAGGTTCAGGGTCTAGTGCATTAGGAGATCCTTTAACACAATTTTTATTATCAACTGGTCAAAATTTAATTAGTGGTGAATCAGCAGGTGGTACTAAGTTGCAAGAACTTGCAGGTGCAACTAAAGCACCATTAGCTCAAGCAATTAAATCACAACAATTAAAAGATTTAAGTAAAAGAAAATTAGCTACATCTTTGGTATCTAAACTAGGTACAGGTGATTTTGAAACAGCGTTTAAAAATTATGGTCAATACATGAGAAATCCTAATACAAATAAACGATATACTAAAGATGAGTTTAGACCTGTGTTTGGAAACTTACAGATGTATAGAAAACCAATGAACCCTAACGAAAGAGCACAAAAAGAAGCAGATGCTAGAAAAGATGTTCTTGCTAAGAAAAAGAATATGTTACAACAGCAAGAATACAATACTTTACAGATAACTGGTATTGAAGAAGCAGAAAAGAAAATATTAGATAACGATGAATTATACAAAAGTATGGATACAAGTAATCCTTATATTGCAAACGACGATTATGAAGAAGCTACATCAGCTGCAGCAAAAGACTCTGAAGGTAAAGAAGTAAAAATTAGAGTTTTTGTACCAGACGACAAAGAGGATTTTAGACCTAATAAACGATATTTTTTAATTGATGAAGGTATATTTGTTACATATGATTCAGCAAATAACAGGTTAATCGAAGTACCTGGAATTTAGAAAGGAGTTCAATGGTTGATAAACTTAATCTTCCAGAGGGTTACACTTTAATAGACGACACTGAAGAAGAACTTTTAGAAGAAGAGATAGTAGAAGACGTTCCAAAAGATAAAGACGTTCAATTAGAAGAAGTATCAGAAGAAGAACCTATTGGTTTAAATAAATTAAAAGAAAAAGGTATATTATCACAAGACAATGTTACTGGTACTCTTACAGAAGAAACAATAAGAAGTATTAGTAAAATCTACGATAAGACACAAGGTAAAGAAGTAGAAGAAGATGCATCTCTTGTAGAGTCTTTAACTGGTGCAGGTATTAGTGCCGGTATAAAAATACCAAAAGGTTTAGTTACATTCGGAACTTTGCTTTACGATGTGTTTCAAGAAGAAGGTATACCAATTGATGAAACACTAACAGGTAAATTTAATGAAGCTTTTGAACAAACAACTTTAGGTAAAATAGAAAATGCTGCTGAAGATGTAGCTAGAGAAACAGCTGCAGGTAAAATTACAGAAGCCATTGGTCAACTATATGGTGCAGGTAAAATAGCACAAAAAACAGCTATACCTGTTATAACAAAAACATCTCAAAAAGTTAGACAGTTAGTTAATTCTATTAAAGGTGGTAGATATGTTAAAACTACAAATAACGTAAACGCAGCAAAAGCTGTTAAAGAAGCTGCTAAATTAAATAAAATAACAGGCACGGATAAATTTATAGGTATTGCCGTAGGTGGTGGTGTAGGTGGAGGCTTCATTGTATCTAACGTAGAAGATATTGGTACGTTCGGTGATTGGGATTTTTTAGATTTCTTACCTACAGGCATGGATAGGAATGAAAGACTAAAAGGTGGTGAAGATGCACAAAGACAATTATTAAATAGATTTAAATTTGGTGCTGAACTTGGTTTTCCTATTATACCTTTTGTAGTTGGTACAGGTAAAACTGGTAAACTTCTTTTGCAAAAAGGCAAAGAACTTACATACAGCGATAGTATGTTAGAACGATGGGTAGACAGATTTGTAGGTCGACCATTTAGATCTAGAAGTAATAAACCACAAGAATTATTTGATGGTATTCAAAGATTAGAAGGAAAAAAATCTGCAATAAAATTATTAGCAAAAGATGCTGCTAGAAATTTTGATGATAGAATAAGAGAAATCTCAAAAGAAACGAGTGGAGCAGCTTTAGCAGTAAAAGATCCAGATGCTTTTTCTAAAGTTATATCTGAGTTTATGTTTAAATCTACTGATGATATTGTAAAAGGTAAATCAATAGCTTTTCCTGGTTTTTCAACTAAAGCTTTAAATACATTTAGACAATCTATGGATAAGTTAGGTGTAGCTAAAAAATCTTTAAATAAAATAGTTGAAGACGCCACAGCTTTTAGAAACACAACAGCAGGATTAAAATCATTAATTAGTGCAAGTAAGAATGTTGTAGTAGGCACAGAAAAATTAAACAAAATATTAAATGAAAGAGTTAAAAATGTTCTATCTGTAGACTATAAAATGCTAGATGATAACAGAGGTATACTTAACGGATATAGACCCATAGCTGAGAATATAAAAGAAGTTTCACAAATTTTGCAAAGATACGCAAAAGCAAATGGTAAAAGTTTAGACGATGCAACAGCTAACAAATTAGTAAATGATTTAACTAAAAACGCATTTAAAGATAAATCAACTAATGCTTTAGTATTTGATATAGGTGAAATGAGTGCTTTGGCCGATGCACCTGTGCAAAGAGTAAACATGGGTAAATATATTACCACGGGTAAATTTAAACCAGACGGAGTAGGAGGTTTAATACAAAAAGAATCAGATCTTCTAGCATTTAAAAAATTATTTGGAGAATATAGAAATGCACAAAAAGGTATTTACAATGTATCATCTGAACTTGCAGAAACTATTTCAAGAGATAAATTTTATACTGAGTTGTTAGCAGATAGTAATAGAATAGCTGCAGCTTTAAAACAAGGCAATCCTGATATTCTTAAAGGTCAAATAGGTAGACCTATATTTTTTAAAAACTATAACGACGCTGTTCTTAATTTACCTAATCAAAAAATAGCTAAAGTTCCTTTAAGTTTAAAAACAGGTTTACCAGAAACAATTTATAAAAGTCCTATAGATGGATACTTTACAACGGAAGCTTACGCAGAAGCAATTAGAGTAGGTGATGCTGTAGTAGGCAGTGGACTTACAAGAAGTTTAGCTTGGAGAATTGGTATGTTAATACCAAAAGGTGTATCACAAGCTGCAAAAACTATTCTTGGTCCTTTTACACACGCTAGAAACTTTTTCTCTTCTATGTTTACAACAATACATAGAGGAAATGTTTTAATCTCGCCAATGAAAATTGCCGACTTTCTAAATAGATCGAGAAAAGCTGTGCAACCACAGTTGTTATATAGAATGACAGGTAATCCAAAATTTAGAAATCAACCGGAAGATCAAGCACTATATAGATTTTTATTAGAGGAAGGTGTTACCAATCAAAACATTATAGCTAGAGAACTAGAAGGAATATTTCAAGACATAGCACAAGTAAGAACAGCTAACATGACAACGGATCAATTTTTTAATAAGATATTAAATACAGGTACACGTAAATTTAAAAGATTGTATGATGTTGCACAAGATTTATACACAGCAGAAGATGATTTTTTTAGAGTGTATAATTTTTTAGCAGAAGCTCATAAATTAGATACTGCTTTTGAAACTGCAATTAAAAAAGGTATCAAAGATATAAATGGTAAAGTTGTAACGAGAGCTACAAAACCAACTGATCTTGAGATTATGAAAGAGGCAGCACAAGTTGTAAGAGAAACTGTGCCAAACTATGCTTATGTATCTGATTTTGTAAAAGGAGTTAGACGTTCACCACTTGGAAGTTTCGCAGCCTTTCCAGCTGAAATATATAGAACAGGTGCAAACACAACAGTTAGAGCTTTAAAAGAAATAAAAGATCCTGTTAGAAAACAAATAGGTTACAACAGTTTAATAGGACAAGCATTCACTTATGCTACTTTACCACCATTACTAGTAGAAACATTTAGAGGTTTATACGGAATAACTAGAGATCAATTAAATGCAATGAGAGAAGTCTTACCAACATGGTCAGAAGACAATACTATCTTACCTGTGTATGAAGACGGTAAATATAAATACATAGATTTTAGTCATGGTTTCTTTTATGACACAATGATTCAACCTGTGCAAACTACGCTGGCAGGTGTTCAAAGAAATCCAGACAAGCCTTTAGTTCCACAATTAATGGATAGTTTTGTAAAAGCTACAGGTAAAGTGTTTGAACCTTTTGTTTCAGAATCTATTTGGATAGGTGTTGTTTTAGATCTTTATTCAAGAGGTGGTAAAACAAAAGAAGGTAGACAAATATGGAATCCAAGAGAACCCGAAGGAGACAAATTTTCAAAAGCTGTAGAATATGCAGTTAAAGAATTATCACCAGGTTCAAGAGAACAGGTGTTAAGGTTATACAAAGCAGCAACAGGTCAAACAGTTAAAGGTACAAAATTTGAAATACCTGATGAACTTATGGGATTATTTGGTTTTAGAAAAGTACCATTAAATCTTGAAAAAACTCTTAACTTTAGAATACAAGGATTTAAACGAGACACGCGTAATGAACGTAATTTAATTTATGCTGACACAAGATCAGGAGATCCTGTTAAAGATGACAATATAATTATTAAACAATTTGTTAAAGCAAACAAACAAAGATATGAAACTTACAGTAAAATGAGAAGATTATATGATGCTGTTAAAGTTTTAGGTATGAGAGATAAAAAAATAGCAGAAGAGTTTGTTGATAGAAATGCCACAAAACTTTATGGATTTATAGAGGATAATAAGTTTGAGCCTTTTGGTGTAAGTACAGACGTAATAGCAGCATATGCAAAAGAATCAGAAGAAAAAGGAATACCAAATCCTTTGAACGAGAGGGTACTAAAAAAACTAAAGAGAATGAGAAAAGACATGTTTAAGTTAAAATTAAATCAAGACTTTAACATTGATGTAGAGAAGTATTTATTACCAGAGGCTGATACTAGCATGGTGCCACCATTACCAGAAACACCTATGCCTAACGTTTCTGTAGCACAACAAACACCAAATGTTATGCAAACTGGGTTGACACCTGTTGAAACTGCTTTATTATCAGAAGAAGAGAAGATGATAGCTCTTAAAAACAGAGGATTAGTATAATGAACAGTTCACAAAGATACAATTTATTTATGACCGAGCCACAAATACCTGGCGAAATGCGTATTGAAGATTTTTTTAGTAATAGGGAATTTGGGGACATACGAGCAGGATTTCCTAAGCAAGGTATTATGGGTATTGATCGAAATATGCTTTATGATGCTAATCCAGGTTTTATAAATGTTTCGGAAGACGAAAGTGATGATGAGAATAATATGAATCTCATAGAGTCATTTAAAGATTTTTTTATAGATCCCTCTAAAAATACACAAAGAGGTTTATTATCTCTTGCGTTAACAGGTAACCCAATAACTGGAGCTTTGTCATTTTTTGCGCCAAGCATTGTTCAAGGTCTTTCTGGTGCAGGAGGCGGTATCATAAACGCATTTAAAAATTTTAATGATAGAAGAAAAGGAAGATTAGATATAAATGCTGATTCAGGTATTATGCCAACAGGAATAGAAATAGGAGCAGCACAAGGATCAGACGCTGGTTTTGATAACTCAGACAGCGGTGGATATAGTGGTAATGCTAACGATGGAACTTCTAATGCAGGCACTGGTAGCACTGATGATGGATATATTTAATGACTAAAGATAACGCATTACAACGAATAGACTCACACGAAAAACTCTGCAGAATTATGCAGAAACAAACTCACGACAAGATTCAAAAATTAGAAAATCAAATTACTAGAGTAGAAAGAATATTATTAGTATCTATGGGAGCAGTCATCACAGGTATGGGTGGTGTTATTTTAGTTCTCTTACAAAAACTTTAGATCCAAGCTTTCAAATCTTCACCCATAATTTCAGATGCAATGTTAACTTTGTTACGTAATGATTTAACAATCTTTGTGTCAATAGTATCTTCAGCAATCAAATCAATATACGTCATAGGTTTTTCTTGACCAATACGATCTATTCTAGCTTCTGATTGCATTCTTTTCTCAAGATCATAACCATTAGAATAATAAATCATT
>Ga0181415_1000526_pt1 | contig 10649 bp, 11 predicted proteins | sample 38SPOviralmetaG_FD_130140 | JGI IMG/M metagenome (GOLD analysis project Ga0181415, IMG submission 130140) | Marine viral communities from the oligotrophic San Pedro Time Series (SPOT) site, San Pedro Channel, CA, USA - 38 SPOT_SRF_2012-12-11 | ecosystem: Environmental > Aquatic > Marine > Strait...
ACAATTGCATCAAGATCTCTTACTTGAGCTTCTGCTGTCTGCAAGTCGTATTCCCTAGCGGGTCTAGTTATTACCTGTACAATTTTAGCCATTAACTGCTCCCCATTTCTGCTGCTGTTCCACTACCTTCCATAAAATCTTTATCTTGAGCAAAAGAAGATTGATATCCTCCTCTACGATCAGCTCTATTTTGAGCCTGCATTTCTCTAGCTCTATCTTCTCTTGCTTTTGCTTCTTTAGCTTTTAATGCTTGTAAATCTTTTACTCTTTGTTCAAGTGCTGCTGATTTCTTTTTCTTTAAAGTTTTTTGTATTCTTGCTATTCTTTTATCAATAGCTTCACCTAAACCTGCACTACCAAACATAGATACAGGATTGTATCCAGCCATAATACCACTTTGAACACGACCTATATCATCTAGTCCAAACTCACTTCCATAAAAATCTTTCATTAATGTTTGTTCTGGACTCATTGGTTTAAGTGCATTAAGTAAAAAACCTATGCCAGGTATACCTGTTGCTAAAGATGCTATGCCACCAAAAATTGTTTTTCCTAAATCAACACCTTTACCTATACCAGACTTTGCTTTATCAATAATAGTATTTCTAGGATTACCTTTTTGCATTAAAAAATTATCTATAATACCTGTTCTAGGATTATTTAAAAATTGAGGATTTTTCATTCGGCTTTTTAAACTTGTAGGTGCATCTATAAAATTAAATCCTGGTATTTCTTGGTAAGGTTCATTTTCTATTGAACGATAAGCTGCAGCTCTCATAGATCCTGGATCCATTATTCTATCTATGTATGGAGTAGACATAATACCTGTATTAGATGGAGTTACTTCAGCCGCTTGTGCTGTTCCCATTCTTGAAAAAGCACCTTTTACTCCACCTCTATTAATAAAATCTAACATAGCACTACCTGTGCTTCCTGTATCTTGGTCAGGTGTAAAATTATATTCTAGACCTTTACGTCCTTCTGGACCAAAATCATATTTTCCTATGCTTCCTGCTAATCCAAAATCAGCAGGACGGTTTATAGCTAAATCCATTAAACCTCCAGTAAATCTTCCAGCAGAAGGAACTAAACCATATTCATCATAACCAACATTTCCTTTAGTTCGTCCGGCCTCTATTTCGGTCATTCTATCTTGCATAGTTTGAGTCATAAAAGGATCTTGATATCCTAAAAGTCCTCTACCAAAATTTATAGCAGGCGCACCAATGGTTGCCATATATTCATAAGCGCCTGGTAATTTTTTTGCCATTATCTTCTTCCGTCTGGTTGTATATCTAACCTAAAAGTTCCTAATTTCCAACTCTGATTAGTTGTTGTGTTTGCTACCTTTAATGCAATAGCTCTAGCTCTTGCACGTGTATCTACCTTTTTAGTAGAAGAGGATACTGTAAATGGTCCAAGTGATGAGCTAACTTGACTATCGTTTGGAAAATCTCTTAATTGTAATGTAACTTGTGTATCACCTGTTTGAGATATAAAGTCAGGTACAAATCTTCTAATCTTCATAAGATACTCACCATCTCCTCTAGTATCAGCTATTCCTGTTTGTTGGTTACCTACTGTTCTTTGAGTAATATCAAAATCTCCAGATGCTATATTTGCAACAATTGCAGTTATAGTTCCATTTCGATTTTGATCTGTTCCTGTTTCATGTTCATAATATGATGTTTTACCTTCTGTATTACCTACAACATCAAAAGATGTATCAGTGCTTGCATCGTATTCTGTTGCATGAGGTAAACCAAATACTGCAGAATCTCTCCACATAGTTCTAGCAAGTGTGCCTACTGTCCATACAGGTCTTTGTGGTGATGAATCAAAATAATTATAACAAACCATTTTGTTAACAACATCTGATGTTCCAGAAGGATAAAACCACATTACTTCACCATAAAGATTATTTAATCCAGCTGATACCATTTGATTACCTGATGTTAAATTTATATCATCATATACAAAGTCTTCAACTAAACAAGGTAATGATTCTAATCTACCACCATATCTAAAAAATCCATTTTTTGACATCCAGTATGCAGTGCCATCAACTTCAACACATGCATTTTGTCCTGCAAGTCCACAGTTAGTTCCAACTTGTGCAAAGGCAAAAGTAAAAGGTTGACCAACAAAACGTTGTGTAAATAAAGCGTTGTCTGTCCAAAGATAAATTGCATCTTTACCTCTTAGAGCTCCCATGATCCTTGATCCATCAGCCAGTCTTTGTGTGCCGGCAGTATTGGTTGCTGTAGGTATGTAAGTGTTAATATCTTCTTGGTCCGAGAACCTTACAAACATATCATCTTGTGTTCCCGTATCTCCAATAGTTGTTTCTGTTCCAAAAAATACTAAGTGTCTATCAGGTGTAGATACAACCATGTGTCTTGATGCAGTTGGTGCACCAGAAATAAGAGTTGCTCTTGTAGTAACAGCATTTGATGCAGAAGAATCCCATTCAAAAACAGGACCATCGTGAATTAAACAAATTGCTTTATCACCAAAATTATCTAGTGACCACATGCCCGGATCTAATGCAAGACCTTCTGATGTTTGTTGATTCCATGCAGTAAAGTCACTTGTGTTTGTAACTGTTGCTCCATCACTATGTGCTGCTCTAGTTGTTCCTCTAACTGCTCTTGTAATTCCTGTTAATGTTGTGCCACCTGTAACTCCTGTGTACGAAATTTCTTCTGTACCTACTTTTATAAAATTTGTTCCTGTGTCAGGAAATTGTGTAGCATCTGCTAAAACAATTGATGTTCCTGAACTACCTGTTCCAAATGCATCATTTCCTAAAGCTCCATTTAAAGTTGTAGTTGTTGCGTTTGAAGCTTCTCCACCCCAAGATCCAAGACCCCAACCATAACCTTTTTCTTGAACAGGTGTACCTACTGGATAATAATGTTGAACTCTAATACCTCCTGATGTCGTTGCACCAGCTCCTGTTTCATTAGATGGCATTGTAATTGTTAAAGTTGTCCCTGTTGGAACAGAGGTTACCATAAATTTTTTATTATCAAAATCAGAAGCACCAAAGTTAGAACCTGTTATAGTTGTAAAATTATCTAATAAAATTATATCATTAGGTGATATATTATGAGCTGTTGAAAAAGTTATTGTTACAGCTGAGTCACCATTAGTTGTGCTGAAAGCACTTGTGAGTGTTGTTGTAGTTTTAATAGGATGTATGTCATAAAACACACCACCTTGAAAGGCATATAAGATTCTATTTGTTCCTATGATTGCATATCTTTGAGATAAACTATTTAAAAAATGATGTAATCCTCTTCCTGCTCCAGTTAATTCATTTTCATTAACATTACCTAATTGATTCCAACCTCCTATTTTTTCAGGTGAATTATATCTAAATCGAACATTATCACAATCTATCCACTGACCTTCTGCTCCTGTGGGGGTAAGTTGTTTATTTATACCTGGTTGAAATCCAATTTTTTGTAACATAATAAATCTATGTATAGCAAACTTATTACTTGTTTAATAGAGTAAAAGCAGAGGGAATCTGTGGTGGATCATCCCTCTGCAAGCCTAATGTATAGATTATTTTTTAATTTTTGTCAATTTAAAACCTTTAAACCAACTAGGTGTACCTAGTAAAGGTCGTTTGTCTAAATAATTTTTTTTAGCATTTTTTGAATTAGCTTTGTTATAATGTAAAAATACTTGTCCACAGTTCTTGCCTTTAAATTCTTCTCTCCAATGCTCTAGCTCACAACCAGAATAAATTAACATATCCCCTGGATCAAGATCTACTTTTACACCAGCCTGTTTTTCTTTGCCTGTTGGATCAAGATAGATTGGCCATGAGTCACCACCTAAATTTAATGTCGTAGATATTTCACACGAGTATCTATCTTTATGTCTGGCTAGGACATCTCCTTTTTTATAAATTCTTGCATATGAATAAGTCTCACTTAATTTTAATTTTGTATGTTTTTCCATTACAGGTTTTACCTCTTGCAACAAAGTATCCATTACAATATCACTATAGTGAGAATAAGTATTTGGAACTTGACGGTCATTCCACACACCAAAATACTCTGTAAAGGGAGATATATATTTTTGATCAAATAAAAATCTTGCAACATTTCTTTTATTTAAAAAATATTTATAAACAAACTCTGCTAACTCTGTTGAAATAACATTTTTTAAAACTGTATATTTATTTGTTTTAAATGACATTTAATACTCCTTTTTTCATATTTATCTTTTATTTATAGGGCCATCCTAAGTTCCAAATAACTAAACTGTTTCTTTCTCCACTTTTTACTGGACATACTCTGTGCCACACGAAAGAAGGAAACACAACTAAAGATCCTTTAGGTAATATTTCTGTACATTTATGAATATTATTTTTTTTACCTACATCCTTATTTCTAAAATCAAATTCTAATTCTCCACCTTTATAATTTTTTGGATCTGATAGAGTTACAGTTACAGATAATTTTCTAATCTTACCATATGATGGAGTATTAGGTACATTATAGGGTTGATCCCAACTATCGCAATGCCAATCATAATACTGACCTTTTTTATATTTTGTAAATTGACAAGATTCAGAATAATCCCAATCAAAATTCCAACCAGCATTAGCATTTGCTTGATGCACATAAGGTTGTATTTCTTTATAAACCCATCTATCACTTATCCAAACAACATTAGAATCTCTTTTCTTTTTTAAATCTTTAATTTGTTTTTGATTTAATTTTTTATCAACTAATCCACCAGTTAATGCCATTTGATCTTGTAACTGTTGACCATACTTTACAATGTCATCACAGATACGTTCTGGAATGGCTGATTTAAAATACCAATAATAATTTGTTAAGTTCATATATCTTTATAAAATATTTATAACTTAATTATAAATTAAAGTAAAGAGGAATAAAAAAAATTGATCTAGATCAATTATGCAGATACCCAAGCTAGTGCTGATGCATCCCAATTATATGAATTTTCATTTAAATCTACTGCAATCCATTTTTGATTTTCTTCATCCCAACTGATTCTTTTATTTTCTATATCTGTTGGATATGTAACTGGAGCTTGCCAATCATCATTTGAATCTAATGACCAGGAAGCATAAGGTTGTTCACATATAAATTTATCTTTTGCAGAGTCATATGTAAAATCTCTTCCTGCATATTGTTTTCTAAAATTATTATTGTAAGAAGTTTGAACCCATTTTATACCAGTTGAAGAAAATGGACATACAGTTTTAAAATGTTCAGCAGCTTGTTCAGACTGGTCTCCTCCATTATCTGCAATATCTTGATCACATGCAACCACTACTCTTAATACTTTATTATTTTTATCTATTTCTGCAAAATGAGCCATAATATTATTCCGATGTTGTTAAAATTCCTGAAACTGTAAATGTTGCTATTTTATCTCCGCCTGGATGAGTTGAAGTTGAGTTTGTTCCTGGAGAGACTGAAAAACTATATGCAGAAGGGCCTCTTACGACAACAAGACCACTACCACCAGCACCACCACCGCCACCACCGTTTACACCACCACCTCCGCCACCACTACCTGTATTAACTGTCCCTGCTATTCCTTGAGAAGGTGAACCACTATTAGTACCACCGGCTCCACCACCACCTGATCCGCCTGCTGCATGAGTACCATTATCTCCACCACCTCCACCACCACCTGCTCTTGTGACTGAAGAACCAGTAATTGAGTTAGCTAAACCATTTCCACCTCCACCACCTCCTGATGGTGTTCCTCCTTGTCCTGCAGCACCTGCTCCACCACCACCTGATGCTCCATATGCAGGTCCACCACCAGCACCAGGTGCAGATCCTCCATCATTTCCTTGTGGTGGACTTACCGGAGGAGTATTTCCTGCTCCACCTGCAACTGGACCACTATATCCACTTCCTCCACCAGAACCTCCAGCACCACCAACTCCGCCACCACCAATACCATATCCACCTCCTGCAGAAATTATAGAACTTAAATCTGAAGCTGCTCCACTATTTCCTTGAGAAGTTGTAGGTATTATTGCTGCTCCACCAGCACCGACTGTTATTGGTTGTTCTGCTAAAATTCCAACTTTTGTTCCTCCAGGAAATGAAGTTCTATAACCACCTGCTCCACCTCCTCCTGAGTTTGGACTTCCACCACCTCCACCACCACCTGCTATAACTAAATAATCTACATCAAAAGGAAGAGGAACACTTCCTCCAGAACCAAATCCTAAAACTTGATAGCCAAAAGATTTTCTTTTTGATTGATTTTTTTTGGAACCTTTGCCTCCAACATTGTTTTGGAGAGTATCTATTTTATGGTCTCTCATATTCTATCCCTTATCCGTCGTTAGCGGCATTTGTAGTAAAGAATAATTTAATTCCTAATAATCTTGCATCTGCTGTTAATCCATCTGCAGAAACGTCTCTTGATACTTGGAAAAAACAATATTCATTTGCACCAGGAGAACCTGCTATTGTTACTGCTCCGCTTTCGGCTGCAACATCTAAATCATTAGATGTTCCGCTGTGTGCTTTTGCTGTTGCAACAACTTGTGTTCCAAATGCTGTATTTAAATCTCCACTGTCTGCTAATGCTACTGCAGATAATCCCCATGCAGTTGTACCAGTATTTGTTGATGTCGCTGTAAAAAAAGCTTGAAAAGTAACTGTTCCTGCATTCCATGATTTAGGAAATGCAACAGCAAACTGTGCAAACTCATCAGAATCTTTGTCAAAATCTAAAACTTTTATTTCAGGACCATTAGATAACTCTACTTGAGCAGCTTCTGCACCATTTGTAGAATTTGGATACATTGCAACTGCTGGAACCCATATAGTTTCTTTTCCTGCAATTTTAATTGCACCTGTAGCGTCTGCAGCATCTACTGCTTTAGCAATTCCAGTTCCATTAGGAGCTATAGTTATATCTCCATCAGCGGCATCTGTTATAGTAATTGTACCTGAGTTAGTTCCAGAGTTAGTGCTCATTACTAAGTCTGCGGCTCCACCAGTTGTTACTGTAAGTGTACCTGCTCCGTTTGAAGTTAATGTAGCTGCTGCTCCAGAATCTCCAACTTTTACAGTATCACCAACAAGAACCACGTCTCCAGTTCCTTTTGGAGTTATATTAATATCTATATTTGAATCACCACCTGTCGATGAAATAGTTGGTCCTGCACCTGTTGCAGCGTTTGCAATTGTAAATTCATTTATTGCAGAACCTGTAGCTGTTAGTAAAGCTAATTCATTTCCGTTGGTATCTAAAATAGAAGTTCCTATTTTAGGTGATGTTAAAGTTTTGTTTGTTAAAGTTTGTGTTCCACTTGTTGTAACATCTCCCGCAGGTAAAGTATCTATATCTGGGTTAGTTCCATCATTTGCAGTAGCAAATACAAGAGCATCACCTTTATCTCCTGCAGCAAAAGTAAATGAATCACCACTTCCTGAAACATATTTAAATTGAACTGTGTGAGAACCTGATGTTGAATTTCTTAAAAAATAAAATGTTTGTACATCTAAAGGAATTGTTACGATTTGGTTTCCACTAATTGTACCAGTAAACTCAATCATTCTGTGAGATAAAACTGCGCCAGTTGATCCATCAGAAACTGAAAGAGCTGTAGTTTGTGCTCCACCTGCTATAGATTGTGCAGTGTATCCACCAGATATTTGTTCTATAATCTGTAAATTAGTATTAGTTTTTGTACCCCATGTACCAGCGTTTTCACCAGTTGCTTGAAGTTCTACCCCTAAAGGTGTGTATGTTGATGCCATAATTTTTATCTCCTATGCAGCGTCACTATAACTTGTATTTGATCCAGTTGCAACATTTGTATACGATGAATTTGAACCAGTGTCAATATCTTGATATGCTTGAATACCTATTGTAGATGTTACAGAAGCGGTAAATTCTTGGCCTGTTAAGCCCATAACATCGGCAGGCACTAATGATCCTACACTAGCTGTAAAAGATACACCATCTAAACCTACAACTTGTGCTGAAGGATCTATCGCTCCTACAGCTGAAGTTATTTGAACACCAGATACAGCTACAACTGGATTAGAAGCTATTGATACAGTACCAACATCAGAAGTAGATGATACACCAGATATTCCTATAACATCTGCTGGAGATATTGATCCAACAGCAGAAGTAGATGATACACCAGATAGTCCTATAACATCTGCTGGTGTTAAAGAACCAACAGATGAAGTTGAGGCTACTCCACTAACTGATACAGTTGCATTAATTGTAAAAGAAACAGAACCAACAGCAGAAGTTGAAGACACTCCTGAAACTCCTATTACATCAGCAACACTTAAAGTAAATTGACCCCATGATTGTTCTTCTCCCCAAGTATCATTACCCCAAGCAGAACCTACACTAAGATTTGAAACAATAGCATCGGGTGCTGTTAATGAAACTATTTCATCTCCTACATCTCCCCAAGTTGAAACAGAATCATTCCATGCATCAGCTCCCCAACCAACAGTAAGAGAACTAATTCCCCAAGAATTTGCACTCCAATTTCCTGCTCCCCAAAAATCAGTATTAGGTGTATTTGCTTGTCCACCCATACCAGAGTGATTAGTACAATAATAATAAAGTGTTGGTGCAGAAGCTGCTACAGCTATTTGAGTGTAAGCTCCAGAGGATCCTGGAGTTCCAGAAGTTGTTACGCCTGTAGTATATTCAGAACCACCAGACCATGTGCCATTACTTGTTGTTGAAAATCTTAAAGGGTGGTTGTTATTAGAACTATCTGATTGATCAAATTTAAAAGTTGCACCTTCAACTAACTCTAAAGTAGCTTGTTGTACGCCATCAATAACATACTTATTACCACTATCAGTGCTAACTACTGTTACCGTGTAAGTTCTAGTAACGGACATACGTCGTTACTCCTCTAGGCTAATCTTATGATTGCGTTAGATGCGTCTGCTGTTGGAAATTGAATTGTAAAAGTTCCGCTGGTTACAGTTTTGTCTGATCCAAAAGCAACTACTGCACACGCTTTATCAGATTGTGAATCATTATAAATTAAACATCCATTTGCTGTAAAAGAAGCAGAAGAAAAACTTACATCTGCAAAATCACAAACTGCAGTTGTTCCATCAGTTGTTGGAGTTACACTTGTAAGAGTTGCTCCACCTGCAGTATATGCAGTTCCTGATGAGTTAGTAATTTCATTTGATGTTGAATAAGCTGTTGTGCCTGCTCCTAAAGATGCTGAACTTGTAAATAAAGCTATTTTAAAAGTGTTTCCACTTGTTGCTGTAAAATTGTGTGTACCAACTAAAAGTTCTTGTTTAAAACTTGTACAAATTGCCGATGTTATTGCCATAATTTATTCTCCTACGGGTTTGCTGAGTTAATTGGTATACGAACAGCACCATCAGTATAATCGTCTCTTCGTCTTCTTCCAATTTGCTCACTAGCAAACTTTTGTATCTCTTGTTTATATTTATTTTCGTACAATGTCAACATATCCATAGGACCTTTTAAAAATCCATATGTTTCAGAAAGACAACAATATAGTAGGCCATTTGGAAAATTAATACTAATATAATTAGTTTGATTACTAGACTCTAAAGTTGCTGGCATTTTATTAAAATGCACTCTAAATTTATATGTTGTATCAGGCACTGGAGCAAACATCATTCTACCAGATGTAGTGTCAGTGTCTCCTGTAGCACCACCAAACATAGCATAATATTTAGGCTGCCCTCTTTTAGACGATTCTGTTGAAGATACATATTCTTGTAAATATGAAACATCTTTTTTTTCTAAAAAAACATTTGCTCCAGTTACAGCTGATGTTGAGTCATAAACTTGTATGGCTCTAATAAATAATGCTCCTGCAGGAGCATTTATTGTTTCTTGCCCTGCAACTAAATTACCTGTTTGTTGTTTTCTATCTGCATCAATAGGAATATCTCTCATGATTCTATATTGAGCATTTAAAATAATATTTTCTAAAATATCAGTTGTTAAAACATTAGAATCTGTTTCTGTGTAATTTCTAATTTGTGTAACTAAAGTTGTATAACTTATACCAGCCATTATGCCACTGCCTCTCTACAACTTAAACAATTTTTTCTATATCGATTGTGTTTAGTGCAATGTATCGGTTTAATTTCTTCAAACACAACAATATGTGAATCTTGTTTTTTTGGTTTAAAAAAACTTTTAATTTTATTCCAAATATAATTTATCATAATATACCTCTTATCATTGGACTGACATATATGTTTTCTCCACCTCCTGTTATATTACCAACTGCATTATAAGGCAAGGTAACAGTGAAGCCTGTATTAACTATTTTTGTAGCTGGCGTAGCACCTGTATTCTCAGTTCTAGTTGTTACAGATTGTATCTCTAAACCTTGAAAAACATTAGAAATAGCGTGTGCTGTTGCTTCTGTACTATTTAAAGTTTCTCCTCTAAAAGGTGCATTTGTGCCTCTTGTTAAACCTGTTATTGTTTGTCCTCCAGATTTTCCTGTATATTGGATAACTTCTCTCTGAATAACAGGAACATAATTTGGATTTGTTGAACTTGGCGAAGTTGCACTTTGTATAAAATAAAAACCTGTTGCAGGAAAATTAGTATTAGAATCAAACGTTGCTGTTGTTGCT
>Ga0181415_1000535_pt1 | contig 10576 bp, 7 predicted proteins | sample 38SPOviralmetaG_FD_130140 | JGI IMG/M metagenome (GOLD analysis project Ga0181415, IMG submission 130140) | Marine viral communities from the oligotrophic San Pedro Time Series (SPOT) site, San Pedro Channel, CA, USA - 38 SPOT_SRF_2012-12-11 | ecosystem: Environmental > Aquatic > Marine > Strait...
CCACAACAATCTCTTACTAAATTACCACTACTATCAAAATTACTACTTATATCTTCTGCTACATTATTTACAATAAATTTTAATTCTGGAACTTCATTATATACATCTTGTGCTATTAATCCACTTTCTTTTTGATATTCTTTACCCCATAAATCGTCTTCTTCTTTAACTTTTTTATCATATGTTAATGGTGTTAATTTGTTTAATGTATCAATAGCATTTTCAATTGGTTTTAAATTTTTCTTTAATCTCGCATCGCTCACTTGTGTCGCACTTGTATAATTTAATGCCTCTGCGTATAAATCCTCCATATAAATATCTCCCATCTGTAATTTTGCGTATGATGATACGCCATTTGTTTCACCTATAAAATCTGTATCATAATATTTAATATCTCTTCCTACTAAAACTTCATAACTATCACCGACACTTGAAATATGAAATCCATTTGAACTTGAACTTGTTGTGTAAAAGTGTGCGTAATATGTTGAATTGATACTTGACTGAAATGTTAATGGATAAGCACGAGTGGATGTATAATATCCATTACAGAAGACACCATAATTAACTAAATTTACTTTACTTTCTCCATTTGTGGAAGCATTATTAATCATATAAGCATAACTATTTGTATCTAATCCCATAAAAGCAGATTTAGTATTATTTTTATTATAAAATTTTAATTGTGATACATTACTACTTGAAGCATTACCAGTTCCACTTCTTAATTCTATAAAAGCATTTGTATCTCCTAATGTTGATACTTCTATTTCTGGCGTATAAATATCTAAATGTCGTGGATTTGAACTTGAAGCAATTGATATAGTGCTTGTAGCATCAGCACATAAATTATTTGAAGCACTTGATATTAATGTCCCAGTATTTTCTGGTAAGGTAAGAGTATTATTAGAACCTATACTCGCTAATGCTTGTAATTTGGTGTAGTTTGTCCCATTATCACTATCCTCATACATATATAAAAAACCACTTGAAGTAGAACCATTAGAAATATAAATTGGTTCAGTATAAATATTGCGACTATATATATCATTCATTCGTTTTTTTGGAAAATTTCCAGTAGCAGTTCCTATTAAATCACCATCTACTATTTCAACATTTTTATCTGTTTTTACTCTCAATATATCAGCAACGCCGTTAATATGGACGATAAAATTACCAGTATTACTTACAGCAATAAACGGATATGTATTACTCGTTTGTGTATTTTGAAAAGACATATTATAACTCGTTGATGTTGGACTATAATACTTCCCATATACTTCAACACCATAAGTAGTATCAAAATCTAAATAAATTTCACTATCACTACTACTATATAATTTTTGTTTTATTTCAGCGTCACCATGAACTAATAGTTCAACATTATTAGCATTAGCGTTTGCTTTTTGTCCTATAATCACATTATAACTATCTAATTTAGGTGTTAATGTTGACGATGATACTTCCCAGTAATTATTAGTTTCAGTAATATACCCAGCATTATTAGTAAATAAACTAATATTTTGTCCGTTATATGCTAATGTTGCCGTGATATGAGGTAATGTTAAATTTACATTACTACCTATTTCTTGACCTTGTAATCCTATATAATGTGACCTATCACTATCCCAAAAATATATTCTTGGTGGATCGCTTGATGTCCTTGCTTTAATACCAAAATCAGCACCATTTATTTCAACATCACTATCAGTTATTTTTAATATAGATGTGCCGTTAGTATCAGTAAAAGTAAAATTTGTTGCCTCTAATTCCATTTGCCTTAATGAAGAACCGATAGTAATTGTGCTTGGAGCAGTAGTTCCAAAATTCGTTCCAGTTAATAAATCATCTGTTATTGCTAATGTTCCAGTTTCACTTGGAAATGCTACATTTATATTGTCTGTTAAATTAGGTGTAAATATATTTATATTATGTGTTAAATTTTCATCTTTTAATATCATTTTTTCATAAGCACCACTCGTAGATGTAAATATAGGTGATTTTAATGTTTTATTTTCCAAAGTTTCGGTTGATGTAGCAGTAATAAAAGAACTTATAGCAGATGAAGTAATATATCCAGCATTATTATTAAAGACTGAAATATTTTGTCCTTCATATGCTAATACGCAAGTGACATTTGGTAATGTGATTCCAGCATTTTGTAGCATCGTGTTTGGAGATCTAACTTCTGTATAATGTGAGTTGTCTAAATCATAAAATCTCACAGAACCAGTTCCAAAATTAGAACTTCCTTTTACTGATATGGAAGCATTAAAATTTGTTAAATCGGTAAAAGTTTTATTACTTAAATTATCACTTGAATTTGGTGTAATATAATTATTTGAATTCGTCCAAGAAAAACCACCACTCGTGTTATCATATACAATTGGATTGGAGGCGGAGAGATTTGTTAATTTTATATAATTAGCACCATTAGTTAATGTAAGATTATTAGTAGGTATTTCACTTTGTAAAGCAAGAACACCAGTAGTAGAAGGTAATGTAGCAGTTATATCACTTCCTAATGACGCTGGTGCTTCTAATTTTATATAATTTGTTCCATTATCACTATCTTCATACATTAATATATAAGCGGAACTTGTTGAACCATTTTTTATTACTATTGGTTCAGCATAAATATTTTTACAATAAATATCCTTCATTCTTGTTTTACTATAATAACTTGTATATATACCGATTAAATCACCAGCATTTATTACTACATCTCTCGTAGCATCTGCTTTCATCGTCATAACATCTCCTCTGCCGTTGATATGAAAAATAAAATCTCCATTTGAACCTACACCTATGTAGGGGTAATAACTGCCGTGTTGATTATTTCTAAAAGACATATTATAAGACTTTGAACTTGGTGTATAATAAAATCCATAAACATCTATACCATATGTAGTGTCAAAATCTATTTTGTTTTGATTATTGTTAGTAGAGTATAAAGTTTGTTTTAATTCCATATCACCATAAACTAAAAGTTCAACATTATTAGCATTAGCATTTGATTTTTGACCTATAATCACATTATAACTATCTAATTTTGGTGTTAATGATAAACTATTTAAATCCCAAAAATTAGTATCATCATCATTAGCATATTCTATTGCCGTCCCACTTGAATTCATTTTTAAAATTTGATTAGCACTTCCTAAACTATTTAATCCTTTTATAGATACATTATAATTACTATCAATTAATAATGGTAATGATGCTGTTATATCTGATAAATTTTCAGTAGTAAATGTGTTAGTTAAATTTCTATTATTAAAACCATTTCCATTTGTTAGGTTTCTTGAACTCATATATTATAATGTTATATTATTATTTTTGAGTAAAATAAGCAATAATATATATTAAATTTACTGATTTTACTCACTTATTAAATTTCTTCTGTTTATATAATTTTTTTACAAACTCATTATATTTTTTTTCATTTGGAGTGTTTTTTCTTTCCACACTTGGTTTCCTTCTTTCTTTCTTTTTTTCCTCTTCTATTGGATCACTATATTTATCTAATTCAATAGATTTTAAAACTATGTTTTTTAAATCAACATCTTTATTTTTATTTTTCATTTAGTATAATATAATAAATTATTTTTTTATATTTTATTATAGTATAATGTCTAAATCTAAAAAATCAGTTGAACGACAAAAACCAAAAAAGAAGGAACAGGATAAAGAACCAATTGCAGATATTATTGCAGTAAAACAACCTTTAAGTAAAGGGGGGCAAAATATAAATAAAAATACACAAAATGTTATTATTCAGTTTCCTAATGATGTTGAATTAAGAAAAGTTAAAAAGAAAAAGAAAAGCAAACCAAAAGATAATAAAAGAAAAGAATTATTAGAGGAATTAAAATCTGAATTAGAAAATTATGATAATATCCAAGCAGAAGTCAGAAAGAAAAATATTAAAATTCCAACGAATTTAGGATTAACTATGATTTCAACAAGTCAACTAAAAACTAATGATGATATTATAAAATTTATTGAAGATGTCGCACAAAAAATAGAAGGATTAAAAAAATTATTAAATCCACAGATGGAACAAAGAATAGCAACACCAACACAACCTAATAGATTTGGTTTTCAAGACGCAGTAAGATATATTGGTGGTATTCCTGTTAATCCATCAGTTCAACCACCACAACCAGCACCACAACAACCAATACCATTAATTAGACCTTTTAATCCATCACAACCAGCACAACCATCACAACCAGCACAACCATCACAACCATCTACATACGACCCATTTAAAGATTTAAAAGATGTAGAAAAAGAAGTATCTGATAGAATAGGTGGAGGAACAGATTTACCACCAGCACCACAAGCATCAAACGCTACTTCTACTGGTAGTGGAACTATTATTGATGGAGGACAAACTATAACTGGACTTCCAACTACTCCTGTTGAAATGGAACAATATAAAAGACCAGATATAGGCAATTTATCAACTATAAAAGGTGCGGTTTTAGGGGGACACGATACTATGAGTGGTGGTCTACCAGAAACTATATCTGTGCCTCCTGGTTGGTATAGATTATATCATAGATGGACTAAATACCAAGCAGATATAGGATATGATGATATATCAAGATTTTCAATAGGAAAACCAGAAGACCAATTTTTTCATATACCATTAGCAGATTATAATAGAATTCTGAAACAACGAAATACATTAAGAGATGAATATAGATTCTTTTTAAATGACCTTCCAAGAGATCAATTAAATCTTCTTCTTAATGATAAAGATATATCACCTTTTCATAAAATAATGATGAATGGATTAAATGAAGAACCAAAAGAGATATTAAAACAACAATTAGATAAAGTAGGAATTCCTCATCGTGAAATCACACAAGGAAACGAACAACCAGCAAGAGCAATAGCAATACAAAAAAGTAAATTTAAAGACCCAGCATTAGAAAAACAACGAGAAGATTTTGAAACTTATATAGCAACAAAAACAACAGATTTATCACAATTAAAAACTGAAATAGAGCAAAAAGAACAAGGAGGAACAAAATTATCACCAAAAGAAATACAAACTGAAATGAATAAAGTATTTAAGTTTCAAGGGGAGGCAAAAGATAATTATGATAAATTACCAAAAGATATTCAGATAGACGCAAGAGTAGCGTATGATAAATTTATAAAAAGAACTAATGATGTTATAAGCATTATAAATACTGGAAAAACTTTTGACCCAACAGAGTCAAGTGTAAGCAAAGGAAAAAAAGAAATAGTAAAAAGGACAGCAATAAAGGATTTAATTGATTATATTGAAGATGACCCACAAAACACACTCGGTAAAAAGAAAAAAAAATTAACATCTAAAATGGTTTTTAATATTAATGAATATTTAGGTGAAAGAGTATCACAAAAATTAGAAGCATTAAAGGGAGATATTTTAGCATATAAAAGGGAATTACAAAATGAAATGAGAGCAACAGGATTACCTTATGATACACCGAGTTATGAAAAATATATAGCACAACAACCACAACAAGCATCGGTTGTATCTTAATAAATGAGTAAAATAAGCAATAATATATATATGTTAATTACTGATTTTACTCACTTCAACTCCTTCGTCTACATCATCTTCATTAATTATTATTTTATTAAATCTTTGATAGTATCTTTCATTAGTAGGTTTATTATTTAATATTAATAAAAAACTATATTTATCTTTCCATGCTAATTTTAAAACTTCGTTTTGTTGTTCTTTTGATAAATCACTCATTAACTCGTCTTTAATACTATCCAATTCTTTTTTATTATCAGTCCTAAATAGGTATATAGAGGAGGCATTACATCTAAAAGTTAAAGGTAATTCATTATAACGCTGTGATAATATCCAAACACTACAACCAGCACACCCCTCTCCGTCTGGGTTTGTTAAAATATGTCTGCGGTTCAATATCGCCTTACATAATGTAGCGGATTTTTTTATACTCTTAATCACATCGTCAAGCACTATTAGACAATTATTATTATCTTCATCTTCTTTTTCTGTATCAATAATATCTTGTAATATTTCATCACTATACTTATTAAATACTCTATTTTCATTTAGATTTAGTTTATTTAGGGGTAATGATTGTAATGATGCGGATATTAGATAGATATGATCGTAATATTTATAGAACCATCTTGGTTGGTCTGGTTTCTTCATGGTTGGACGACTACATAACATCGCTAAAAATAAGCTGCTTTTACCAGATCCAGCCGAACCAACGATGTAGGAAAATGAGTTCATAGGTTCTAGTGGAGGATTTACTTTATATGCTACATTAGCAGTATTGTCTACATTTTGAGATATTAAAGGAATTTTAGAGAGTTTAGAATTTTCAATAATTTTCATTATATAAACTTATAACATTTAATTTTAGAAATTTTTTTATATTAATAGAATATATAAATGAGTGTTGAAACGAGTTCTGAATTAAGTCTACCACTTTCTATGAGATATTCTGTTGCTTCTGGAACTAATGCTATACCTTCCAAAACAAGATTAACAAGATGGGATTCAACCAGTTCATCTTATAGTGCTACTTCTAATAATAAAATCCTTATTCCTATTGCGAGTGATAATTTTATTGATACTACAAAAGGTTATTTATTTTTTAAACTCCAAAATGATATGAACGGAAATGCTACATTAGACGGAGATGCTCGTGCTGTTATTGAAAAAATTGAAATTTCTGTCGCTGGTTCGTCTGGTCGCGTGGAAACAATTGACCGATATAATATAATGTCGCTTTACAAGAAAGTATGGAATACAAGTTTAGAAGATTGGTGTGCCGACCAAGCATTAACAGGAGGTAATAATCCTTTTTCTAATGTTAAAACTTCCGCACGAATTGACCCTGCTAATACACAAGCAGCAGGAGGTGCTGGTGGACCAGTCGCTAATAGTTTTGCTAATATTGTTGCTGATACTGTTGTATCAACTGGTAATGATGGAAAACTTGGTATTTGGTCGCCAGATGGAGATGTTCTTGCTACAAATACTTCCAGACATTATTGTATTCCTCTTGATGTTGGATTTCTTAACTCCTATTTTGGTAAGGCATTACCTATGGGACTTCCACAATTCACACTTGAAATTACCCTTGCTGGTGTGACTCAACCATTCGTCACGAGTTCTAATGCTTCTAATTACACCCTATCTAATGTAAGATATTATGCTCCTACTTATGAAATTTTAGATGCCGAAAGTATGGCGGTTTATAGAAACAAAATCGCAACAGAGTCTACTATGTGGATAGGTCAATCAGTTCAAACTATAATTAATTCTGTCGCAAACGCAGCAAGTAAGCAAACATTTCAGATAAATTCATCATTTAGGTCACTAAATTCCCTTGTATCACTTATGAGACCATCAGCAAATATTTTAGATGCGGATAAAAATTGTTTAACAGCATTTAACCTTACTAATGTTGTTGATTATTTATATCGTATAAATTCTCTACAATATCCACAAGACGAAATTGCTTATGCTGGTAATGGTGCTAATGGTAATCAAGGTAGAGCATGGTTGGAAGCATCAAAAGCACTTGCTCCACACGGACACAAATACGCTAAAACTTGTGCTATTACAGCAACTTCGTTTGGTAATGCTGATGGTTTAGGTGTTGCTTCTGGTCGTGGTTCTATGTGTGTTGACTTAAAACGATTTACTGATGAACGCCTTGTAAATCTTGGATTAAATACAAGTGGAAATTCTGCTCCCTCAACATTAGAGGTTAATTTTGGTGGAAACGCACCAGCAGCACAAGACCTTACTACCTTTGCTTTCTATGATTGTATATGGGTAATGAATAAAGATGGTCTTGTAGAAAGAATATTTTAAATTTAATTAAATTTTTTGGTAAAAATAAAATCTTTTTATAATATATATGTCTGATATAATAATAGATTTAAATGATTATAAAAGTTCAGATGAAAATATTCAATTATCAATAGAAGACGCAATTAAACAAGAAGTTCAAGATGAATTTAGAGATCCAGTTTTTATTCAAGATTCTTCAATAAATTATAGAGAGCAATTTTTAAAAAAATATGAAAAATATGAACCTTATATTGTAGATGACTCATATGTAGAAGAGGAAGATAAACGAAATCTATTAAAATATAGTAAAGAAATAGTAGATTTAGAATATAGAGCATTTCCATCACCGATGTATGAAATTCTAATTGAAAAAATATATAAGGATACTATAAGAAATATGAATAAAGAAGATTATTTAAAAGAAAAAGAGGAATTAAAAAAAAAATCTTTTTTGGAAAAAGAAATGGATAAAATTTATAATTCTAATAAATTTTAATCAATTTATAATATAAAAATTAATATATTTTATTATATTATAAATGTCTAATTTAAGAATATTAAGATTAACTAACACAAATGAAAATGTTGTAAGATTATCAACAGACAAATCGTCATTTTTTTATAAAATTCCAGAGGATTTAGTAAATATGGGACGATGTGTAGTAGAAGTTATATCTGGTTCAGTTCAGATTACAAGACAACCAGCAGGACAAGCAACAACAAGTCGTATAGTTCCAACAAATATTCCAATTTTATTAGTAAGAAGTAATATAGAACAATTAGGAACTGATAGTTATACTGGGGGTGATGGTAATATTTTAGGAACTTGTTTATTACAAAATACATCACCAGCAGCAGAAACAACAGCAGGTTCAACTACATCAAACGCAGTTCCATTTAGTCAATCAAGTCCTTTAACTTTTTTATGTAATCAATTACCAAGTGAAGTTTTTGTAGAAAAATTATATTATACTGATGCCGTGTCACCAGTATTAACACCAGCAGCATCATATACCACAAATAATTTACCTATGGAAGTCGTGTTAAAATTAACTTTTCTTGATATGGAATAAGTATGTGAGTAAAATCAGTAAATAATATATATATTATTGCTTATTTTACTCATTTATATTTTGCGGATAATTTCATTTAAAAAAATATCTTTGTATATTATATAATGCCTTTAAGAAAATATGAATGGGAAACCGAAGATGAAAAAAAAGAAGTTAGGAAAAGAGTTGATAGGGAAAAGAAGTTTGCTAAATATTGGAAGGATAATTATAATTTAAATGTAAAAGAAGACCAATTAGAAATGTTAAAAAAATATAAAAGTGAAATTAAAAAAATACTTCCTATAATGGATTTTGTTAGATCGCTTGAATTGATAGAGAATATTTAGGCGTTTTTGTAGAATTTTATTAATTAATTTTTGTATAATGAAATTAATTAATTTTTGTATAATCATGTTGAAATATTTAGGAATATTAGATATTTTCAAATTCAAAATTTTCCAATTATATTTAGGAAAAATATTTCTGGATTATTTAGGAATAAATTTTTAATAATTAATTTTATGCGGATAATTTCCAGAATATTTTTATCTTACTATATTATATAAAATAATGAATACTCAAAATACTCAAACTCAAAAAACTTTTCTTGCCTTTAACTATATGACTAACGCTAATACAATTAGAGAAGGACTTTATAAATTACCTCTTATAGTGCCTAAACAAATACTAAATGATAATGATTTTTCAAAACAAAAAAGACCAAATATACCACCAAAAAGATTATTAAAAAAAGAAGATTTAGAATGTGGATTTAATAATGTTGCTTTTAATGGATTAGAATTTCAAAGACCTAAAATGGTTTATGAAAACAAAATAGCAGTTAGTTATGAATACCATAATAAAGAAATAATGAATGAAAATACTTCTTATGGATTACTTACTGGTTCATTAAATAAATTAGTTGTAATTGACTTGGATACATCTAAACCAGTATGGAATGAATTAAAAAACGAACACCCTTTTATTAAATATTATTGTGACATTCTTGAAATTGAAATAAATGAAGATTATAAAATTACAATTGAAAATATTATTAAAAAAATAAATACATTTTCAGTAAAAACTCAATCTGGCGGTTTTCATTTATATTTTAAATCAGAACACGCTGGGTCTTACCCTAACACACAATCTAAAAATTTAGAAATTGATATTAGAGGTGAAGGTGGTTTTGTTGTTGGTGCTTACTCTAAAATTTATGATGTAGAAGGTAATGAAAAATTTTATTTACCATTTACTAATGTTGAAGTAAAAGAATTAGATGTTATTAATAATGATTTTATTAATATGTTATACGATAAAACTGGTAAAACAAAATGTAGAAAAGATAAAATTAATCTTAAAAAAAATCTTAAATATAGATTAAATGATGGATTATGGAATTATGAAATTACAGACGAACAATTAAAATTTATTGAAGACCATTTACCATTAAAATTTTTTCAGAGTTGGGAAGAATATTTTAAATTAACTACTTTTTACAAAATTATAAATAGACACGATGAATGGGATAAAATTAGTAAAGCAAATCAAGGATACAATTATAAAGAAAATCTTGATATGTGGAATAGTGCTAATTGTGAAATAACTTGTGTAGAATATGTTTTAAAATCAGTTGGTAAATTACACTATTTACCATATATGAAAAATA
>Ga0181415_1000539_pt1 | contig 10548 bp, 29 predicted proteins | sample 38SPOviralmetaG_FD_130140 | JGI IMG/M metagenome (GOLD analysis project Ga0181415, IMG submission 130140) | Marine viral communities from the oligotrophic San Pedro Time Series (SPOT) site, San Pedro Channel, CA, USA - 38 SPOT_SRF_2012-12-11 | ecosystem: Environmental > Aquatic > Marine > Strait...
ACTCCTACCTTGTAATCGTTATCTAAAGGACATCTTAACTTTAATGTCTTCTCAGTTTCTTTCATAGCAATCTTAGTGATACTACAAAATTCATTTACATCTTTGTTAGCCACTTCAAATTGATACTCATCATGAACAGAAGCTACTAATTTTGCATCAAGTTTTTTATTATATACTCTTGTTATAATATGTAACAACCACTGCTTACAAACAATAGCACCTGCTCCTTGCAGAAGAGTATTTAATGCTGAGTGTGGACTTCTAACTTTTAAGTATCTTCCATCAATAGCTTTTATCTTACCTCTCCTACTTACTTTTTCTACTTGTTCTCTTAGTCTTTTTAATGAGGGTAAGTTAGATAGAAATCTTTTTATTAAACTATTTCCTTGCTCCTTTCCAGCTCCTACTATCTTACCTATTTTCTCTGCACCAGCTCCATAAAGAAAGGCATATATAAATGTCTTCGCCTGGTCTCTATTTGCTAGGCCTGCTAGTTCCATGTTCTTTGTATGTATATCTCCATTCAATATCTCATCAGTATAAGTTGTATCATTAAGATAGTGAGCAAGACAACGTAACTCTAAACCACTAGCATCAGTACCTACTAATTTATATTTCATAGGGTCTGATATAGTCCACAACCCTCTGCAGTCCTTACCATATGGTGAGTATACAGCCGGTACTTGTGCCATGTTAGGTGAGTTATGTGCCATGCGACCTGTAATAGTACGTAGTGTCATTACTTTACCATGTACCCTGTTATCATTATCGCAGGCATCAATCCAAGACTCTACCATTACTGCTCTCTTCTGTAGTAAAAAATACTTTGAGAATCTTTCTGCAGTAAGTTTTAACTCTGGCTCTTTAATTGTTTTTAAAACAGCTTCATTAATAATAATATTCTTTTTATCTGTAAACTGTTTAGGCTTCCAACCTTTCTTCATTAACCTGTCTGCTATCTGCTGACGAGAGCCAATGTTAAAAGAAATTTCTTTTGTCTTAGTCTTCATCTCCACAATGGTAGGTTCAAACTCTTCCAGTGACCATTGTTCTAAGTCATAGATGTCTTCTTTTAGTTTTGCTAATAACTGTTGTGCCTTCATCATATCAAAAGCAAAACCATTCTTCTCTTGTTGGTCTAGTATCAATCTTATATTATGTTCAAGGTCTGAAGACTCCTGAGAAAAACCATTGCTTTCTTTTATTAATTCATTATAGACTGCATGTGTTATTTCTACATCTTGTTTACAGTAATTCAACATATTAAAATCGTACTTAGAAAAGTTTACATCTTCTCCACCTTTAAGCATGTTTAGTTTTTCTCCCCATGCTCTAAGGCTATGTCCTTTTTCTCTGATAGGATTAAATAACTGTGACAAAATTAATGTATCTATTATTTTATCTGGTGTTATTCCTGTACCTAACAACCTATTTAGAACCGGTGCATCAAAAGATAAACCATTATGCATGATAAACTTATCTACTTTCTTTGCCCAACTATTAAAACTATACATAGTATCTGGGTCAAATACAGTAACCAAATTAGTATCTACATTCTTTGCTACAATACAATGTATCTTACTAGGATTAAAACCATCTGTTTCTATATCAAGGATTACTTTCATTCTCTTCCTTTCCACACCAGTTACAAGGCTCTCCTTTACCTACTTCCATCATACTTTTTTCTGTATCACAATAATGCTCCCACATCTCTGGTTCTTTTTCTTTTTTGTTATCTAACCACTCTTTATAACCTTTTATCCAAAGTTGTTTATCTTCTTCTTCTTCTGAAAAAGTATGATACACTAATACAAATGTCTCACACTTAGGACAAGATAAGTTACTAACTATATCGTGTTCATCTCCTTCTTCTCCATCATGGTCTCCACCATGTATTAATTCTGTTCCACAATACATACACTTCATAACTGTACTCCTGTTGTTGTTCCTTCTAAATTATCTTCAAAAGGATTGTCTATTTGTGACATTCTACCAGAGTTTTTATCATAATGCAAGTAAGAACATACACCTGTCTCTCCTGTGTATCTATTCTTTAGAATACGAATCGTTGTTGTACAAGCTATAACATCATCTTCTGCCTGTTGATTTCTTTCTAATGCTATCACACTGTCGGATAGATGTGCAATGCTAGCACTACCTCTTAGATGTGATAGAGTTACTTCCTTACCATTCTCATGGCCTAAATCTCCTGAAGGTCTACGTAGATGTGATACTAAGAGAAGACCTACACCAGTTTCTTCTACCAGTGAACGCAACTTAGTCATCAATACATCAATAGATTTTCTCTCATCTCCGTCATCTTGTCCACTAACTAAGATAGATAAATGGTCTAAGAATATCCACTTACAATCCAAAGACTTTGCCATGTATCTAACCCTAGATAGTATCTCATCATTACCTATAGAACCGAAGTGGTCAAAGGCAAAGAACCTACCAGAACCTATCGTGTCTTCTTGCCATTTATTTAATTGTTCTCTTGAGAATTTATTTCTTATCTCTTTGATGTACAATCTTTCATTGGCCTCAACTGACATAATATTAAATGCAGTATTCTTTGTGCTCTCTTCCAGTGCTAGTATACCTATGTTATCACCAGAGTTTCTAAGTATGTGATGCATTAACTCACGCATGATAGAAGACTTACCCATGCCTGCACCAGATGTAAAGGTAACTAATTCTCCTGTCCTCATGCCATATGTTTTTTCATTCATGGCACTCCAAGGATAAGGTATAGTCTCACAATCCTTCTCATCATATAATGATTCTCCTAGTCTGGATAAGTTCATTATGCCTGCCGGTGTGTATGCTTCTGCACTCCACCAGTTTTGTATAAAGTCTTTAGCCTTACCCATCTTCTGATATTCATTAGGGTCTTTGTGTTCTAGTCTTACAATCTTACATTTGTTAGGTTCAAATAACTGAGCAACCTTTTGAGATGCTTCAATCCCAGGCTTGTCATTGTCAAAACAAACCACCACATTCTCAAAAGTATTTAAGTATTCTAAGTGTTGCTTACAATTCTGCACTGCACTTTGAACTCCATTCTTTATTGATACTACTGCCCATTTACTTCCTAACATCTCATAAGCAGACATGGCATCTATCTCACCTTCAGTGATAGTAATATATTTACCACCAGATTTAAATAGATTCTGTCCAAACAATAAGGCATCAGTCATATCTCCTTGAGACCATATTCTTTTTCCTTCTACTTGTCGTACCTTAGTAGCAACATGGCTACCTTCAGTGTTATAATATTCATAGTAGTGATGTGAAATAATAGAACCATTTGTTTTTATTTTTGTTCTATACTTTCTGGCAGTCTGTTCAGTTATTCTTCTCTCTCCTAGACCTCCATAATCACCGGTGCTTGAAACTTTGTTTTGTATATCTACAACTTTCGCTTCCATTTTTGCCTCTCCTACATTGTTAAATCGTTTTTGACAGGAGAAGCAGAAGGCATGTCCATCAGCATGTATGTTATATCCATTGCTGGAATTACCACATGGGCACTTACCTCTACTTATCCATTTACTTTGCATTATAACATACTCGCAGAGTTATTCAACCCTATGAATGTGTATATTACTGTGTATATTATTAATACTTCTAACCACATATTTTTATTCCTTTATTTAAATGTATAATATATCATCATAATAAATATATATAATATATATAAAAACATTAATAAAATAAATATATTAGTTATTATATAAGTTATATAGTTATATATTATAATAAACTTTTTCATAATGTCAATCAAAATCTTTTAAAGTTTTATTGTATACTAATTCTGCTGAATAAATATCAAGGCCAATACTGTTTTTACAATCCTGTTTCGCTAGCATACTTGCCTCTTCATTTGAACAACCTTCTCGTTTATATTCTTTAAATAATTTTCTGTACATTCTCTTCTCATCTTTATCCCAAAGATTCTGCATCTTAATTCTCCTAATAATTATATAACAAAATAAATAAACTTACAAGTAATAATATAGGAAATATATTATTTACCCATAAGTATCTAACTTTCTTTGGATTTTGAAACCAAGAACCTGTAGCTTTTAATCTCCTATCTCTATCACTACTCATCCTTTAAATGGCCGGCATCAGGCATCTCAGCATCTCCTATCCACGCACTTCCTTTATCATTGATAATTCTTTTACCATTATCTTTTACTAATTCTATTTCTCTTCTTAACTTATAGTTTTCGTCTGTTAATCTTTTAATTCTTTTGTTAGCATTTACTAATTGTTCTTGTAAATCCTTAACATTCTTTTCTAATATATTTAATACTACTGGGTCGTACATTGTTACTCCTATCTAGCTAATAAATAAGCTAATAAAATTATAAACATTCCTATTAAAATTCCACCAAGAAAATAATATAATGTGAACTGTGCACATATCATTGTATTCTCTCTATCACTACACCGGACTGCTCGGCTATATATAAATCAACTCCCCAAGATACCATTGCCTCTCTTGCTTCCTTCTCAGTTGTAAAAGTTAATACTTTATTTTCTTCATCAACTAATTGGTCAATAGGAAATTTCTCAGTCCATTCACACCTTCTTAAATTTTTACTTGACATAAATTTATAATGTGCTATCAGAAACATTTTTCTTTCTCCTTTTATTTTTCTTCATAATCTTTCTCCTATATCTTGTGTCAAGTAAATTATTTAACACAACATAAGGTACTCTAATTATTTGTTTTATTTTTATCATAATTTTCTATCCTTATTATACCATAGATATTTATTCTATGCAACTCCTATTCTTTTACTCATCTTTATCTCCTGAGATAGCACCTATCTTACCTTTAAATGGTAGTATCTTTGCTTCTGGTTGTACAGCATCTACTAACTTTAAGTCAGGCATAAACTCTATATCTTCTTCAATATCATCTGGACATATATTATTTAATATTAAAATATCTGTAACCTCTTGTAGGTATTCTTCAAATAATAATTGTGCTTCATCAGTATATATCTCCACACCTTTTTTATCTACAGTTATAAAACTATCATAGTCTTTGCCGGCCTTCTTCTGTAACATTCTATCTGCAAGGTCGCAACTTAATTCTAAAAACGTAGGCTCGTCTATAAAATATTCTTTAGTCATTCTTCCTCTCCTTTTTTTTATCTTCAAATATAAACTCTTCTAATTCATGAAATCCTCCTATGTGTAGAAAAATTTGTGGTACAGTTTTATGGCCGGCCTCTTTAAATCTTTTTATCTTTGGCCGGCTATCTAACATCCTCTCTTCGTATACTTCTCCCATATCATCTAGTAATGACTTAGCTTCTGCACAGTATACGCAATTCTTTTGTGTGTATATAATATATTTAATCATCTTCTAAGTCCTCCTGTCCTTCTGTTATCTCTGAACTTCCATCACCCCATTCATTACCATGATAGGTAACGTGTACAATAGTACCATCACCTAATGGAATTTTATGTGTTGTTTCTGAATCTTCATAATCTACATCTGCTTCAGAAATTGCAAAATCTACTTCATCTTTTGAAAGTTTTATGTCACATTCTATAGTATAACTTCGTGTATCTTCTGACCATTCTTCTAATCTATATTTATATTTACTCATTAATTATCTCCTTTACAAGACCACCATGTTGCCATGTATTAATAATATCTTGTTTAAATTCTTCTTGTACATACTCTCCATTTGCTAATTCTGTTAATAGTTCTAATGTGATTGTATCTCCTAGCCAATTCTCTACCATCTCCTGTGTTACTTTATTACTCATCATCTTCCTCCTCTACTTTGCTTGGGTCAAATGCTTTTGGGTCTGTATGACATACATAATCACTATGATAAAACTGTTGGTACTTACCTTTGTCTGCTCCATAGTCGTGTACACCACCTTCTTTCTTTAGGTCATAGTGATTAATAGCTTCTTGAAAAGCATCTTGTAATCTTATTATATCTCCTAGATGTATATACTCCCAAGCACCTTCATTGATTGTATCATCTATCTTCTTTAGTTTATTTATTAATTGTAGTGTTACTGTATCTATTGTTGGTTTAACTCCATAAAAATATTTCTTCTCTATATCTTTTAATCTATTAACTTCATTAATTAATTCTTCTTTACTATAATTATATATAGCATCATCTCCAACTAACTGTTCTGCTAACTGTTCATATTTTTCTTTATACGTCATATTTTTTCTCCTCTATTGTTATTAAGTTTATAATTTATATCTTCAATATATCTATAATCTCTATTACTTAAAAAGTTATCATCTAACAATGCTAACCTATTTAATAAATAATTAAAAGTATTTAATAGTTTCTTATCTGGTTTATTAAAATTACTTAACAAAGTCTTTGCAATATCTTTACTCATTATCATCATTCTCCTCTATATGTAGTCCATGATTATCTTCTAGTTCTACTCTGGTTGCTTTTTTTCCAACAGCTTTTACTAAAAACTTTTCAGCATCATTAACAGTATTAAAAAGCATGATATCTTTTTTATCATCTACTGCAAACTCTTTACCATTTAATCCAATACCCTCTGGGTGTCTGTATATTTTATACTGCATCATCACTCTCCTCTATACTTGTTATGTAAAATTCCTCAACAGTAGGTTCAAATAATCTTTCTGCATTATCTTTAGATTCATACTGCCGGCCTCGTTCTTCTGCACTCTTTCTATCTTGAGCATTAATATCTTTACGATAGTAATAAACTTTCTTTGCATACAATGTATACTTACTCATGGTGTACTCCTAAAGTTATTAAATATGGGTGTTTATCATCAGATGTATAGGTATATTGATTATAAAAACCTTTATGTCTTTTACTGTTAAAATCTACATACCTTATAGTTGTTTCATCTTGCTCTATAACTTTCATGTTACAACCTATAGCACTCCATAGTCCTTGATGTAACTCCCAGTGTTCTTGTGGTGTTAAATTGTTAATCATCTACCTGACCTCCTATATATAAAAATCCTAAACCAACTGCTATTAATACTGCGCCTCCTAAGATACCATTATTATCATTAGTGTTTGCCACTATACTTACACCTGATATAAATAAAAATCCAGATAAAAAATAAAATCCATAATTCATTTCTTTAACTCCTTTCTTACCATATCAATTAGTCGTAGTAACTTAAATAAATCTTTATTTAAATCATAGTCCTCTGTGTTTAGCTGATACTCTTCAGTCTGCATCTCCTCTAACTTCTCCTCTATATCATCTAATATAGATATCAGTTTATTCTTAACAGTTTGTTCTTGTCTTAACTTCATGCTCTCTCCTTCTCTAAATCTGCTTGCTGATTCCAGTATCGGTCTGTATCTTCTAAATCTTGTATCTCTTTATCTATTAACTGTGTCAATGCGCTATGTATTATTTCTAATTCCCTTCGCATTCTTACTACACTGTTAGTTAGCTTTTGTAATTCTTCTTTTCTTATTATATTTTCTGATGTCATTGTTTTACCCATTCATTATTTTATCTAGTGATTCTTGTTTAAAATGTTTCTTAACTGCATATACTAAGTGTTCTTGTAAACTAACAAGGCCAACACCTATGATACCATTATATTTTATAATAGCATCTATAACTTCGTCTACATCTACTTTATTATCTTTAATAAAATCTATTATTAATTGTTCTTTATCAGTTAATTTTTCTATCTGCATTAGCAACCTCCATAGCTATAGCCTGACCAACAATCAGCCCATTCGTCACGCACTACATCTGCTAACTCATCTGCATTATCACACTCCAAAGGTAAATCTATTTTACCTTCTTCTAATATCTGATTAACTTTATAGATAGCCTCTTCTATTGTACTGCTTTCACACATCTTTTCTTCTATAAGATTCCAGTCCTTGCTAGCCTTTTCCATCAGCGCCTCTTTTGTTTTACTCATTAGTTACCTCCATGTTTGTTGCGTTCTTTTATTAAAGATATCTCCTCTATCTCTTTAGTTAAAAATTCTTCTGCCTCTTCATAAGAATATCCGATTGCAATTAGCTTGTCAATACCCTCTTCTAAACTTATTATATTACTTTTGTAATCTTCTCTTATCTTAACTTGTTCTCCTATGTATTTGTATTCATTCACTTTTTTACTCCTAATCTATCCAGACTTCTTCTGGTCTACCTAACCATTTATCATTAAAGTAAAATATTTTTTTATCTTTAGTATAAAATTTAAAAGTGTTTACATCTAATGGCATATCCTCTTTATACTCCAAGTGATACGTATCAAGTCTATCTAATAAATCTTTTTTATTTAGCCTGATATATTCTCCTTCCTCATACTCCTTATTAATTCTTACTAAACCATATATTCTTTTGGCCTGATATATGTATGTTCTAAACTGTATAAAATCTTTTCTATCCATTTTTATTATCTCCTATTGTTATTAATTTTATAGCCCTTAGTGGAGAGTAAAGGTTCTGCCCCAATCTTTAGGAAGTTATAATTCCTACCTAGACACCTCGGTTATAACTCCAAGGGATTATCTTTTATTACTCTAGGAACGGCCTATGCCAGTACACTTAGTGAGATATAACTCTCGGCTTGCAAGTCCTTTTACTAATCACCTGACCTCGCTAGACACTCTCCACTAAAGGCTATTCTCTAGCCTCTTTTATCATTGCTCTTACAAAATGTATGAAGTCCATATCTTCTATAGTAACTCCTTTTCTATCTTGTTTAAAGAATTCCTCTACATCTTTAGGTATTTCTTTATTGTGCGCAACTTCTATAAACTTTTTTATATCTTTTATCTTCATTTTTTTATCCTTGTTTTATGTTAATCCAATTATTATCTTTTTTTACTGCTACTATATCACTTATATATATACTGCCATGTTCATTAAACATTCCTATATCTTCTCCGTATGCGTATACAAGTATTACTTTTTTTAATCCTCTTCCTTGCTTGGGGCTTTCCAATAGCTTGCCTTTTATTGGTGTACCTAACTGCTTACTTAAGATTATATCATCTTTTTTTAAATCTTTAATATGCATTTTTTTTTATTTCCTATTTTTTAATTGTTACTAATATTATTAATATACATTACTGTTGTTTTTATTATACCTATATCTACTATTACTTTTTCCTATAGACTCCAGAAACTTTTCAACGTGTTTTATATAGGCCTTACTTAAATATTTTTTATCATATATAAAATAGTTTAATAAATCATATTTTTTATTTCTCATTTTATTAACTCAATAATTATATATAATTCTACTATTGCCGTTCCTATTCCTATAATAGCCAAGCCTTTCCAATAATCTATAAGACCTCCGTAAGTCTTTTCTTTATTATATTTTATTAATCTTTTTTGCTCGGCCTCATTCATTAATATTATCTTCATATCATTAGTTATATTATTATATTTCATTTTAAACCTCTTTATTAATCTTTTAAAAATCCTACTATAAACTTCCTATCTTTTTTGCTACACCACTGACACAATTCACACTTAATACTTTTATTCTTTTGATTAGGACACATCTTTATTTTATGGCCTCCAGGTGTTTTATTAACTGGCTTAGTGCCAACTATAGTAGCAATAGGTAAATCATATTGTTTTAATTCGTCAGCATGATTTAAATTATTGGCCGATAAATTAATAGTAAAGCCGTTGTCATTTGCATATTTTATTTTATCAAAATTATTAGCTTCTTTTGTTTTATGGGTATAAGTAAAACCATTTTTTCCTCTATTGGCCTTTACTAATCTTTTTAATAAATCAAAATCTATAGTTTCATTATTGCCAGTATGCGCAAGGTCTCCAGCTTGGTTGTGTCTCCAAATAGTACCCTTTGGCAATTTATGAATCTCTTTTATAAAACTATCATAATCATTATTAAATTTTGTTTTATGTCTCCCACTTATTCCAGTGTCTACCTCGTTCCAAATCATCCTCATTTTTCCCTTTTTTGCATAGCAAATGTTTTTATCTTTTAAAGGGCAGGAGCTTGGGCAACTACTGGCTTCACTAGTAGTTACTGGCATTAAACCAATTTTATTATTTTTGGACATCCTTGTAAATCTTACTTTCATTTTATACCTCTATTTTTATTATTAATAACTTGCAAAGCATTCATATAATTATTTTGTAATTCGTCGTATTTATACCACTCTACCCAATTATTTTCATAATCATTAATTTTATTTTGTAATTTAAGAATTTGTAAAAAACTTTTTTGGTCTAATTTTTGATAATAATCTATCTTATCCTCTAGCTTTTTTATATAGTCTTTATATTCTTTTATCATGGTGCGCCTCTTTTATTATGTTAATAAGTCTTATTATAACCCTATAAATATTTATAGGGCTACAATAAAATTTATATTATTTAATAATCTTTTCATTTAATCTAAAAAATATCTTAATAGAATCCTCTATTTTATTCTTTTCTTTTTCTATTTCTTTTATATTGTCTAAACATTCGCCAAGATTATTATCAGATTGTCTTATATCTCTCTCTAACTGTTTATTTTTATCTCTTAAT
>Ga0181415_1000544_pt1 | contig 10507 bp, 17 predicted proteins | sample 38SPOviralmetaG_FD_130140 | JGI IMG/M metagenome (GOLD analysis project Ga0181415, IMG submission 130140) | Marine viral communities from the oligotrophic San Pedro Time Series (SPOT) site, San Pedro Channel, CA, USA - 38 SPOT_SRF_2012-12-11 | ecosystem: Environmental > Aquatic > Marine > Strait...
GATGCTGTTGAAGTCACCAACACTGATTACATAGACCCACTATCTAGTGGTTTTACATTAACGTCTAGCTTTACAGCAGGCACTTACATTTTCTTAGCAATAGCATAGGTGCAATATGGAATTCAGAGTACGTTCAAGCGGTGAGCTAAAAACTCAAGGCGAAATCCGCAAACTCAATCCAAATGTTTCTTTGCCCAAAGTGTGGAACGAAAACGTCTACGAAGCATTGGGCATTGATCCAGTATTAGAAACACCCAAACCAGCCACTACTGGTGATTACAAATCAGTGGTGCGTGACGGCGCAGAGCAGGACGCTAAAGATAACTGGGTGCAGAAGTGGGTAGAGCGGGATATGTTTTCCGACACCACGGATGACGGCGTTACAACCACTAAGGCAGAACATGAGGCTGCGTATCAAGCTAGACTAGATACTGATAAGGCTAAATCAGTGCGGTCTGAACGTGACCAAAAACTTAAAGACACAGATTGGATGGGTATGTCTGACGTTACTATGTCAACTGATTGGGCTACTTACAGACAAGCATTACGGGACGTACCTTCACAGGAAGGATTTCCTAACACGATTACTTGGCCTGCTGAGCCAGAGGTATAAAGATGAGCAAATCAAGAGACATTGGCGATAGCGCCGCCACGATTAACTTTATTGATAACCTGACCTCTGATGCTCAGACTCAGCTCAATACGCTTACTACTAACGTAGCTACGAACGCCACTGCAATATCTAATATCAATGTAACTTCTGGCAGTCAAACCAAGACATACGGCGCAGGTGAAACATCTACGATTACCTTGTCGGGTAATGTGCTGTCTCCTATTGTTGGTGTAACTAAAGAAGTTGCTCAGACAGGCACTACTAATAATGCGTGGGATGTTAATTCATCATCGGAGAACTACACGCGGTATAACTCTGCTACTGCTACCACGTTAACATTTGCGGGCTTATTTGATTTAAGTAGCGCAAGTTTTGTTGATAGCTTTGACGTTTCTTCTCAAGATACCTCTCCACACGGCGTGGCGTTCAACAATGATGGTACAAAAATGTTCATTGCAGGACTTCAAGGTCTGGACATTAATGAATACACATTATCATCTGCATTTGATGTTTCAACCGCCTCTTTTGTAGACAGCTTTTCTGTTAGCTCGCAAGACTCAGCAATTAGGGACGTAGAGTTTAATGCAGATGGTACAAAGATGTATGTTGTGGGCGACACAAATAATTCAATATATGAATACCATTTATCTACAGCATTTGATGTAAGTACAGCAAGCTACGACTCAACTTTTAGTGTAGCAGCTCAAGAAACGAATCCATCAGGAATGGCCTTTAACACAGACGGTACTAAAATGTTCGTGCTTGGTCGTAGTGGAGATGATGTAGGCGAATACGCTCTCAGCACTGGTTTTGATATTTCTACGGCATCGTTTACGGACAGTTTTAGCGTAGCAAGCCAAGAAACAGGCCCAGAAGGTATAGCTTTTAACACAGACGGAACAAAGATGTTTATTGTGGGAGAGGCGGGAGATGACGTAAACGTCTATACGTTAAGCACTGGATTTGACGTTTCAACTGCTTCCTACACAAGCAATTTCTCTATTTCTTCTCAAGAAGCAGACCCAACAGGAATAGCATTCAGCGCATCAGGTGACAAAATGTTCATCGTTGGTCTTGCTGGAGATGATGTAAACGAATATCAAATGCCAGTAACTTTGGCTCTTGGCTCTGGCTCATTCGCATCTGCTGACGTAGGAAAGACCATTGAAGCTAACTCTGGAAAATTTTTGCTGACATCTACCGCTGGCGCTTTTACTACGACCACAACTCCAGCAAACTATAACCAAGTAGCTTCAGGCTCTTGGCAGATGTATGGCGTTGTATTTAACACGACTGATGGTGACCTGGAGCTGAGCAGTATCGGTGACGCATTTGATATTGCAAATGCATCTTATGTAACTAACAGCACTATATCAGGACAAGGCACCGCACCAGAAGATATTGCTTTTAATTCTGACGGCTCAAAGATGTTCATCGTTGACAGCCAGCAAGACAGGATCAACGAATACGCCTTGAGTACGGCATACGGAATAGGAACAGAATCCTTTACACGGTCATTCTCTGTTTCAAGTCAAGGAAATCTGCCGACAGGAGTATGTTTTTCTAACGATGGAACAACAATGCTGGTATGTGATTATACAGAACAAGATGTTAATCAATACACCCTGAGTACCGGCTTTGATTTATCCACAGCTAGTTACACACGAACTCTTTATGTAGGAGGTCAACAAGCTCGCCCTCGGGCTGTTCAGCTTGTAAATAGCGGCACTAGGATATTTACGATTGGAGATACAAATGATGAGATTAACCAGTGGAATCTCAGTACAGCTAACGATATAAGCACAGCCTCACATATTGGTAATTTTAGTGTTGCATCGCAAGCTTCAGCACCGCAGGGTTTGTTTTTTTCAAATGACGGTAAAAAAGTATTTGTTCTTAACGAAACTGCAACTAACAATATATTCCAATACAATTTATCAACTGCTTTTTTAATAACAAGCGCAAGCTATTCAAATGTATCATTTAATACTGCAAGTATAGACTCAAATCCAACTGGTATAGCATTCAGTGCAGACGGCACTAAAATGTTTTTTACGGGAAACCAAAACGACAAGGTGTATTCTTATACGTCTGGCTCAGTAACAATCGTGAGCGGTTATCACGCTGCTCACACCACCACCTCTACAGACTCTCAATACTGGACTGATATTAATTCAATGACAGCAGATGAAGCTGCTGGTAATGGTGCTATCTACTACTGCGTATCTACTGATGACCGTACAACGTGGAAGGTTGCCAAAGGCACTGATGGTGAGAGGAGTATAGTCAGGAACAACTCAGGCACTTGGCAGTACAACTCTAACGCAACGTATGGCTCTACGACTTGGACTAACGCCACAGTAAATGCAGAGCTTTACGCTATACAGGAGGCAATGGGAACGGCTGCAAACCAAATGAACAAAACCCAGCTAGACGCTATCCCTGATGCCAATCACTTTACGTTAGCTGACGACCTAGACTTAGCAATTATATTTAATCTATCTAGTGGCAGTACGGCTCCAAGCAGTGATGGTGTGGCGATTAACTATGATGCCAATGTCTTAAATCAAGGTGCAATACTGGGAACTGACTACACCTACGATGCGCCTGCTCAGAACAAGGTTAGGATAACGTCAACTAACGCGGCTAACTTGAAGATTAGGATTGTTTAAAGGAAAAGACAATGATTGCAAACGGAGAGGCAACAACCGTTAAGGCAATGGTGACAGGAGTGTCTACCGTTTCTGTTTGGGGCATAAACCTAAACGTGGAGGAAGTATCTTTCTGGTTTACGATATTGGCAGATTTTGGCGTATTTGCTGGCGGCGTAACTACGGTTGTTTTAGGTGTAAAGTCTTTACGAGAAAGCCGGGAAAATAAGTGAGTCATTTTGTTACGCAAAGTTTATTGATGGAGCCTGTAGATAAAGGCTGGAGATTACTGTCTTCTTTTGAGTATCACAGCGATACATTGAACCAAACTATTACTGTTCCTCACGGATTCTTTACTGACCTGGCTAGTGTGCCAAGGTTAATGAGATGGCTTGTCCCAGTTGCAAATGCCAAGAATCGTAAGGCTGCAATAGTGCACGACTACTTATGCTGTGAGGCTGTACAGAATATGTATGGCATAGACCAGAGAATGGCAGACAAGATATTTAGAGAAGCATTAGCAGTTTGTAATGTACATCCTGTAGGTCAGTGGGTTATGTGGACTCCAGTAAGAAGCTATCAGTGGGTAAAGGGGTTATTTAAATGATAAGAGTTTTGTTTGGTTTAGTTATTCTTTTTACGTTTGTGGGATGTGGTTCATTCAACGCGGCTGAGGTGGGGCAAAAGGCGAGAGAATTGGAAGAGTCTTTATGTCCGTTACAGACTGCTAAAAATATAGATGCAACGGTAGACAATCTTTTATCACTTGTTCCGATAATATCTTGGAACAGAGTCTGCCAATCTGATGAGTAAACCTAGACACTGGGGCCGAGAGTCCGCTAGAGTTAAAATAGACCCGTCGATAATTCCATACGCTTCGAGCAGAAGGCAGAGAGAGGTCGTTGAGGCGGTGATCATGCACGGCTGCGACAGCAGGGCAGCTGCAGATGATTTGGGAATAGATGTGCGCGGTGTTCAAAAGCATGTATCTAACATTAGGGCGGAGGCTGCGGCTAGAGGTTACAAAGAAAATACTACCGATATCCCTGACGGCTTTAGATTGAAGGGTAGGTCCACGCTTTTAGATGCAGATGGCAATATGAAAGTTGAGTGGATAAAGACCGAGGCCGATAAGCAGCGCCAGCTCGACATAATGAAAGATGTCACCGAGTCATTGGCTGAAAGCATTAAGCCCTGGCCGCGGGTAAAGTCTCCGAAAAATGCCAACAAAGATCTCTGCAGTGTTTACACCATTACGGACTACCACATAGGCGCATATTCGACCAATCGTGAAACCGGGGAGTCGTGGGATTTACAAATAGCTGAGGATACATTGCACCGCGGGATAAACGCTATGATGGGCGGGTGCCCGGATTCGGAGCAGGCGGTTTTTGTTCAGATGGGAGACTTCCTCCACTTTGACGGTCTGCAAGCAGTTACTCCGATGAGTAAGCATTCGCTAGACGCAAGCGGTAGATATAGTGAGCTTGTAGAGATAGCGGTAAAAACTTGCGTCAAGTCAGTAGAGATGCTGTTGCATAAGCACAAGAATGTGCACGTTGTAATGTGCGAGGGCAATCACGATATGGCTGGCTCTGTGTGGCTGCAGGCCATTATGAAAATGGCGTTTGCTAAAAATCCAAGAGTTACGATTGATGACTCCGGGATGCCATATTATCAGTTTAAGTGGGGCAACGTATTCTTAGGTTGGCACCACGGGCACTTGACGCGAATTAAGAATTTATCTGGCAAGTTTTTCTCCGAACCAGGATTCCGAAAAAATATGGCGTCCTGCAAGCATATATACATATCAACCGGACATCTCCACACAAGGGAGGTGATAGAAAGCTCTGGCGCGGTGATAGAGAGACATCCAACTTTAGCTGCGAGAGATGCCTATGGTGCTCGTGGATTTGAGCATTCACACAGGGGCGCACTAGCAATCACTTACGACAAGGAAAGAGGTGAAATTGCCCGGGTTACCGCAACGCCGTGAGCAACGTTATCGATCTTCCAGTGTTATCTGCTGAGAAGCTCGAAGAGCTTGCTGTTGAGGCCGATGAGCAGCTGAGCGGATGGGTAGAAATGAAGCTATGTGCTGGTCTTAGTCCATATACAATACTCGGCATTCTTTCACTCAATCAATCGTGGCTCGCAGGGCAACTTACTGATGAACAAGCTGACTGATTTACTCATAAAGCACGAGGGGCTGCGCCTGAGACCCTACGAGTGCACTGCGGGCAAAACAACTATCGGGGTAGGGCGTAACCTTACAGATAACGGGATTACCGAGAAAGAGGCTATGATGCTTCTCCAGCGTGACATCAACGTCTGCATCCAAGAACTCGGTCATTATGAATGGTTTAATACGCTGGACGGCGCCCGCCGTGATGCTATTATAGATTTGTACTTCTGCGTTGGTGGCCCTTCTTTTTCTCACTTTCGTAAATTGATGTGGGCAATCCAGAATGGGAATTGGGAGGACGCTGGCGCAGAAGTGCTTGATTCCAAATTCGCTAGACAGACCGGAAACCGGGCGGTAGAGCTTGCTGATATGCTTGTCAGCAACAACTACACAAAAAGCTAGCAATACAACATCACCTGCATTACAATCTATCTCCAGATTCATTGGAGAATTGTTATGTACGAAAAACTAAAAATACCATTAAAAATAAGCGAAGTAGAATTTAGGCAAGGCCGACAGTTTAAAAACAAACTCAGCTACTTAGCCTACAAGGATGCTCGCGTTGATCAAAACCGCTTAGATTCTGCAGTCGGTCCCGGCTACTGGCAGCGCCGCCACGATGTTATTGACGGCAACCTTTACTGTTCCGTAGGAATTTATAACCCAGAGATCAAGGAATGGGTGTGGGTCCAGGACGTGGGTACTCCTTCCAACTTCGAGTCCGAAAAGGGCGCAGCATCTGATGCGTTCAAGCGGGCCTGCTTCAATCTCGGCATAGGCCGGGAGCTGTACGACTATCCCAATATTGTTATTGAGCTGAAAGACGGCGAAGATGCCAAATATTTGAAACTCAGATGGGAAGGCTTGACTGACGATAAGGGCGTTGTTGAGCTTCGTGCCTATGACAACCAACAGATCCGCTACAGCTACACCAGAGAAGAAGGATTCAAGCTAGAAGAGATTATGGAAGATCAGACGCAGTGCATTCTGGAGCACATTCGTTTGATAGAGGACATCAAGGAAGCTATTGACAGGTACTCTCGCGAAGAGAACCTTGAAGAGCTTTATCAGGTTGCTGAGCGCTGGTATGACATACCTGTAAGAGATCAACATCTTCTTAACCGGGCTCCATCAAAAGGCGGCCCATTCACCACAGCCGAGAGAAAAGTAATCAAAGAGAAGTTTGTCCCGGCACTCAATCAGGAGAGTTACTAATGCCATACGATAATTCTAACCGCGGAGCTGTTTGGAAGAACGACAGAAGGTCTTCCGAAAAGCACCCGCACTTGACTGGAACTTGCGATATTGACGGGACCGAGTATTTTGTAAATATTTGGAAAAATGATGTTTCTGAAAATCCTAAAAAACCGATACTCAGTTTGTCATTTGCCAAAAAACAACAGAAAGCACCCGCAGAACCGCAAGCCAAATCTCTTGACGTTGACTTTGAGGATATTCCGTTTTGAAAATTGCCAACAGAAAAATTCCAGAAAACGGCCATTATCTAAAAAGTGATTGCGTGGCAGCCTTTCTTGATCTCAAGAAGGGCAGCAGCGAATGCCTGCTGTACGATGAGCAGGAAGAGATGCGTAAGGAGCTGAGCAACATCCACAGCTACTGCCGTAGGCACGATTTGGATTTTAGACCCAAGAGCCGAAAGGTAGAAGATGGATTTGCTATCTGGAAAACCTAGACAAATGGCGGCATATATCATGTCGCTAGAAACTAAAAAAGAGCGCAGGGAGGCTCTGGGAAGAGTCCCGGAGCACTTCCGAGCGCTTGTTAGGGCTCATGTGGAGATCAGTTATGAGAGAAGAAAGCTGGCTAAAGATAGAGCAGCTAACAAAAGACTACGCGAAAGCGGAGGCCAACCGAGCCTATTTGAGTGAATTCCGAAAGTCTAAAAAAGCTATGCTAATGGCCGATGCAGAGGCTAATGAGCCAGGATTAGCCATTGCCAAACAGGAAAGGGAGGCATACTCTAATCCTGAGTATCAACAATTGCTAGAAGGCATCAAGGAAGCCGTAGAGCAGGCTACAGCCTTACGGTTTCAAATTGAAGTCTTCAAAATGAGGTTTGAAACGTGGCGGAGCAAGCAGGCAACGAGCAGGGCGGAAATGAACTTGAGATGAGCTATGTGGTTCGGCGCGAGATCAAGGAAATCTTGCGTCATCATCCGCTGATGAATAAAAAATCGAGCATTGAGATGATCAAATTTTATAGCGAGCACATGAAGCCAGACGTTCAGAAACGTGCTATCTGGACCATCCAGTGCCTTAAATATAATTTAGCGTGGGATATCAAAACCGATGCGATTAAAAGCTTCAGATAGTTGGTTTAGTAAATGCGTTAGGGAGAGGGCTAACTGGACCTGTGAGCATTGCGGAAAAGCATATCCGCAGAACAGTCAAGGGCTCCACTGCAGCCACTATTTCGGGCGCCGGGCTAAGGCTGTTAGATGGGACCCGGACAATGCTTTCGCGCATTGCATGAGCTGCCATATGTTGCTTGGCAGTAATCCGCACGACTTTCAAAGATGGGCAGAGGAGCGTCTTGGACCGGGAACAGTAGAGATTCTGAACGAAAAGCGGAACGACACCAATCTGGCGAAGACTATGCACAAAGCGGAGAAGGAGATCGCCAAGCATTACAAGCTGGAGTATGAGACTATGCTCTCCCGCCGGGCTGCGGGCGAGTCTGGCCGATTAGAATTTACAGGATTTTGAGATGAAAAAAGAAGAAGAGATTACCTTCCAAATTATGACCCCAGATGAGCTAAATGAGTGGTTTATTAAGAGCCACAGCAGGTTCTCTGGAAAGGATCACGATGCGATTAATACAATGAACTTTTTCTTGAAAATGATAGAAAACTGGTTCGACGACAACGAGCAGTACATTGATAGCTATGAAGAGTACGTCACCCGGGAGTTGCATTAAACTGCGCCCAGGCTTAAGATTGGAAAGTCGGTCTGGGTAACGAGCCCAGCAAAAGCCGACAGAGATAAGGGGGAAAGATGTCAACTGCCCGACTGGGTAGTATTGTAACACCTCTCCCTACTTTCTCAAACTGGCAGGCATATGCGTTGGTCCGCTTCGGCGTCTCCCGGCATATAAAATCTGAGGGAATCTGAGAAAGCCCTGTCATTAGCGTTATGAGTGGCTAAATACGCGCTCCGATTGGGATAACCTTCGGCAGTACGCACATTTGGCGCAGTAGAACGCTCTCAGGCGGCGCGTAAGGGCCGTAATCTACTGAGAAGGGCAGACCTACCTCTGGCCCTTTCCCTGTCTTCGACGGCGACTGACGGCGGCATATCACTAAACCGGGGCTTCGGCTCCGGCTAGGGTGAGTATTGCCCTGTAATCTCTCCGGCTCCTAACAGCAGCATAATAAGGATATATATGAATGAATTAACAAAACCGTGTAAATGCGGATCGGATATGCAGCAGGTCATTGGATTTGATGATAAAGACCAGCCATTCAGGCAGGGATGGTACTGCCCAGAGTGTAAGGCGTGGGACAAGGCTATTCTCCGGGAAAGAAATGTAAAATAAATGTTGTGAAATTGTTGACACCATATGTGGCTAGCGTAGAATACGAAGTGTGGGGAGGCGGCGGGCCAAACCGAAACGGAGAAAAACGAATGACTAATCCAGCAAACATCCAAACGGTACAAGCTAAACAACTTAAGAATGGCAAGTATAAATTCACTGCAATCCTCGAAGATGGCTCGCAGGAAATCATCAAAAAGGCTGGAGCTTTCAAGCCTGTCGTAAATGTCTACTCCGTGATAGTAAACGGAAATTCTTACGAAAATGTTGGTGAACACTGCACTTACAACAATAAAGCAGGTGGAAGACAACTTAGCTACTGCGAAACCGCAGGTTATAGCATCTATCACTCGCCCATCAAATCAATCGAAGTCGAATTGATCTAATCAAAAACTGACAACCAAGCCCAGACCCGCTTAACTGCGGGTTTGTAGGTAGAAACATAACTCAATCGGAGAATAAAATGACAAATTTAAACTTGCATAGAACTGTTGCTATTAACCTGACGGCAAGCGATAGCTGGATAGAGCTAGCCATCGAATCAGACGATGGATCAATAGAAGTAAATACATTTTTTGGCGGTTATGGCGACAGCGATGAAAACAAAAAACTGATGGTCAGGAACGCACTGGTAGACCTTAGCAACCAAATTGTTCATATTCTGCAGGAGGAAGAGGCATGAGAAGCATATATAACATTGTGATGGATAACCTGGATTCTTGCATCCGGTTTGGGGAGTGGGATCCTACGGAGCGAGTGCTAAATCTTGTTATTGAGGCGCTCGTTGAGGACGAATCTGCGAGTGTAATCGTCAATGAGGCTCACGATGGCGATGATCAGTTAGCTGATATAGCCGTACGCATGCTTTGGGCAAAGGGTGAAGAGATCGAATTATTAGAGAAAAAGTACCGCAAGCGCAGCAATCACCTGCTCAGAGAACATGCTAAAGGTTACATTGATGGGTACGAGGGAGATGCTTGGGGTGAGTGGGATAGCATGTGCGTACCAATGAGGGTGGAGGCATGAAAGAATTCACTGCATTTGTCGGAAGCTGCGCGATTGTCACCTTGATGATGCTAATCGTGCTAGCAGGCTGGTCGGTTTAAGTCACGGACAAAAGTCCAAAAAAAATAGCAAAAATTGTCCGGGGGTACGATGAGGCACAATAAAAATATAGAATTTTGGGCACTGATGGGAGCCCACGCGATAATGCTTTCGTTTATGTTAATGGTGTTGATATGGATTTAAGAGAGCATCAGCTGAAAGCCATAGAGATGGTGCGGGACTCAATATCGCAGGGTAATCGCCGGGTAATACTGGCGGCTCCCTGCGGGTTTGGTAAGACGATTACCGCGGCTGCGATTGCTAAGTCAGCGGTTGATAAGGGCAAGCGAGTCCTATTTGTTTGTGATCGCATCAAGCTAGTGGAGCAGTCAATTGAGGCTTACGCAGAGCACGGACTTGAGTTTGGCGTGATCCAAGCGCAGCATCACCTATCAGATGGC
>Ga0181415_1000545_pt1 | contig 10496 bp, 13 predicted proteins | sample 38SPOviralmetaG_FD_130140 | JGI IMG/M metagenome (GOLD analysis project Ga0181415, IMG submission 130140) | Marine viral communities from the oligotrophic San Pedro Time Series (SPOT) site, San Pedro Channel, CA, USA - 38 SPOT_SRF_2012-12-11 | ecosystem: Environmental > Aquatic > Marine > Strait...
TGGTAAAAAGAAATACACAGACATTCAAAAGGAATATGTTAGAGAAGTTAAGAAACACACCAACAATTTAGTACAAATCATCACGTTTCAGAACTATTTGGTAGACGCAAAGTCACAAATTGTAAATAAACTAAATAGTGTAAAGGGATTGACTGATACGTTCATCAAGACCGCAAATGGATTTAAAGTGACTAATCCAGAGGGTTATGTTGCGATTGATAGAGTTAGTGGTGGTGCTGTTAAACTAGTAGACCGCATGGAGTTTTCCTTTAATAACTTCACCGCTATAAAGGCATGGGATAAATGAAAACATTCTTAGAATTAGCATCTGAAGTATCAGGTCTTGCAGAATTTAAAGTTGTCAATCGGGCAGCCAGACGTAAGGCTGCACTCCGTATGAAAAAACTTGCAAAGAGTTCTGCCTTTAAACAAAAAGTCGCAAGATCAAAACTTAAAGTTGCATCCCCCGAAAAACAAAAAGTTAAAGCTGCAAAAAGAGCAAAACGAATAGTCATTGATAAATATTTCAAAAATTATGACGAAATGCCTGTAGCCCAAAAAGTAAAGACGGATCAAAAAATACAACAAAAGTATGGTGGTCTTATTGCAAAACTTGCTATGAAACAAGTAAGGTTTGTTAAGAAAGACGAAATACAAAAAGTAAAAGATGCAAGGATGAAAAAACAAGATGCGTAGTTTTAGAGAAATTTCAGAAGCTCGTGGTGATACTGCTGTATTTACTTTTGGTAGATTCAATCCACCAACCACAGGACATGAGAAGCTTATAGACGCAATGTCAAGAGAACAGAGTAAAAACGCTGGTTCTATCATGTATGTGTATCCATCAAAATCACAGAACGCTAAGAAAGACCCACTTCCATATGCAAAGAAAGTTGCATATATGAAGAAGATGTTTCCAAAGTATTCAAAGAATATCACAGTAGGCACACCAAGAACTGCAATCGAAGTTGCAGTAGAACTATACAAGAAGGGTCACAAGGCAATCGTAATGGTTGTTGGTTCTGACCGTGTTGCAGAGTTTGATAAACTTTTGAATGAGTATAACGGTGTTGAAGGTAAAAAACATGGATACTATGGTTTTGACAATATTGAAGTAGTATCTGCTGGAGAACGTGATCCTGACTCAGAAGGTGTGTCTGGTATGTCTGCATCCAAGATGAGAGCTGCAGCAGCAGAGGGTGATTTTGATTCATTCAAAACTGGTGTACCATCTGGTTTCAAAGATGCACTAAAACTCTATAACGATGTTCGTAAGAATATGGGTATTCGTGAAGAACGTGATATGGGTGAGATGACAGACTTTGAAACACTCAGAGATATGTATTTAACAGGTAAACTATGGAACATAGGTGACATGGTTGAAGCACATGGTCACGAAGGTAGAGTAATTAACAAAGGTACAAACTACTTAACATTTGTATCAGAAGATGGTAAGGTACATAAGACTTGGTTGCATGACATTGTAGAAAGAGACTACAAGAAAGAGTATGAGAATTATCAGGGAAAACCAGAACAGATTGCAAGACGTTCCTCTAGGAATAAGGCTCGCAGAGTTATGGGTGATAAGGTAACTAAGGGTATGGACGTAGGACATAAGGATAATAATCCTATGAACAACGATCCAAGTAATCTTAAAAATGAAGACCCATCAGAAAATCGTAGAGAACCACGTTTGCGTGAAAAAACCATGCAGTCAAAACAATTTAAGAACTTGAGGATTGCAACTGGTAAGTCTGCTCAAATAGCAAAAGATAGTGCAGAAAGAAGCAGAAAACGAAAAACATATAGACCAGAAGATGTTAATGAGGTAAGACAAGACCCCGATATTAAAGATAGCCCAGGCACAGAACCAGCAAAGTATTATGCAAAAGGTGTGGGGGATAAAAAGGGAATGTCAGTATCTACTAAAAAAGATAGAGATGCACACTTTACAAAAGGTGCAAAGATGGATGACGATAATCCTGCTGCATATAAACCAGCGCCAGGCGATGCAGGGAAGAAAACTAAACCATCTACTCATACTAAGAAGTTTAAACAGATGTATGGTGAGAAACTTGGTAAAGATGCAGATGCTGGTGATTACATAGATGATTTTGCAAAGTCAGATGCACCACAGTTCAAAGGTAAGTCTAAAGAGAAACGTAAAGATATGGCAGTCGCTGCATTTTTAGACAAGAAAGATGAGTTGAAGTCTACCAAAGAAGAAAAAGTTTTAGATGAAAAAATTGCTGGATTGGTTAAGAAGGCAGAAAAGTCTGGTATGCCATATGGTATTTTAAAGAAGGTATACGACAGAGGAATGGCTGCATGGAGAACAGGACACAGGCCTGGCACTACTCCACAACAGTGGGCATTTGCAAGAGTTAACTCATTTACAACTAAGAGTTCTGGTACATGGGGTAAGGCAGACAAAGACCTTGCATCCAAAGTTCGTGGAGAAGAAACTGAACTTGGTATGATACCAAAGAAGAAACGCAAAGGACATGAAGTATTAGGAACTGGTGGCCCATTTCAAGCAGGAGAAGAAGCCTGTTGTGAAGATTGTGCAGAGACAACTGAAAGTCTTTGGGCAAACATCCACAAAAAGAGACAAAGAATCAAACAAGGTTCTGGTGAGAAGATGAGAAAAAAAGGTGACAAAGGCGCACCAACACCTGACCAAATACAAAGAGCAAAAAGTGAAGATTTGAATGAATGGGGTGAAGTTACAGAAAAAGCAGAGTATCAAGGAAGGTCTGTAGACCTAAATAATCCTACAAAGGGTGATACAAAAAAATATAAAGTCTATGTTAAAAATGACAAGGGTAACGTAGTAAAAGTAGAGTTTGGTGATCCAAATATGTCTATCAAACGAGATGACCCTGCAAGAAGAAAATCATTTAGAGCAAGACACAATTGTGATCAAAAGAAAGACAAAACAACAGCAGGATACTGGTCTTGTAAGTTTTGGTCTACAAAGTCGGTTACCGACTTAATGAAGGGGTAGTACAATGAGAATGTCAACATTGTTAGAAGAGGTTAGAAAGTTTTCGGTTGATGAAGCAGTATCTCCTGCTCAACAAGCTGCAATCGCAATCTCTAAAAAAGAACGTGGTGAGAAACCTAAAAACTCTAAAGATGAGGGTAATGCATTTGGAATGGCACTCAAGTCTGCAAGAGATAAGGGTGATAAAACTTTCGTTGTGTCTGGTAAAACATATAACGTAGAAGACTATGATGTACAAGAAGATGGTCACACTGATGTTGCATCTGCACAGAACAATGTAAAAGTTGCCATGTCTGCACTTACAAAGATGTCTGGTGAACTTGCAAAACTTAATCCAGAAGATGCGCTCCCTTCATGGTGGACTAACAAAGTCGCAGTCGCAGTTGACAAACTGGATGGTATGGCAGATTACCTTGACACACAGGTAGAGGCATTAGATACAGAAGACGAACCCAAAGTTAAAGAGATAATCAAAAAGTTAAAGGGTGCAAGTAAAGCTCATGCTGGTCAAGCAGATGATTTAGAAAAGGCAGTCAAAGAAGAAGTTGAACTTGATGAAGTAACAATGTCACAAGCATTAGATATTGACCCAAAAGACGTAGCTAGAATGAAAACTCTTGCAGTTCTTTATACAAGAGCAATGAAATTACCTTCTGGTTCACCAAAACAAGATAAGTTCAAAAAAGAAATAGAAAAATTAAGAAAAGAACTTAGAATGGATGAGAGTGTTTTTCAAGAATTGGTAAAAAGTATTGAACTTGATGAAATGAAGATGAATGACCCTAAATTACTCAAAGTATTTGACAAACTAAAGAAGGGTGATAAGATTAAACTCAAGACTAGTTCTACTATTAGTAAGGGTAAAGATTTTGTAGAGTACATTGTCAAGTCAAAGAACACAGTAAACAAAGGTAGAGTAGAAAAGATTACACTTGCTACTGTAGGTAATGAGGGTGCAGTCAAGAAGTTCCTATACAAGAGAGATGGAACTGTAGGATTTGCTATCGGTGACATGGGTGCGTCTATTGATGATATCAAAGAAGATACTAACATGGAAACATATATTTCACGGATTTCAGTTGATGAAAAAAGAAAACTTACACCAAGTCAAAGAGCTCAGAAAGATGCTCGTAGAGCTATAGCAAAAGACCCAGATATAGGTAATGCTGCAGCTATGAGAAAAGCACAAGCATCAAAAGATAAAGATAAATCAAAAAGACCTACGCATCTAGCACCAGATAGTGCAAAAGAACAAAATGTTATGCAACAAATGAAGACTGCAATAAATATGCGTGGGCAAAAAGATGTGGAGTTTGAAGATGGTAAAAAATCAAAAGTGCCAGCAGGAATTGCACAAAAAGTTTTAAAAGTTAACGACACTCTGAAACCAAAAGAAAAAAGAGAGTTTCAAAGAACAATTGCGAAGTCTTATAAAGACCTACTCAGCGCCATAAAGGGGAAATAAAATGAGTTATAATAACAAATATTTTGACAGGAAACCAGGCAGTCTTGAGAACGCAGTTCTTGAGGCATTAGGTGGTCAAATCAACGAAACTAACAAAAACGATAAGTCTGATGATGGTGAAGGTATGGATGCAGTTCAACCTAAAGCTGTCAAAAAGAAGTTTAAAGATCGTAAAGATAAAGATATCGACAACGATGGAGATGTTGATTCATCTGATGAGTACTTACACAAAAGACGTAAGGCAGTATCTAAAGCAATCAAGAGTGAAGAAGTTGACCTTGATGAAGGTAAGATGAAAGAACTTGCTGGTAAGATTGCATCTGTTTATAAGAAAATGAAATCAGATTCAAAGATGAAACCATTTGCAGACAAGTTCAGAGCCGATGTAAAGAAATCAATGAATATCAGAAAGTCATTGGAAAAGGTGTTACCAGACTATGTTGGTGGTGGAGATATTACTAAGTTGATGAGTGAAGCATCTGAACTTGGTACACCAGAACGCACAAAACATACTCTTGATGTAACGCCAGGACAATCTATGGAAGATTGGAATAAAGCAGTTGGTGTCATGCAAGAGAAGAATGATACCATGCGTGAAGCACTTGCCAAAATGTGGAGTGTCGAAGAAAGTAATAATAAAAATCCTTTTGGAGAAGCTGCAGATTTTAAACCACATAAGATGTATGATCCAAAAACAGGTGAAGCACATGATGCAAAAACTATGGATGACCATCTACGAATGAAAAAGATGGGGTACACTCATACTGAACCTAAAAAGGAACAGAAAACTATGACAGGTCAACCAGCAACTAAAGTTACTGTTGATCCAGATATGAAAGAAAAGAAAAATATTGCATAATGAGAACATTAAAACAACTTATAGAGGCAAGTGATGAAGACTTACCCACAATCTATTGTGATATGGATGAAGTACTAGTTGCACTTATGAATGGTGCAGAGAAAGTGCTGGGTAAGCCTTTTCCTCAAGTTGATAAAGAAGAACGGTGGAAAATTCTTTCAAATACCAAAGATTTTTGGGCAAATCTAGATTTTATGCCAGGAGCAAAAAGACTATATGATCATATCTCAAAATATGATGCACACATTCTTTCTGCATATTCCAGTAGAGATTCTAATTCTAAGCCAGGAAAGATGAAGTGGCTCTCTAAGAACGCAAAGTTCCCAAGGAGTAAAATACATTTAGTGAAACGTGAACAGAAACAAGCATATGCTATGACTGACGGAAAACCTAATGTTTTAATTGATGACTATATTAAAAACATAAAAGAATGGGAGGCTAAAGGTGGTATTGGTATACGCCATACTGCTGTTCCAAAAACAATAAATGAATTGAAACGATTAGGTTTCAAATAATTATAAATATAGACAAAGGTTAAGGAGAAATAAAATGGGTTTATGGGGTAATTCAAACTCGGCAGAGAGTCGTCCAAAATTCCTACCGATAGATTCTAATGCAAGTGGAAGCACTGGCGCTAGAGAAGATATTTTAGCAACTATAGGTGGATGGGGATTAGCCCCTGGCCTTGCTGCATCTGGAAACGATAATAAAGATGCACAACCAGAAGTTTTGGTTTGTATTCGTAATCTTGCTGGTAGAAGAGGTAGTCCAACAGTTCAATCTATAGATTGGACACAGGGAGTATACGCAGATGCTGATACATTTGATATCACAGTAACATTTGATGAAGCAATTGATATTACATCTGCTGCTGCATCAGCAAACCAGACAGTTACAAATAAAGCATATATCTTGTTATCAAGAGTAGGTGCAACAGACTTGGTAGAAGACAACACTATTGCTTGTCAATATCACTCTGGTTCTGGAACTAACAGACTAACATTTAGAGGTGTACTACAAACTGCCGGCGCTGGTTTCATAGGATTTAATGGTGCTGGTGTGGGTGATGCAGTAACTGCTGGTGAAGCAGGTATTGTGTTTGATGGATCATCAACTGGTACTGATGAAAAAGGTAATTCAATGCTTGCAATGTTGCAAGAAGGGGGAACAGTAGATTCTCCTGCTGATAGAATTGTCTTAGATTCTGTTGCTGCTATTGTTGCAACAGTTAATGGTGCATTAACTCAAGGTACTACTCTAGTTTTAGATGGTGTTTCTGGAACACTTGCAGTGGGTCAGAAAATTTATGGTCAAAATAATGCAACACCATTGACAGATGCTCAAGGAAGTACTGCTTTGTCACAAGACGGATCACTAACAATTACTGCTGTTGGATCACAAACAAGTGTGACAGTTAGTGAACCAATCACAGTTGCAAACGATGTTACTCTAAACTTTGCTGCTGATGGTCACGATGAACTACAAGTAGAAAGTTTATCATTTACACTTGCTGGTGTAGATGGTGCATCAAATGTTATGACTGGCATACCATTTACTGGTGGTGACTCTGAAGTTTCATTCTTGTTAGAAGAAGGTGCTCAAACTACTGGCGAAGATCATCTAATATTGGATGCAACAGATGGTTCTTCTGCTGATGAAAATGATAACTTGGTTGTTGAAGACAAGACAAGTGATATTGCCGTTTACGAACAGGAGGGTTCTACCTCTGGAAGTGCTTTTGTACTAAATGGTGTAACCACTACATAAAGTCTTATAAATAACTGTATACTTAATGTAAATACTTGAGGTGAAAATGACTATTAGTAAAGACACGATTGAAGAAAGATTACTTGTTCTAGAAGAAGATATCAAGAATGTTAAAATACAGATATCTAATCTAGATCAACAGAAAAATGAGAGTGTTGCATTGTTGAACGCACTTACTGGTGCAAAACAACAATGTGACTCTTTCTTACAAACTATAGATAATGTTGAGCCAGAGGTTTCTGACTCAAGTGATGTAGGACTAGAAGGAATACTCTAGACAATACCTACAGTAATATTCCCTCAATCAAGAGGGTTTTTAGAAAAGGAGAAGCCAAATGGCCGATAAGAAAATTACCGCATTGACAGACCTCTCAACAGGTGCTGCTGGTGCAGACTTGCTACACGTTGTTGACGATCCGTCAGGAACACCTATTAATAAGAAGATTAGCATCAGCAACTTTATGCAAAACCTTCCAACTTTTCTTGGATTTTCAAACTCAGTCCAAGATATGACTGCTGTCCAGAACTCTGGCGCAATCTCAATCACAACTGCTGTTACTCTGTTGAATACAGAATCAACAAACGGTGCAACAACACTTGCTGACGGAACTGTTCAAGGTCAAATCAAAATGATCATCTGTGACGCTGACCAAGGTTCATCAGTATTGACTCCACAGAACCCACTTGGTTATGCTGACTTGAACTTTGTTGACGATGGTGACACTGCAATGTTGATGTGGACAGGTACAAAATGGGCAATCATCGGTTTTGCTGATGTGGGTGCTGATATTCCTGCTGACATTATTGATATCGCTAACTAATTAGTATTTAAACTGTAAAGGAGAAGCCTCATGGCTGATAAAAAAGTAACCGCTCTTACAGACCTAAGTACTGGTTTGGCAAGTGCTGATATCCTTCATGTTATTGATGATCCATCAGGAACACCAATTAACAAGAAGATTTCGGTTGCAGATTTGATTAACAATCTTCCAACTTTCATTGGATTTTCAAATAGCATCCAAGACTTTACCGCTGCACAAGCATCTGGTGCTTGTTCAATCACAACAGCGGTAACATTACTAGAAACAACTTCTAGTGGTGCAACAACACTTGCTGATGGTACAGTCCAAGGTGCAATTAAAACAATCATCTGCGATGTAGATGGTGGTGCGTCTGTCTGTACACCTCAAAACCCACTTGGTTTTGCAGACTTGAACTTTGTTGATGATGGCGATACCGCCACATTGATGTGGACAGGTGCAAAGTGGGCAATCATTGGTTTTGCCGATGTTGGTGCAGACATTGTTGCTGACTTGATTGATATTGCTAACTAATTAGTGGTATCTTTAGTCTACCTAAATAAAAAGGGAGAGGGGATAATCTCTCTCCCTTTCTTACTATAAGGACAAGGATTATGAAGTCATTTAAAAAATATATTAAAGAAGCGAGTGGATTTCCAACATCTCCTGCTGTTGAAGTTCCAAGTAACTTAGGTGGTAGTGTAAGTGTAAATCCATCACAAATCGGTGATCCAGCTGTTCTAAAACGAATTAATGCTATCGTTGGTCAGATTGGTAATCACGAATACTTGGTTGCAGAACACGCAATCGAAAGACTCAGAGGGAGTCTTGATAAGATTGGATTGACCTTTGGCCCCACCCCTACAATGGAAGGTTCAAGTGGTTCTTTTGATATGCCACTTAGTCGTTTTGGTGGAAGATTTGGTAAAGATATAGATACTCCTCACGATCAATTTTTGGACGATGATGGTATTTCTAATATGGTAGAAGGTGGTTTAAGTTTGAAGATTCGTTATGAGATGTCACCAAATAACAATTCTTGCAGAGTTTTTGCCAAAGTTGCATAATGTACGAAAAAATTACATCAGAAAATGTTGTAATGTATGCTATAAGGCATTATAACAATCCTCATTGCGAGGGTGAAAAAGAATTTGAAGATGATCTGAAAAGATTTAAATATATTAAAAGGTTGTTAAGAAAGTACCACGACACAGGAATACTCAAGGAGAGACTCCTGTTAAATCATCTTATTGTACTACACAATGTGTTTGGTTCTGATGCTTGTGCAACACTTTTACTATATAAAATACAAGAGGAGTATTGGTCTGCACTTAAATCATTTTTATTGTTTCTAAATATACTCACAGACGATGAGTTACAACATATAGAAACAGATGAAAAAGTTTATAATACACTAAAGGAACTATAATGGGAAGAGCGATTGATTTATTTGTTACCTACAGATTTTTAAAGTTGTTAACCACACCTTTTGAAAAACAAGATGCGTTCAAATTAGGTATCATTGACAAAGATGGTAATCGTATTAGACAACCAAAGTCTACTAAACCAGCTGTAGAACTTGCAACTTCTGAATTAAAAAATGCATATACAATTCTACATAAACTAGTTTTCAATGTAAAAAAATTATTCAACAAAGTGCCTGGTCTTAGAACAAAGGTTGGTACTTATGCTGCAGCGTTGTTCCTACTAAAAGACACATTCAAAGAATCTGTAGATGATCCAGATGTATTTGAAAAAGAATTTATGAAATATCTCAAAGAAGAAGGTGTAGAATTGGATAATTCTATTAGTGAAGAGGTAATAGGTTTTGGTGAGATACTACCAAAAGGAAACTATGTTCTAAAACAAGATATACTAAATAAACAAGAAGAAGAACTGTCTGCAAAAAAGGGTGACAAAGTTATTGCATATGAAGATGAATCACCAGTAGACACAATTTTAGGCGTTGAGATTTTTCCTGTTATTCATGTAAAAACTCAAGAAAAAATATATGTAAGTTTAGAGGATTTAAAAGATGACAGCTAAATGGAAAGAAGTTAGTGCGTACACTGGACAAGATATCGAAGAAGATGCCCCTACCAACTTTGGTGGACAGGGAACTAAGATTGCAATGCCGCCTGACGCTATGATGAAAAAGAAAAAGAAAAAGCCCTTGATTGATGCAAGGACTAAAGCATATAGAGATCACAAATCAAAGTTAGAGGCAAAACGTCTGAAAAGAGAAGCATCTCGTAAGTCTAAGTTCATCGAAAAGGTTCAAGAGAACTTTGGTGAGTTTGAACGTGAAGCATTTCTTGTAGAAGACAATGTGGATATGCTTAAAGATATTGTCAGAACAAAAAGTGTAAAAACATTAAAATTTTCTGATGGAAAGATGAAAGTAGATTTGTTTACTGCTAGTGCTCTTGTCACAGTTCTTAATAAGGTCAATGCAGACAACAGAGAAAAACTTACCAGAATGGTTAATGGTAAGAAAGCTCAATTTACTGCTGCAGCAAAAGCAACTTTTAAAATGTTGAATAAGTCAAGATAAGAGTTTTCCTATGAAAACCTTTCTCACATATCTAGATGAATACA
>Ga0181415_1000546_pt1 | contig 10491 bp, 9 predicted proteins | sample 38SPOviralmetaG_FD_130140 | JGI IMG/M metagenome (GOLD analysis project Ga0181415, IMG submission 130140) | Marine viral communities from the oligotrophic San Pedro Time Series (SPOT) site, San Pedro Channel, CA, USA - 38 SPOT_SRF_2012-12-11 | ecosystem: Environmental > Aquatic > Marine > Strait...
TAAAAACCTTGATAATCAAAAGAATGCAACCGGTGCCGCTGGTGATGCCGCTGACATTATGGGGCAAACGGTATCGTCACAGTTAAGCCAAATCGTCAACAACATTACAACGCTTGTTAGAGGTTTAGATCAAGTTCTTGGGCCTGCAATTAAAGGGTTGTTGGATCTTATTAATTCAGTTTTGACTGCTGCAACAGCGGCGGTTGCGAAGCTGACTGAAATGTTCCAAATGAATCGTGCAAGAACACAAGCACGCGAAGAATTAGGCGGTGTGATGGGACGCGGAACAAGGAAAGCTGACCCAGCCGCAGTTGAAGCTCGTGCGCAAGAGATATATGAAGCTTCCCAGGCAGCATCTGTAGCAAAAGCAGTGCAAGACGCTACTAAACCGCCTGCCAATACGATCTTGCCAGCAGGCAATTTGACAGCCGGCAGTCGTGGCAAAACAGATGCAGAAAAGGCGGCTGAGGCATTGGAAAGGCAAAAGCAGTCTGCCAACCAATTACTTGTCAGCCTCAAGCAGAAAGGACAGCTAGAAGCGGCATCTACTGAGACGCAACGACGGGAACTTGAGTTGCAGTTCGAGAAAGAAAATTTAGCAACAAGGTTCCCGCTCTTATCAGAAGAGCAATTAAAAGCCTTGCGCGATGTGTTGGATGAAAACTATGGAATTACTGATGAAAAACGTAAGCAAAAAAAACTAGACGAGGAATTAGCAAAGAAAGCAAAAGAAACGGCTGATAAATACAAACAGCTAGGCGACGCTATTAAAAGCAATGTTACCAACGGAATTTTGGATGCGATTGAAGGTACTAAAACTTTAGGTGAAACTGCTCTTGGAATTATTAAGCAGCTAGCAAGACAATTCCTGACGATGGGAATCAATCAAGGATTCAGTGCGCTGGGAAGCACTGGTGGAATACTTGGCAAGTTATTTGGTGGTGGCAGGGCTTCTGGTGGCACTGTGAAAGGCGGCACGTCTTACATGGTTGGCGAGCGTGGCCCTGAATTATTTACCCCTGGACGCTCTGGCAGTATTGCGCCGAACAGCGCAATGGGTGGCGCTAGTGTGACTGTAAACGTTGACGCCTCTGGCTCTTCTGTTGAGGGTGATGGTCCAAACGCTTCGCAACTTGGCAAGGCGATTGGTGCAGCCGTGCAGGCTGAACTAATTAAGCAAAAACGCCCTGGAGGACTTCTTAACTAATGGCTAATTTCCCTTCAATTGCACCAACTTATGGTGTTCAAAAAACCAGCGCACCAAACGTTCGCATCGCGCAGTTTGGTTCGGGCTATAGCCAGCGCACCACGTTCGGCCTCAACCAAAACCCAAAAACCTACAACCTGACGTTTGAGGTTTCTGAAACGGATGCTGACACCATCGAAGACTTTCTGGATGCTCGCGGTGGTGTTGAAAAGTTTGACTTTACACCTCCTGGCGATAGCAGCGGCAAGTACATCTGCCGAAACTGGAGCAAGTCCATTCCGTACTTGAATCGTGCAACGATCCAGGTAACTTTCGAGCAGGTATTTGAAGCATGACAGTTCCACAATCAATTCAAGAACAGATTCAGTCTCTTGAGCCTTCAGCAATCATTGAGCTGTTTGAACTAAAACTAACCGAAGAAATTAATGGGACTAACCAGACTTTTTATTATCACGCTGGAACGAATGAGCTAAGTGCGAATGTTATTTTTAACGGCTTGACTTACGTGGCTTATCCGATTGAAGTTGATGGGTTTGAGTTGACGACAAAAGGCACGCTACCTAGACCGTCAATGAAAATTTCCAACGCGGACAGTGCTATCTCTGCATTAATTTTGCTCTTCAACCCATTGCAGGCAAAAGTTACGCGTATTAGGACATGCAAAAAGTTTCTTGATGCGGCTAACTTTTCTGGTGGCAATGCGACGGCTGACCCGTCTGCAAAGTTTGAAGATGAAATTTGGTACATCGACAGAGTGGCTAACGAAAACCCGGAGCTGGTTGAGTTTGAGTTAACTAGCAAGCTTGATTTGACAAATCTTGCGTTGCCACGTCGTCAAATTTTAGAGCACTGCCCTTGGCAGTACCGCGGCTCTGAATGCGGTTACATCGGAACGGCAAGCTTTGACATCAATGACAACCCGGTTAGTTCGTCTCAAGATAATTGTGGCAAGCGTTATAGCAGTTGCGTGAAAAGGTTCCCGACAGGATTGCTGCCATTTGGAGGTTTCCCAGGTGCAAGACTTCAGACTTGAGGCTGAAGCCCATGCTGAAAAAGAATCACCCAAAGAAGCTTGTGGCCTTGTAGTCGCAGGCGTCTATATATCTTGCCGCAATATTGCCACTAATCCTGAGGAAGATTTTGTTTTAAATCCTGTTGATTACGCACGCGCTGCATTGACTGGAAAGATTGAAGCTATTGTGCATTCACATCCACAAGGCGGTCCGGCGAGCGAAGCTGATCTTGCAGCTTGTAAGCACACAAGACTGCCTTGGTACATTTATTCAATGCCTAATCGCCAATGGTTAACCACCAAACCCTGCTAGGCCGCCAGTGGCAATACGGGGTCAATGATTGCTTTACGTTGATTCGCGATTGGTTTGAGCTGCAGGGCATCAAGTTGCCTGACTTTTCCCGCCCAGACAACTTAGAGGTTTGCGACAGCATATTTTTAGAGCAGGCTGAAGCGATCGGGTTTGAGCAGGTTGCTTTTGAGCGGCGCAAGCCTGGGGATGTGTTAATCATGCGACTTGACACGCGAACACCGATGCACGCTGCAATTTTGCTGCCTGATGAGTTGATTCTCCACCAGCGGCAGGATTCATTGAGTGCGATTGAGCCGCTGCGGCGGTACTATGTCGAAAGGATTGCAGCAGTGTTTCGCTATGCAGCAGGTCGTCAGACTGCTGGGTGATCTAGGAGACCGGTACGGTGCTGAGCACACGTACTTCAACCTAAGAACGCCTGCGGACGCAATCAAGCTGTTGTGTATCAATTCGCCTGCATTTCAAGAGGAGTTGACGCACGCCCATGAACATGGCGTTGCCTACCGGTTAATTCAAGCTGGTACGGATTTAGATCTTGAAGATTTGCAGTTGCCGATCGGCAGCAACGATCTGATTTTGACGCCTGTTGTCGCAGGTAGTGGTGGCAAGGGAGTAGGAAAAGTTTTGTTTGGCGCTGCTTTAATCGCAACTGCAATTTTTACAGGAGGCACTTCCATTGCTTTTGGCGCAACTGGTTTTGGTCTTGCTTCAGGTGTTGCAGCAACAACAGCATTAAGTCTTTCAATTGCCGCAGGAAACATTGGCCTTGGTCTGGTTCTTGCTGGTACTGCACAACTGCTATCGCCGCAGCCGACAATCCCAAAGCTTGGTGGTTCAAATAGATTAAGCAGTGGTGAATCTTCAAGCACTGATGGTCCGCAAGGCGTTGTACGGGGCACTGACGGTAGACAGTCATACGCTTACACAGGCGCTGCTAACACGGTCGGCGTAGGGGCAACCATTCCTGTTGCCTATGGCGAGGTTTTGATTGGCAGTCATTTGCTAAGTGCCAATGTTGATGTTGCAGACGAATCTGATCCGCTTAAAACAGCGATTAGAGATCCTGGCGCAAGTACGATACAAGTCGGAGGGGAGAAAATTGGTTTTGGCAGTTTTGAGAGTGCATCTGGCGTAAAAGTAAAACGCTCTAGAAAAACTTTGGGCAGCAGCAATAATCGTCAAAAAGTAGCCAACAGTTTTCTTGACTTGCGAGATGGCGAAACAGAAACGGAAGGTAGTATTAACGAAAGCACAAGTAGAAGAGAGCGACTTGATTTTATTTTCGAGCTTCGCGATGGGTTGTTTGATTTTGTGGATGCCCCTGGGTCGACTTTAGTTGATGGCTTTTTTACTTACAGAATCACACTTGAAAACAAAACAGGCGGCCCAGATCCAATTATTGCCACTTCTCAAGCAACGGTGCAAGGTTTACTAGCCAATGGCGACAACTACAAATGGATACACCGGATCTCTCATCCTGATGTTGAGGATGAAATTGCGCCAACAATTGAAATAATAGACCACAGGGCAAACTCAAAATGTACGTTATTCTGGCAAGCGTATGGCTACGACCTTGGTTAAATCATGGCTCTAAATTCTACTTCTGTTATTAATTTTGTTGACCTGCTTTGCGAGGGTCCAATTGCTGGTTTAGTTAAGGCGGAACAGGGTATTTTCCTTGAGGAAACACCAATTAGAACTGGTGGAGACCGCAATTTTTTGAATCAAGATGTCTCGTATGACTTTAAACCTGGTGGTCGCACACAATCGGAGTTGGTTCAAGGTAAAAATGGGCAATCAACTATAACTGACGTAGGCGCAGAGCTTGGTAAAAACTACAGTGAGACGCTAAATGCAGAAAACGAAGTCACTGCCCGCGACTATGGGAGTGGAACAGTTGTAAGGCAAATTACAGATACAGAGGTTGAATCTTTTGAGCTGCTGTTAACTATTCCTCGCATGTTTTCAACAGCGCAGGAGGGGCTGGCAAAGGGGCAATTGTTTAACGGAGAGATTCAGGTCGCTGTTGACGTGCAGGCACGCGGTCGTGCATTTCAAAATGTTTACACCACTACAAAAACTGGCATCGCTGTTAGCAATTATCAATTTAAAACTCCACGCCTCAATCTTCCTGGCGAAGGACCATGGAATATTCGCGTCAGGAAAGTTAACTTAGGGGAAAACCATTTTGAGGTAAAGTTCAATAATTTTAGGGAGGTCGAAAAGAATATCCCGTTAGCCAACAGCAGAGCAAATCAAATTATATGGTCAAACTTGATTGAAATTCAATCGTTGCGAACAGCTTATCCGTTTTGTGCTGTTGCAGGTCTTTCTTTGTCAACAAGGCAGTTTGGAAGTCTGCCGACTAGGGCCTACAAGATTCGTGGGAGAATTGTTCAAATACCTGCAAACGCTGCGGTTAGAAGCGACGGCAGCTTGACGTTTTCTGGTGCTTTCAACGGCAACCTCAAACAAGCGTGGACAAACTGCCCTGTTTGCTGTTGGTACGACATGGTTACAAACCCACGTTATGGGGCAGGCGATTTTGTGCAAGCTTCAAACCTTAGTTGGGTCGATCTGTATCCGCTTGCCCAATATGCAAATCAGCTTGTTACCAATCCTGATGGCACCACTGAGCCACGTTTTGCGTGCAACACAGTTATTTCATCGCAAGCTGAAGCGTTCAACGTTTTGCAGGATCTTGCCAGTGTGTTTCGCGGAATGCTTTTCTGGCAGTCAAATACAATTCAGGCAACTGCAGACCATGGCCGCTTAGATGGCTCTGGCATGACGCCAGCGCATTTGTACGCTAACAGCAATGTTATTAATGGAGCGTTTAACTATTCAGGGTCGTCACTAAAAACGCGCAGCACAAAGGTCCGCGTTCGTTACAACGATCCGCAGAACTTTTATAAATCAAACTATGTTTGTGTTGAAAACTCCAGTTTAATTTCAAAGTACGGTTATCAAGAAAAAGAGATCGTTGCTTTTGGCGCTACGTCTAAGTTTCAAGCGCAACGTCTCGGACGGTGGATGCTTGCATCAGAAGAGCTTGATGGGGAAGTAGTTACCTTTACCACTGGTTTGCAAGGCGCTGTCGTGCAGCCTGGTCAAGTCTTTGCAGTGGCGGACGAGATGCGCCAAGGCGTGCGCCTTGCTGGTCGAGTTAGCAGTGCGACGACAACATCAATCACGGTTGATCAAAACATTGCGTTGCCTGCTGGCGGCGGTTACACCCTGACTTGCACTCTTGCTAATGGAAGCGTTGAGATAAAAACAATTGGCAGCGTTTCTGGCAACGTCATTAATACAGCATCATTTAGTTCTGCACCATTAGCGCAATCAATCTGGTCTCTTCAGGCGACGACCGTTGAGCAACAAGACTACCGTTGCCTAACTGTTTCTGATGGGGGCGACGGTACGTTCGCGATTGTAGGCGTCCAGTTTAATGACAGCATCTACAAAACAGCTGACGAGGGAACTGAGCTTGTTTTTGACGATGTCACGCTATTTAATGACGCGCCAGCAAAGCCGATATTGGTTACACTTGCATTCAAAGAAGTCACGGTTAGTCAAACAAAGACCAATCGAATGACGGTATCTTGGAGCCGTGGCCTTGATGGTGCGACATTTGGCTTTGAGATTCGATACAAGATAGGCAAAGGAAATTTCATCAGAGCTAATACTACAGACACAATTTTTGAGGTTGACGGATTACTTCCAGAGAAAGCAATTACTTTCCAGATTCGATCAGTTGGCGCACCATCTGTTAATAAAAAATCTGCTTGGGTTACTGTTACTGGGGTTGTGCCCGTACCGGATATTGATACTGATGGTGGTCCTGAAGATGATCCAGCTGTAGTCAGGCCGCCGACGCCTGCAGATGTCACGATCCAAGCGATTGAAGGCGATCAAGTGATTTTACGATGGAAAATCCCACCTACTGGGCAAAATACGGCTAATTTCTTAGCGATTATTCGTCATGCGCCGCAAATTGATGGCACGGGAGTATGGCCGAACAGCACATTGCTGCGTGATGTAAAAGCGCAAACCAACTCAGCCACACTGCCTTTAATTGAAGGCGAATATCTAATCAAGTTTCAAGGCGAGAACGGACAGCGCAGTTTGACTGCTGCTAGCGCAGTCATTGATTTGCCTAACAAGCTTCCACGGCTCAACCTTCAAGTGCGTCGTGAAGATACAGACTCACCGCCGTTTCAAGGCGACAGAGTTGATGTGTTTTTCAGCGATGAATACGATGGCTTAGTGCTAGATGGTAATGCGAAGGTTGACGATTTTGTTGACGTTGATTCACTGGCCCAAAGTGATTTTGTCGGTACGCGTTTAGCGTCTGGCGAATATGTCTTTAAAGACGTGTTAGACCTTGGCGGTGTCTTTAGCGTTCTATTTACGCGAAAACTTACAACGCGTGGCCTGTATCCAGCAGACACGATTGATGACCGCGCAGAGTTGATTGACCGCTGGTCTGACTTCGACGGTACCCTTCCAGATGACACGTCTGCTGAGGTGTACTTCCGCACAAGCAATCAAGTGACGACAAATGAGGAGCTTTTGCTGGAAGATGGCGACTTTTTCTTGCTTGAAGATAATGACAAAATTCAAATGGAATCTGACATCGACTTTGGCCCGTGGATTCCGATGGAGTCAGGTCGCTTCACTGCCAGACAGTTTCAGTTCAAGTGCGAGCTGCTTTCTGACCACATTGACCAGACGCCTGTGGTTGATGAACTGGGCTTCACCATGCAGTTGGAGTTGCGAACAGAGAGCAGTCCAACCATCGCCTCAGGAGCTGGAGCGAAAGCAGTCACGTTCACAAATGGTTTCTACCAAGAGCCCAACATTGGCATTACGGCTTTCAATCTTGCTTCAGGGGATTACTATGTGGTGACATCCGCTTCTAGAACTGGATTCACGATTACGTTCTTTAACAGCAGTAACGCTGCTATTGACCGTAATTTCCAGTATCAAGCAGTCGGCTACGGCACTGAACAGACCTAAAAATGGCTCCCACTCACGACTATATTATTTCGAATCAAAGCGGTGCAAGCTTTAGATCCGACCTCAACAACGCACTAGCGGCAATCGTCAGTAATAACAGCAATTCAACGGCACCTGCCACGACTTATGCCTATCAGTGGTGGGCAGACACGACAGCAAATCAGTTGAAGCTGAGAAATTCAGCGAATAGCGACTGGATCGTAATCCAAGAGCTTGACGGCACGATGCTGATGCAAAACGGCACTGCTGCCGCTCCTGGTCTGGCATTTGCAGGCGATGTAGATACTGGTTTGTTTCGTCCTGCAGCAAATAAGTTAGGCATTGCCACAGGTGGTAATGAGCGGATCCACGTCGATGCAAGTGGCAACGTCGGCATTAACACGGGTAGTCCAGGGCAACTTCTTGAGGTAGCTGGTGATAGCAACCCCCAAATCAAACTAAGTGCAACTAACACCGGAACCAATAGCCCCGGTCTATACTTCGATAATCAAGGGCAGCGTAACTGGCAAGTCTGGACGGATAGAGCTTCAGATCAGTTTAGAATTGGCAATAACGCTAGAGCAGCTACAAATTTAGCAATCACCTCCACCGGCAGAATCGGCATCGGATCGATTAATCCGGCAGAAAAGCTTGTTTTAGCAGACGTAGCTGCTAGTTCAGGATTTTCTGATACTGCTATCAGTATGATCCGTAGTAATTACGGTGGACGTATTGCTGGTTATCTAGATCAAGGCGTTGGTGGTGGAATTAAAATTGACACCATTGATAACGCTACCCCTACAGAGCGTATGCGTATCAACGGACAGGGCGATATTCTTATCCACCAAAATACAGTTTCAGATCCTGGGAGTGGCAATACCACAATTGGTGCTTGCTTTGACAAATCTAATACTGGAACAACACTATTGATTTCGCATGGTGATTCCGAACCTTTAAAGATCAATAGAAACAGCACTGGCGGTATCTTGTCTTTCAGAAGAGATGGCACTGAACGTGGTCAAGTCGTAGTGAACACCTCGTCTGTTTCATACAATACAAGTTCTGATTATCGTTTGAAAGAAAATGTTGTTGTTTTAGATGGAGCAATTAGTCGTGTTAAACAATTACTGCCTAAGCGTTTTAACTTTATTGAAGACTCTGATGTAACTGTTGATGGATTTATAGCTCACGAAGCTCAAACTGTTGTACCAGAAAGTGTTTCTGGAACGCAGGACGAGACGGAAGACATCGGCACACTTACTGAATGGGATGGAACCGTACTTAAAACTGATGTTGTTAAGCCTGCCGAATTAACTTGGGAAGATACGGTTACTGACGAGGACGGCAACGAAACTACTGAAACTCGAACTCGTACTTGGACGAAGACTAGCAACCAGCCTGTATATCAAGGTATCGACCAAGCTAAACTTGTTCCTTTGCTTACTGCTGCATTGCAAGAGGCAATCACTAAGATTGAAACTCTAGAAACTAAAGTTGCTGCCCTGGAGGCTGCCTAATGGCTGATCGCAAAATTTCAGCTCTCTCAGCGTTGACATCACCTGCAACGGGTGATCTGTTGCCAATTGTTGACGTTTCAGAGGCTGCAAACGTCAACAAGAACAAGTCAATCACGCTGTCTACGTTATTCCGCACGCTCCCTGACGGTAGTGTTGGCTCCCCTTCTATCGGTTTCTTAAGTGATAATGGCACCGCAGGTATTTTCCGAACCGCCGCCAACGAGGTTGCATTCAGCAACAACTCAACTTTTACGGGCAAGTTCACTGCGGCGGGATTTCAGCTAGGCACTGGAACGGCTGCAGCGCAATTTCATCTGTTTAGCGGTGACACTACTGATCAAGTCATTATTGAAAACAGCGATGCGGGTTTAGATACTGCGCCTGATTTGGTGCTGTATCGCAAATCAGCATCACCTGCTGCTGACGACAACCTCGGCAATATTGAGTTTCGCGGCCAGTCTGATGCAGGCAACGCTCACGTTTACGGGCAGATCCTTTCTCAGATCAGCAATGCAGGCGACGGCAATGAGGATGGCATTCTTGATCTGATGTCGTCTGCTAGTGGAACCGTTGCAAGCCGCATCAGGTTGCGCGGTACCAATGTTGGCATCGGTGAGACAGCTCCAATTTTTCCGCTGCATCTGACCACGAGCCTGACCGGCACAGGAATACGTTCAGAATGCACTGCCAATGATTCTGCGTCTGGTGGAGACATCACCTTGTTTCACCGGCGTGGTGCATCCGGTGCAGGTCAAGACAATGACTTGCTAGGGACTGTTTTCTTCCGTGGCAAAAACGACGCCAGCACCCCAGAGGAAATTGATTATGCCTCTGTTGAGAGCAGCATCGTCGACGCAAGCGACGCCACTGAAGACGGGCGCTTGCGCTTAAAGGCTCGAACTGCTGGCACGTTGACGACCCAGCTTGAGATCAACGCCAACACTATCGGCTTCTTTGGTGCGACAGCTGCTATTCAGTCCACGCACGTTGCAGACATTACAACAACAGCAACGACTGGAACGTTGCCTACAGCTAGTGACACCAACACAATTGCGAATGCTGCCGCGCCAACCAATGCTGAGCTGTTGCAGTATTGCGTGACGCTTGAGGCAAAGGTTGAGGCGCTTCTAGCATTTGCTAGTGCTCATGGCCTGATGGCTTCTAGCTGATGCAAAAACCTGATCCAATGATGTCCGCGTCTTACGGGGCTACGGACATCGAGGCCCAAAATAATCGTCTTGTCTGGCTCGACATGCTTTACAAGCATGAAAAGCGGGACGATCCAGCGCATCCAAAGCACGGCCTTTATACGGGTCTGAACCGTAAGCACTCGGTCTGGCCTGGAACGGATGAGAACTGATCCTGTAGATCACATTCAAAACCGTCCATTGACTGGCTCAGATAATGTACTTATGGAAAACGTTTTCCCTTCCAAACATGATCA
>Ga0181415_1000547_pt1 | contig 10488 bp, 6 predicted proteins | sample 38SPOviralmetaG_FD_130140 | JGI IMG/M metagenome (GOLD analysis project Ga0181415, IMG submission 130140) | Marine viral communities from the oligotrophic San Pedro Time Series (SPOT) site, San Pedro Channel, CA, USA - 38 SPOT_SRF_2012-12-11 | ecosystem: Environmental > Aquatic > Marine > Strait...
AAAAGCTAAATTATTTTCACTAGAAGCATTTTTAAATAAAGATGGGAATGTTGAGATACTCTACGATGCAGTTGAGCCTGAAGAGTTCGAGAAGACTATGAACTTAGGTCTTCCTATGTACGAAGGTACAAATAAGGTGGGAGATTTTATAAGATACTTGAGATCGGTAGCACAAGAGGTTATGAATAAATCAGGTAGATTTTTGTAACTAAGTTATTTTATTTTTCTTCTTGGCCGCAGTAATTATGTCGCCACGTGTTATCTCATTTGGATTACCATACATTGCCGCCAATTCTTTTTTCTTGCCTGTAAGCTTGCCACCGTTGCTTTTCTTTTCAAATTTTTTAATCGCACCACCAAGATTGTAACCCATACCAAACTTCTTCTGTTCAGTCATCATACCCATTGAGTCTTTGGCTTTAGGTGTCATGTTGTCTTGACTTCTGTTTTTTTGGGCAAGTCCACCCATCATCATAGGTTTTCTTGGGGTCACACCACCACCATACATCATAGGTTTTCTTGGTCCGTTGTAATAAGTCTTCATAATAAGCCACTCCCTGCTAGTGCTAATTCGTCTGAATTTGTATTTGTTTTAACTTTGTTAAACATATCTCCAAAGAAACTTGGTGCTACCTCTTCTTTGGGTTCTACAACTCTGTTTTGTTGTATGGTATTTAGTAACCTAGATTCTTCATCGTTTGTTACTTCTTCTCTTAGTTTCTCCACATCTTCGTTAGTCTGTGAAGCGATGTAGTCATTTCTAGATGCAGCAGATACGAGCAATCTGTAGAATCTTATTGCTTCTTTGCCTTTAGGTGGTTTACCTTCTTCCAACATCTTCAAAACTAAATCACCTATGTCAGGATTTTCTATCATATCCTTAAACGCATTGTATGATCTAGTTCTATAAGACTGTACTATTGCTTCAGTTGCTACGTACTTAGGCGACACAACGTTTCTGTTAATTGCATATATTCTACTTATCCAAGATTCTACAGATAAAGAACGAGGTATATTTCTTAACTTTATTGGGAATTTAGCAAGTTGTTCCCCAGACATATAAGCACCTATCTTTGAAATAATATCGTAGGCTCTATCATCTCCAGAACCTCTATTTAAAATGTATCGTATTCCAGTGTTGAGTGCTTTTACTTGAGGACTTCCTTTTATGTTATCTGCACCTAACATCTGTAACAATGCTCTACCGTTTACTTCTTTTTCTACAAAGACATTAGTTCCGTACTCATGCAGGTTACCTGCCATACCTGTTGTTACACTTGCTCCTACAGTTCTGTTCTGTTCTGAAACATTCTTAAGTACATATTCCATAGTGCTTGCGGCAAGAGCTTTATCATATCCTGTCAATCTTTTTTCAATTATATTTTTTATTCTGTCGTCTAGCATCCTGTATGTTCCAGACGGTTTATCGAAAGATATTCCTTTATCTCCATTTTTGTAGAGTTCTTCTATTATTGCCGCTTTGTACACTTCACGTGATTGTTCTAACTCATCTATACCCACTTGACCTTTAGATAGTGTTTTGTATATTTCTTCACCTGATGTATTCTTTCTCACAAGATATTTTGTTGCATCTATCTGACCATCTACTTCATCAAACAGTTTGCTTGATTTGTCTTTAAAGTTGTCAATACTTTTCTTTATGTCATTTTGTGCTGTTTTTACTTGTGCAACAATAGCATCATCAAAAATACCTGCATGATCTACCCCACCTATTTTCCAAATCTGCCCAACGTCTATAACATTTAGATCATCTTTACCTGCTACATCTAACTTTAACATTGACAAATTAGATACTAAATTTTCAAACTGTTTGTCAGCACCTGTTAAACCGTCAGCATCAGGAACTATATTATGATCTAAACCTTTTTTCTTTAAGCCATCTCGTAGTATCACACCTGCTCTGCTGTTCAACAGCTTCATCTTACCGTAGCGTATTAATTGAGATTTTACGTATTCTAATCCCGGAGAATCTTCTTTAAATACGTATCTAGATATATTACCTGCTTCATCAAACACAGGTTGACCACCAAAAGTTTGTGCTAATTTGCTCATAACTGTGGTATCTAATGTATTTGCATCTATATTTGGATTTTTTGTAAGTGGATTTAATATCTCATCAAACCATTTTGACGGATGAGTTTCATACTCGATGCCACCTGCAACATCTACACCCCTTACTTTACCTATCTTTGCACCATACTTATTTGTCTTGTATCTAAATGCGGCATCATGCCACAGTCCTTTCGCATCTTTCCATCGCTTCATTACTTCATCTCCCATCTCAATTGGTTTTTCAAAGTAATTAGCTTTAAATCCAAATGCTACGTCTTCAGCATCTTCTTGGGCAATTTGATAGATTGATCTGTTAGTTAATCCACCTCTTGTTCCTTTTGCATTATAGGCAGCTCTAGAAAAAGCTTGAGCCATTGCGTACCATTCATCCATAGATATGGGCAATGAGATATCAAAACCATTACCACTAGCAGGGTCAACATAGTCACTTACTGTTTCCCATATTTCAAAGTCAGTAAGTTTGTCACCATTCTCTGCTTCTCTCATTTCTTTGTATAGTTTTTTAATTCCCTGATCTTGTGTATTTTTAAAAAATCTACTGGCAGCATTTTCATACAATAGCAAAGCAGCCTTAGAATGTTTTTGATCAGCTTTAAATCCTGCTAATTTTTTATGGTGATTTGTAGGTAGATAATCCTTTAAATCCTCCATGTCAAAAAGTTTTTCTTCATCTCCACGTATGGAATTTAGAATGTTAGTACCATCCATGTATATATTTCTACCTGATTCTTCACCAAAATCTCTTCGTAGCACAGTAAATGCAGCGTCAGCTTTGGTGTAGTATCCTGATTTTATATTTTCAAACTGTCCTGATATTATATTTGCATTGTTATCATTACCAGACAAATAAGACTCTGTAAATTTACCTGCCGTTTTAAGCTTTTCAGCTCTTTCTGCAAGTTTCTTTGACATGGTAGTTTGTATGACTTCTAATTCTACCCCGTCTTCAGCCATTTGGTTTATTCTAAATCTATCAATTAACTTCATTTCGTTTTTGTAATCTTGTGTGGTCGTGCCAGTTTTCATTTGTGATGGCATCGGAACACCACTTAGTTTAGCCATTAAAAATTCTTCGTAGGTGTCAACATAATCTGTTACAAACTTTCTATTTTCATCTATTCCCTGTTTAAGAAATGACATAGAGTTTTCTAAAGTTTTTATCTGTTGAGCTAATTCTTTACTAGCATCAGGGTGAAACTTTGCGGCTTGTAATTTTTCTAAAGCTAAAGCTAGATCAGTATACAAATTAGTTCTTTGTTTCAGACTGTTACTCATTTCTATAAATGAGCTAGAAAATTTACTAACATCTCCTGTTGACATAGTTTGTTGTAGAGATTCTCCTACAGCATCAACTATGGTTAATCCCATTAGTTTGTACAGAGCCTTGTTTAATATAGTAGGGTCTTCTATTAAATTAGCTTCTGTACCATCTTTTCTAGTAATTGTCAAAGAACCTAGTTCATTAACAAGAGCTTTCTGATTTTGTATACCTTCAAACATTGATTTTTGAATTTCAGGTGGAGCATTACCTATCCAAGCATATGCTTTGTTTGCCATTCGCTTATCTTTAAATATATATTTCCAAAAATCTTTAGCACCTACAGTGTCAGGACCTGCGAACACAAACTTAAAAAAGTCAGCAGTATCATCTATTAATCTAGCAGCCGAGTTTGTAGTTAATCTAACTCCTGTTGATCCACTAACTCCCCCCATCAATTCTATTAAAGGTAAAGTCATATCGTTTACGTCTTCAGAATTGTTTTGCCACAACTGACTTGCTGTTGCAATACCTGTAGCTACGCCTATCTCATCTGTAACAGCACTTCTCCAATACTTAGGTACAAAATTAAATAGTTTTGTTTTAAATATTTGACTATCCAAAGATTCCATTTGAGATGTTAGTTTGCTTACTTGACTATCAACATTGCTATTTATTCCAGAGATAGTTCTGTTAGTTTTTAATTCTTTAATTTGATCTGATATAGCTTTCTTTCTGCTTTCTAAATCATTTATTCTGCCAAGAGCTAACCCTTTACCCCCCGTTAAAATTTGTCCTGAAGCTTTTATTTCAGACGCTGTGTTCAATCTTTCAAGTACACCATTCTTTCGGTAGTTCATAAAAATTGGTATTCTTAATCTGTCTTTAAAATACTCTTCTACTATATCTGCTTCATTTAATTTAAATTTTGTGCTTGCAACATTTAGGCTGTCTTCATAGGTATTACCTTTGTACTTATCTTTTACAAAATTTCTAAACCTAGCTGATTCTCGCATAGCTCTGAATGAACCTGCGACTGTCACCATTCCTCCAAAAGCTATACTAGGTTGAACTTCTCTTTTTATTCGTGTCATAAAATCAGGTGAGTACCCCAGCACTAAATTAGCATCATCTACAGATATTTTCATTTTATCTGCTATGACTTCAGAAGCATACTTTATGCGTTCATACATAATTTTTTTATCAGGACCTTTATACCCTGCATCTCTTTCCACAACAGGAGGACCAAAAGGTCCTGCACTGTAACCACCTACAGTATCTGAATATGCAGTAGGGAATACATCTTTGTTGTTAATTAAAAAGTTTTGTATGCCTTCACTCATAGCCATACCCACGTTACCAAAAAAACTAAACATGTCAGTCAGATTATTCTTACGCCTAAAGTCTTCGAGTGTGCCGTTTGATTGTGCCATAGCAAACTGTGCCGCTTTGGTATCAGACATACCTCCCTTTTTCAACAATCCAAATAACCTTTTTGCACCTTGCTTGGGATCAGTAGTAAAAAATTCATTATCAGCACCTACAGTTGAACTAGCTTCAAACACACTTTTATTTGGATCATAGTCAGAGAATTGTGCCACCTGTTTATTTAAGGGAAATTCTAAACCAGCACCATCTGCTGCAGTTCCTTTGATTATATTTTTTTCAATCATAAAATCTAATCTGGGTTGATACCCAACAGGTAGCATTGTGTAACTTAAAGGCTTGTCGAGGTCTTCTATATTTATAGGTCTACCTTCTCTTGTTATAGGAGTACCTTTTTGTTTATTTACGTTTATAGAGTTTTCTAATTCTTTTCTAGAAACTTTATATTCGTTTTGATAATAATCAGCAAAAGTAATATTTGAGTTAAAAGTTGTAGCAGTTTCTATGTCTTTTTTAAAATTTGGATTGTTGTAAAAATCAGTTCCTGAAGTTCCTGTAAATATTTTTTTGTAATCTACATCAGGATTAACTCTACCATCAATAGTTGCAGGTACGTTTGATTCTAAAAAACCTTTTTCTAATTCTTTATCTTGTTCACGTAAGTTTCTTTTTCTTTTTTCAACATCGTCTATTCTATCCAACACATTAGTAGATTGTCCTGCAATGTTACTAGAACCAGACGGAGAATATCCTCTAGTATTTAATTCATTGGTGTTATCATTTTCAGCCATTAATCATATACTCTTACTGATGGTTTTGTGTTATCTGCTCCTATTCCGGGAGCTACGATTGGTGCTTGTGGCATGGTATCAACTCTTCCCGATTGCACACGTGATTCGTCAATTTGCTCTGCTCTGCTTACATTGCCGATGTTAGGAGTTATGTTGTCATCTTTTCTGTCAATATCTCCTCCCCCTATAAGTCTACCTGTATAATCTTTGTCGTAGAATGTTGATGAATCTTTAGTTCCCGGAACTAGCTCTCTTAGCAATTCATCAACAGGAGAATATAAACCTTGTTGGGCATATACACCATTACGCATAACTAGTGCAGTAGCAACTTTTCTTCTGTCTCCACTCATTAAATTGTTTACTATAGCTAATCTTTGTCGAGTTTCTCTTATGATCATCTCTATAGGCACTGTTGCATTGTTTTGTATTGACAATTTTATATTTTGTTGAATGGCTACTGCCAAAGCATCTCTATCCTTATCAGATATTCTAACAGATGTTGCGGCTCCACCCGGAGGTGTCTGTACAATGGTAGCTAATCTAAAAGATAAAACTGTAGCGTAGTAATCTGCAATGGCTATCTTAGCAGCTTCAGCATCTCTAAATGTTTTATCTCTATTACTTTCTATATACAATCCAAACTTTTTGCTTAATTCAGGTGGTAACATTGTCATAATTTGTCTAAGTTGATCTTTACCACCTAATGTCATTTTATACAAGTCAGCGGCTACCCCTGTGTATGTTTTTCTACCCTCATTAATATCCTTTAAAGCTTTCATTAGACCCGTAGCATCAGCTTCTAATTGTAGTAGTGACCCAGATTCACTTGTTAAATCTAGAATTTTAAATTGTTTACCTAATACAAGCTGTTTCATATGTTCAGCTTCAGAAATTTGAGATGTGCTTATTTTGTATCTTGGACTTCTTATATGACTAGGAAGTCCTTTTTCTATAACATAAGCAACAGCAACTGGGTCTTGTAGTAAATCCGAGTCCTTTAAAGCTTTTGCTATCTGTACATTTATCATTGGATCAGAATCTACGGTCTGTCCGGGTCTTATATTTTTAGCAATGTTCATTACTGCAGTTACTGCCCTAGATATATTACTTCCATTTATTTCTACACCATCATCAGGTGTAACGGCATTTCTTGACATAGCAAAATCATGGTAACCTTTTGCAACCCTAACTACTTGATTGCCTTTTGCTTTTTTATCTTTAGGTAAATTGGCTGTACCAAGTCTATACTCAATGTGGGTTGCTATTTGCACTTCATCATCCCTATTATATATTGTACCACCATCCGTATCAACGTTATCAAAGCTAGGTAATTCAAAATTTATTTCGCCATTTGGTTCTAGGTTGGCATTAACTTGACTTCCTACCAAAGATAATGGTTGTCTCTCTTTTAAACTTTGTCTTATTCTAGATACATCTTTGTCAAAATATTTTGCAATTGCTGTCATAATATAAGGTACATCTTGTACTCTTTTAGTTTCTTCACTATTCAAGTAAAACTTTTTCTTTGCTCCAGCATCTCCGGGATAAGATACTTCTTGTAACGTTTGCTTATAGTCTCTCATAAATTTACTGACTAAAGAATTTTTTACAGATGGTGGTACATTGGGATCATTAAATATTTTATTTAATTTTTCAGATGATTCTTCATTAACTCCAAATGCTCTATGAAAAGTGTCAAGTTTAAAACCAGCTTTTCCTTTTTCAGTTAACCCTGATAGCTTTGGCATTTTTACTAAAAATTTACCATGACCATACGGCTCTAAATTTAAATCTAAATAATTAGGAATAGCCGCTTGTTCTGCTGTTATTTTTCCAGCTGCTATTTTTTCTTTACTTTTAAGTTCTTTACCTAACTTCGTGCTTTCAAAAGTTCGTTCTGCTTTTTTTGATTTTTCATCTAATTTAAATTGGTAATCTGCAAGCTCTATATTTTTTTTAAATTTATAATCAGCTTGTGCTTCTTCAGCATCTTGTTGTCTTCTAAAATCTGCATTAGCATTGAACTGCTGTGCCATGCCACCAATTACAGGTGATTTAAAAAGATTTGATAATATGCTCATTAAACAACTTCCTCTTCTTCGGGCATAGGCATAGGTTCATCCATTTGAATTGCTAGAAAACCTTGTTCAACTGGCTCTGCTTCTTCTTCTTCTTGGATTCCTTCTGACTGACTCATTAAAAATTTATGTAAATCAGGATTTCGTTCTTCCATAATATCTAACATCATCTCATCATTCAAACCTTCATCTTCAGGATGCAATCCATCTACGCTATTAAACATTTTAACGGGTAAATCAAAGTCAGAAGCTACTCCTAAAAGATAGGATGCTACGGGTGCTTTAATTATTTCAGCAACGTCAGGAGTAAATCTACCTTCAGAAAATCCAGCAATCGCTATTGTGTTAACAATCTCCTGTATAGATATACCTGAAAACATAAGCTTTATCATGGACTCTTCTACTTCAGGCTCTTCAAGTTTGTCTATAATAGAATCGACTGCATCAGCAGGACTAGCGTGCATGGGTGGTTTTTCCCAATTCCATTTCCCTTTAGGTTGCGTCAATGTCCATCCGGGAGGGGCCCTGTTAAACGGGTCTAAGTCTTCTACTTTTCTTTTACTGTTTACATTTATAGGTTGTGCCATATTTTATCCTATCCAAAATATGAAGGTTTTTTTGCTTTAGGCAAAGTAGTTCTAGACGTTACGTTGCCTAGTTTAGAACTAGCTAGTTTTGTATTTATGCCTGATCTTCTATTGGCAGTCTTAAGAAGCTGTTCTGTAATTAATCTTATCTGTTGAACATTACTAGTATTGGCTTTGGCAAGACCATTTACTGCTCTATTAGTAAATCCAAAATCTGCTCCTATATTTGACTTGGATGCCCTAAAGTTTGCTCCACCTGCTGTGCTTCTTGGTGCGGCTACCTTTGTCATCTTGGGAGGTGTGTAAGGTCCTGTAGGAGCAATGCCACTTCCTTTTTCTCCTAAGTCTAAAAAGCCACCTGCAAAACTTTTCATAACTCCACCAACTGTTACAGGTGTACCAGCACTTCCTTCGTCTCCTGCTCCTCTATACAACTCATAATTTATAACGGGAGCAATGTACTCATTATATATTGCTGTAACTGGGTTAAATACATTTTTAAACCCATTCCATAAACTATCTAAATCCATCTTTACCTCTTATCAATACTTTTTACCCACGTTAAATATACCATTCAATACAGCTTTACCTAATTCTGTTTGTTGTGCATTGTTAGTTTGCATCTTGTAACTATCGGTGTTAGCATCTATCTCCATACCTAATAAGCCTATTTCGTGAAATCTTTGTTCTGCACTTTGAGATATCTGTAACGCCCAACCTGCTTCATCTCTGTATCTTTGCCACAAAGCATCCATAGCAGATTGAGTAACACCTAGTAAATTCTGTGCATTTAATTGATTGGCTGCATTTTGATTGGCTGTATTTGCTGTATTTATCTCTCTTCGCCACTGTGCATTTGCTTGACCTATCTGTACTGCCATTTCAGTGTTAAATCTCTCACGTGCATCATCAGCAGATGCTTTAAATTCTCTGGCCGCATTAGCTTCGTTTACGTTAAATTGATTTTGGGCAGCCACTCTATTAAGATTTGTTGTTTCAATCTGTGATCCTAACTCTGCAAAAAACTCATCAATTTGATTTTGTGACTGTGCATTAAATTGACTTGCTGCATTTTGGGAAGCTTGATTAGAAGTAAGTTGTTGAAGTTGACCCTGATAATCTATTGTAGCCATTTGTTGCTCATTAGTCAAGTTTTGGGTATCTAGTGCTAAAAAAGATTTAGCGTTATTTACAGAAGCTTGCATACGAGAATCTAAATTTGCTTTATCCATTGAAGCATAGGTCATTGCATTTTGTAGAACAGATTGTTGCATGTTATTTAAATTTGCTAAATCCATTCCTGCATACCTGTCAGCATCGGCTTTAGCTATAGGTATACCTGCTTCCATAATTGCTTGAGTAATTGCACTAGCTGCCATACTAGATGCACCTAATCCTCTACCTTGCATAACTGCAGATACGTTTCTAACTGCAGGTGCTGCCCACGCAGGAACAGGCTTTCCTTCTTCAAGGGATTTAAACAATTCTCCTATTTGATATTGCACAGTGGACTGTTCGGATACTTGTCCTTGAGCTGCCTGTACGACTGACTGTTGGCTGACTGTGCCTTGAATATCACCAATAACGGATTCAGATGATAATTTACCTTGAGCCGCTATTGACTCAGGAGTTCCTGCTATGGTGTTTGCACTGTAAGTTTTAGCACTTTGAGCTTGAGGAATTGTAGCTTCTAATCCCGTTGTAGGAACTAGGTCTGTTTGTAGTTTTATTTCGGCTAGATTAGCTGGTGTTGTTAATAATTCATTTGTTTGAACTTTTTGTAATTCAGGTGTAAAAGACGTTCCTGTAGGTAAAGACGTAGCACCTGCTCTTTTTTCAATTGTATCTTGGATATTTGTAACTGGTTCTGTTGCCATCGGTTTCGTTTCCTGTACGGGGGGTGGTTTCGCAGGCTCTGCCACCTGTTTATATTTTAGTGGTGCAGAATAATCTCCATCAGGGTTAAAGCCTTTTCTTTTTGCGTAGGCTCGATAAGCTTCGTCTGTGTAGCTTATTGCTCCTGATGATGCCATTCCAAAGTAGGGAGAATAAGTAAATGCTTGTCCTGCAGGTCTATCTTGAGGTATATTTTTATACTCGTCAGATTCATAGAATCCTTTGTCTATCTTGTACTTAGCAGGAGCATTTAAATCTGTAGGAGTATCCACTACCTATTTCCAATCAATATCTTATCCAACTTATCTTCTAATCTTTTGAGTGCATCCATAAGATTGTGCATATCATCTTTCACATCATCCTTACGTGCATAGTCCTCACGTGTCTTGTTCAAGAGT
>Ga0181415_1000552_pt1 | contig 10458 bp, 10 predicted proteins | sample 38SPOviralmetaG_FD_130140 | JGI IMG/M metagenome (GOLD analysis project Ga0181415, IMG submission 130140) | Marine viral communities from the oligotrophic San Pedro Time Series (SPOT) site, San Pedro Channel, CA, USA - 38 SPOT_SRF_2012-12-11 | ecosystem: Environmental > Aquatic > Marine > Strait...
TAAGATGGCGGGTCTTAAAAAGAAGGTAAATGCGGAGTCGTGGAATGATGAATATGAGAATATCATTACTGAGTGGGGCGAGAAGGCGTCTGGTCTTAGATTTATGCATGGAAATTCTGCTGGGTATTGGAGAAGTGTATCGAATAAATTAACTCTTTATTCTATTGTTGCTACTAGCATTGCCTCTGCGGCGAGTTTAGTAGCTGGTAGCATTGATTCAACCGATGCTAAGGATGCGGTTTTGTTCACAGCGGGCGGTATTGGTCTAGTTACATCTTTTATTCAGTCTCTTAAGAAGTTTTACAACTGCGATGAGAAGGCTGCCGAACACGGTTCTATTGCTAAGCAGTTCGCGAGCTACTATAGATACGTTGGTCTTCAAATGGGTATGTCGCGAGAGGATCGTCGTCCATCTGATGAGCTCTTTGAGTATGCTCTAAAGGAGTATGAGCGTCTTCAGCAGGAGGCTCTTCCTTTGCGTGGCGCAGATGTCGCTCTTTACAAGAAGACATTTAAGGGATCTACTCAGGCTATGCCTGATAATTGCAAGTCTGATTATGCGATTAAGATTTACAACCGCGAGCCATATGTTCCTCCTAATCCAGTAGACATTGAAATGCATCAATGATTTTTTTTTACAAAAAAATTTAATGTTTAAGAATTGGTAAGTAAATTACATCAATATAATCATGGACTACGATGATATATGTCAACAAATGTCCGGGATTACAATTCAGACAAAAGTGAATGACAAATTAGTAAATGATATAAATTCGATTATAACAGAAATAATCAAAGTGGGTAATTATAATGTTGACATCTATGAAATTTGCGTAAATTGTGGTCATTCATTAACGTGGGATCAAGAATATACTGTTTGTGATTTTGATATATTGTGGTTGAAAGGTCCGGGCAAGATTTACTTTTATGAAACTTTAAATAATTACATCAAGATTGACACCAAAGAAACTTACACATCTGTAACAAATTTATATAATAATCTAATCGAACTTTTCAGTCTGTGTGTTGAATAATTTGAGATTATTAATCTATTTAAGCAAATAATAGATTAATAAACTATACATTTACATAAATTTACATTTACATTATGTCTATTCATCTCATTACGGGTTGTATGTTTTCAGGTAAAACATCATCTTTGATAAACATAGCTAAAATGCAAAAACTAATGGATAAAAAAGTCCTTATAATAAATTTTGAAGGAGATACACGTTATTCATCTAGTAATAAGATTTCTACACATGACAACATTTCTTTTGATTGCCTTCCCTGTGGGAAGGATTCTTTAATGTCCGTTTTAGAAATGGATGTATTCTTAAATGCAAATGTGATTTGTATAAACGAAGGTCAATTCTTTAATAATTTAGTGAAATTTTGCACAACAGCATGTGATATGCAAAAAGACATCTTTGTGTGCGGACTTGATGGTGATTACCTTAAGCGTCCATTTGGTGAAATTCTAAATTTGATTCCTCATTGTGAAACAATGTCTAAACTTCAAGCACTTTGTATGTCTTGTAAAAACGGAACTCCTGCTAGTTTTACTAAAAAATTGATAAATTCCGGTGATCTAGTAGAGATTGGATCTACTGACATTTATATGCCAGTTTGTAGATTTTGCTATGAAAAATAATATAAAAATAAAATGGATACATTAATATAAATGTTGAAACAGGCTTTAGATAATTCTAGACACAAAAGACAAATTTACGATGAAAATGACATAACTTTGTCTGAGCGTGTAAACAAATTGGAAGAAAAACTTAATCTAATCATTGAAAAATTAGACTCTGTTGAAAATGGTACGAATAAAATGACCTCACATATAGATTTCATTAATGACATTTATACAAAAGTTCAAGTTCCTTTGTTTTGGGTATGTGATCGTGTAAATTACATTCGTGGATATAAAGCAGAAAAACAGCTTACAAATAGCATTCACGAACAGGATTAATTACAAAAAAATATTCTACTTAAAAGATAAATACAATATTAGATAAAAGGAATGAACATCAAACAGTTTTTGCTCTTTAAGGCGTGTGATGTTCTTCCGTCTGAATTGAAGTATTACATATACGACATCGTTAAGTATGATGCAGTTTGTAGTATTCAAAATATATACATGTTAAAAGTTAAAAAGAATGTTGATATCTTTATGAAATTAATGTACTTTTATGAAAGTTTATCTCGAGGAACCATTTGGAGACGCAGGCGGCGAGGTCGCCCCAAGAGCTATCGTACATATGTACATGACTTTATATTATATTATGCTGCTAAAAATTTAACATATAAATACATTCAAGAACCAGCTACATGGATATACTATTTAGATAATATCATTAATATATACTTCTGGGATAAAACAAATAATGAAATTAATGTTGTTTATCACATGATGAATAAAATAAGAGATTCTTCTGAGATGTATAATAATACTCGTATAACTTATTGGGATAATTTCTAAATATAATTATAAATTTAATGAACGCTTTAAGAAAAACTTGTATATCGGGTGGTACATTTTGGGGATATGAAACATACATAGACATCGATAAAATTACATGTATGGAAGACATTATAGAAAAAACTATAAATAATTTAAAAGAAGACCTCAAAAAATTAAATTTAGTTGATCTTGCTGAGAGTGTAGACCCTAGGGTCTTTCATATTCATTCTACAGATTTTATTACAGTTTTAGGTAGCAAAGAAGATTTTATTATTTACGTTTGTAATCATTGTTAATTTTAAAAAAAATAATCGTAATTTAAAATATTATATTAAGATTAAATATGGATTCTCAATTAGTTCTTCTTTTAAGTGTAGCAGTTTTATCTGCTTTGGTTGCGTTGGTTTTATATTTTTTAAAGAAATCTGAGAAAAAAGAACATGAAAATGATGGTATGTCTAAATCAGAGATCGCCGAGCTTAAAACAGAATATTCTAAACTTAAAAGTTTGTTTATAGGTTTAATTAAGAAAATAGAAAGTATGGCAGTTGTAGATAGAGATGTTGATAGTCAAGTAAAGGCTTTACAGGCTCTTGCTGGTGTTAATAGAGAACAACTTAAATATCTAACATCTAATGTAAATAAATCTAATACTACTACTTAATTTTATATTCAATAATTAACAATTTACAATTTACAATTTACAATTTACAATTTACAATTTATTTTAAATTTAAGTTAAGTATTTAAAATAAAATGTATATCTATTATTAAATAAATGACTATTAATAATTGTCCGATAGATAATGCATATAGTGCGCAAGTGTCAAGCGGCAATCTCCCAGAGTACACTGAGGCTTTATTTTGTGGAGAAACGAAGGAGTGCAATGAACGTAAAAAGTTATACAATTTATTAAGCGATCCTATATTAGCAAAATTAATTCTTGACGAAAAACTTAATAATGATTCGGAAAGGGAAGGCACAGTGCCAAACAATGCCAAAGGCTTAGGTTGGATGGCAATTGAAAGTACAATTGATTCCGGAGCATATAGACCTTTTTACGATAAGGAAGAACTCGGCCAGTCGGTGATGGATCTCGATCGCAAATTTTCTAAATTTCTAATTGTCAAAAAATATACTGAAGAACAAAACAAAATAATATATAGTGCATTAAAGGGAGGATTTGATGGCGGTGCCACGGCGGAACAAATAGTTTTTGATAAATTTGGAAATCTACTTATTAAAAAGAGTAAGAGCAGCACAGCACAGCCCGAAATTATGTTAAATACGTTATCGAGGTCGGACGAGAGTTGGGTTCGCGGCCTAATAACTGATTTCGAACAGAATTCTCTAGCCGGCGCTGCTATTAAAAAATTTAACATTGTCTACAACAATGATAAGACCCATGGTGCATATTATTATGAACCGAGACTCTTACTTAATCCAACACTTAATTATATATTATATTCACCAGATATTGACAACGACGGAATAGATCCAAAGCAAGGTGTGTCAAATCCTAAGTATTTTTTACTATATAATCCTATTCATAGTAAATATTTTAAAGAATATTACAGTAGCCTGTTAAAACTTGATGATATGTCCAATAACAATGGAGCAATAACCGGTGTTGTTGAGGCGTATTCTAATCATTCTCAAGCAGCTTTCCATCCCATGGGATCCCCAACGGGCTGCCACATCACTGCACCATCATTTTTAAAAATTATGGAACGATATTGTAATTCTCTTAGAGTTGGAAGGAGGCACTACAAATTGTGGAATCGAGTATATACAGAATATTATGCAGATCCTTCTTGCTCTATTGTTCTTGAGAAATCAATGGCAAGACTGTCTAGAATTCTTAACAAAAATTACTCTAAACATATAATAAAACATAGATTTTTTGATTATACACCGCGTCCCGATACATTAACTCCCGGAGAGATGAACCCGAAACGCTTATTCCCAATCCAGAACGACCCCGGATATAATGGTTACACTGAAAATGAACAATTTCTAGAAGTACAATCCCAAGCGGCTGGTCAGGTGGCTTATGAAAATAGTGCTTGGGCGTGTCCAAATCGACAAGGAGAGGGGAAAGGGCCGATTAATTATATTCATGATCTAATTCTGAAAGCGGGTCATCCTATGCAGCAGAAAAACACTTTTCTATATACATTCTTAAATGCATATGTTTTTAATACTTTTAAAGACCAGTATGTACAGGAAGGCCCGCCGCCATTCGAGGATGTATATAATTCAAAGCAACTTGCTGCTTGCCCCCAAACCACTGTGAATACCACCATGTGTAATATAAACTATTACATTGGAGGCGCTGTGTCAGACGAGAGTACTGTGAAGGCGGAGCAGAATTGTAAGCAGGGCGAAGGCGGCGCCGGGTCAACCGGGTTTAATGAAAAGTTTAATAAGGCAAATATAGAGCTGCCAACTCAAGCACCAACTCAAGCTGCACAAATTACTAATGCACCAACTCAAGCTGCACAAATTACTAATGCACCAACTCAAGCTGCACAAATTACTAATGCACCAACTCAAGCTGCACAAATTACTAATGCACTAACTACAGCGCCGCCCAAGCCCCTGTTTCCGGGCTGCACCAACCCGGCCGCTGTCAACTACAATCCAGTCTACACGATCGACGACGGCTCGTGCTCTATTGGTGGCTGCACCGACCCGGCCGCCAAAAACTACAACGCAGATGCAACTTTTTTTATTCCCGGAAGTTGTGATTTTGTGGGAATCGATTCCACTCCAACTCCAGCACCAACACAAGCTGCACAAACTGTTCAAGGTCCATATTTACATGTAACTCCAGCACCGTCTCCGCCTTCTTATCAGGTTTATTCAGAAGATAAAAGCAAGAGCGTTAAAATAAATCCTATTTATATTATAATAATATTAATAATAATATTACTAAGTTTAGCGGGCTTTTTATTTTTATAAAAAAATATTTATTACTAATAAATGACAAGTAATTTAGCTCAATATGGTCGCGATATGTCTGGCGATCCAGATTCCAAAACAGCTGCATGCACTGATAAAGGAGACGACTCTCCTATTTTAGCTTCTTTAGAAAATGGAGAGGCCGTAGCACTTGCAAAAACGATGGGGTTTTCCGAGCCATGCATGAAAGATTTTGAAAGTCTAAATAGAGACACACTTGAAACCATGAACAAATCAGGGTTTGGTGTTGGTGTCTCCGCTAATAAAGGAGCGGGCAGCATCGGGGGCGCTCTTAACTTTAACTATTCGCAAGAGGACTACACGAGAACAATAAATGAACATGATACAAGATTGCAAGAAAAAGGTTGTGGTCAGATGTTTGGATCGATGAATAAAATTCTTAAGGCGGCATCTTCACTAACATGCTATCTTGATGATACAATTAATGAAACTAATGTTGTTCAGCATATACGTGCTGATGTAAATGTGGAGATTCGTGCACTTTCAGGAAAAGTCGGCGAGAAGGCGGAGAAGACGAGACAGAAGGCGCAAAAGGATCTCTCTGATTTTCTTATGAGACAGGAAGAACTGGGTTACCAGCAGCTGGCAAAGCCCGCGGCGGAGAAGGACGCAAACTACTTTGCGCAGTTGAATCTTTTAGAACTGGCAGGCAAGGAACGACGTCTTACTTTTGAGCGTGCGATCAAGGGATCCGGGGCAGCTGGTTCATTTTCAGGTTCAACACTTGAAACTACACAAAATATAGGAACAAACATTAAAGTGGATCAAAATGTTCAAATGATCACCGCCGAGCAGATTGAGACAAATATGAAAGAGGTTGCAGAGACAATGGCTAAAACAAAAATGGAGCAAATAGTAGGTTACGGCGGCACGTCGCCAGAAATGAGAGAGTTTGTGAATCAACAAATTGCTAGTGATATAAAGTCCCAAGCTAATAATATTATAACTAAAATGACTAATATGAAAGTAAATCAGGAAATCGGGGGAGGGATTAGTATTCTTATAGAAGGTCCTGTAATAGATAGTAATATTACTGTTTCTCAAAATATGATAGTAGACACACAAGTATCTCAGATTATAGAAACTGCTATGGATTTTGGAAATTCAGTTGTATATGATATGTTGAGTAAGGCAGTGACTGACGTCTCCTTTCGCGGAGAGGTTAAGGGATTAGAGGATTATATAAAACAAATAGGCGATAATAACGAAAAGATTATGGCGGAGCTAAGGCAGAGCAGAAAAGAGCAGATGGAAGGCGCAGGCAAAGCTGTTGGTAATGTTATAGGCTCAATCGGTGATGCATTTATGAAAAATGCAATTGTGGGAATAATTGCAGCGATTGCAGTTCCTGTAATTACGGGAACGGGTGCAATTCCAGGCCCGGTTAAAATTATATTAATAGCAGTTATTGCATATTTTGTAGCAGCATATTTTATGAAATTTTGGCCATTTAATGAAAAAGAAAATAAGATAAGCCGTCAAACCTGGAAAGATGGAGCAAGTTATCAATTAAGGAGAAAAAAGAACAAAAGTCCATACGGAGGTCTTAAAGGTTTACCCGTAGGAGGAGAATTTCGTATGTAAATTTTACAAATTTTAATAATTAATTATAAATATATATAATCAATAAAAATATTATATATTATTATAATTATATAATAATCAATGAGTGGAATTTCGTATGCTAATGGATTATCAAATAATACAATGTCCTCATATGTTTCAGCAGATGCAATGACAGGCATTAATCCAACTTTTTCTTTCTTACCCGGTCTTTATGCAGCTCTTGATGCCATTAATTCCCCTGCTCCGCCTGCTCCGCCTGCTCCACCTGCTCCACCTGCTCCGCCTGCTCCACCTGCTCCGCCTGCTCCGCCTGCTCCACCTGCTCCACCTGCTCCGCCTGCTCCACCTGCTCCGCCTGCTCCGCCTGCTCCGCCTGCTCCACCTTATCAAGACCCAAATGATGCTAATAACCAAGAACAGGTATTTAATTTTAGCGAATCTGAAGACATTACAACTCAAACATATACTAATTTTGATAATAACAAACCAAATAACAAGCCATATAACAAGCCATATAAAGATGTTACAATTGTGCCAGTCCTTACAAATATAGGAGATCCACCAACTCCGGCACCCACTCCGGCACCCACTCCGGCACCAACTCCGGCACCCACTCCGGCACCAACTCCGGCACCCACTCCGGCACCAACTCCGGCACCCACTCCGGCACCAACACCAAAACCCACTCCGGCACCAACACCAAAACCCACTCCGGCACCAACACCAAAACCCACTCTAAAACCAACACCAAAACCCACTCTAAAACCAACTCCATATCCAACCCCAGCACCAACTCCATATCCAACCCCAGCACCAACTCCGGCGCCAACACCAAAACCCACTCCGGCACCAACACCAAAACCCACTCTAAAACCAACTCCAAAACCCACTCTAAAACCCACCCCATATCCAACCCCAGCACCAACTCCAGCACCAACTCCAGCACCAACTCCAGCACCAACACCAAAACCCACTCCGGCACCAACACCAAAACCCACTCCGGCACCAACACCAAAACCCACTCTAAAACCCACCCCATATCCAACCCCAGCACCAACTCCAGCACCAACTCCAGCACCAACTCCAAAACCCACTCTAAAACCCACTCCGGCACCAACACCGGCGCCAACTCCTGCACCAACTCCAGCACCAACTCCAGCACCAACTCCATATCCAACACCAAAACCCACTCCGGAACCCACTCCATATCCAACTCCTGCACCAACTCCAGCACCAACTCCTGCACCAACTCCAGCACCAACTCCAGCACCAACTCCTGCACCAACTCCAGCACCAACTCCTGCACCAACTCCAGCACCAACTCCAGCACCAACTCCTGCACCAACTCTAAAACCCACTCCATATCCAACTCCAGCACCAACTCCGGAACCCACTCCATATCCAACTCCTGCGCCAACTCTAAAACCCACTCCATATCCAACTCCTGCACCAACTCCTGCACCAACTCCTGCACCAACTCCAGCACCAACTCCTGCACCAACTCCTGCACCAACTCCAGCACCAACCCCAACCCCTATTATAACTACACGGCCACCTGTTATAACTACACAGCCACCTATTATAACTACACAGCCACCTATTATAACTACACAGCCACCTATTATAACTACTGTTCCTTCCATTACTCCGCAAGCTCAGATTATAGTAGCATCTAACGATCCAAAATTATCATTTAATCCTAATCCATCAAGTTTATATTCAGTAGCTGATGTAGTTTTTAAATTTGATAATGACAATCTTATTCCTGAAAATTCTATTAGTAGTTGGTATGATTCTGTATGGCAACAAGATTACGGTCCTGTTCAAGGTTTATTTAATAATTAATAATTTTAAAAAAATAATGTATTATAATGTATAACTTAAATGAATAAAATCTTATTTTTAGCATTTGCAATATGTATAATTTTAATTATACTTTATAGTTTTTATATTAATAAAGAATTAAGTCATCTGGACGGCGGTTTCGTCGCCTACCCGACCAACATGCCCGGCGCAAATCCACAAACCTGGATTGAGTTCACTACGAATGCGTCCAACTATGCCAACCAAGGTGGGCCTCCACTCATCGCAGGTTTGTGGATGACGCCGCCGCCGGGCGTGCCGAATGTAACGCTTGCGGATCAGCCTGTATGGTTGCCTCAAATTCTAGGATGTGATACTTTTGGAGGTGATCCTTGTCCCTCAACATTGGCGACTCCGAACTACGGTATGTCGGCACCGGCATCAAGCTTGGCCACCTTACTTGGTCTAAACACGAACCAAATGACCGCGTTAATCAACCACGATTGGACGAATCCTTCTTATCCAACAATGGGGGATATAAATTGGGCTAACTCCGGTATTAATCCTGCTAATCTTCTTGGTTTTGGCAATGACTGTGCTAATTTTGCACCAACAAATCCAACTTACTGTTCACAAGTTGGTATGGCTGCTGCTGTGGAGAGCGGGCAACCAAACGCTGCATGTATTTATTTCAACGCCGGCGTTGCCGAAGTCTCACCTCATTGTTCAACAGCTTCTGCTCCAGCGAACTACATAAATGCCTCCGCGTATCTTTCTTCTTCAGTAGACTACAACCAAACGATTCCTAACGTATTAGATCAAACAAATGCACCTGTAGATACTACTCCCGAAGGTTCTGGGGGCGCGCCTACTAAAACGCCGCCGCCAACGACATCTCCGCCACCCACTAAGACTCCGCCGCCACCCACTAAGACTCCGCCGCCACCCACTAAGACTACGCCACCACCAACGACATCTCCGCCGCCGCCCACTAAGACTACGCCGCCACCAACGACATCTCCGCCACCAACGACATCTCCGCCACTAAAGACATCTCCGCAACTAACGACATCTCCGCCACCCACTACAGCTCCACCAACTCCGGTTCCAATTTTCTATTCTCATCCAGATTTTATAAATCAAGGACTTTTTGATGAACTTTCTATAGATTCTGTTATAGGATCTTCGCAATCAGCTTTAACTAAAAATTTGCCTCTGCAAAAATTTGGAATGACTAAAAATCCAATATTTAAAAAATTTGAGACAAGTAATACATTAACGTCTGTTAAAGAAAATTCAAAACCATCACTGTTAGATAAAGATTCAATTCTTCAAAAATTTGAAACAGATAAAACATTAGATTTATCTGAATACATTAAAATGGATAAAAAACCATCTAAACCTTTAAAGAAAATTCCTATATTTATAGATTACAACAGTGCATTAAAATTACTTAATGATGAGGAAAAAAGATTAAATAAACAAAAAGATTCAAAATCTAAAAATAGATTTGTAAAACTACATGATACAGGTTCGATTGTAATAATTTAATTTAATTAATAAAAAATAATATAATGTATAATGTAATCTATAACTTAAATGAATAATTATCTTATTGTTGGTATTATATTAGCAA
>Ga0181415_1000561_pt1 | contig 10362 bp, 10 predicted proteins | sample 38SPOviralmetaG_FD_130140 | JGI IMG/M metagenome (GOLD analysis project Ga0181415, IMG submission 130140) | Marine viral communities from the oligotrophic San Pedro Time Series (SPOT) site, San Pedro Channel, CA, USA - 38 SPOT_SRF_2012-12-11 | ecosystem: Environmental > Aquatic > Marine > Strait...
ATGACTGGTAATTTTAGAATTAAGTATCGTGGTGGTAGCAAACCACAATATGGGTATAAGAGATTACAAAATCATACTCTTGCTGAGTATGCTGATACATTTGCTATTTATCCTAAGTAATTAAATTCGTGGGTTTTCGGTGACTACGATAATTTGGAACCGAATTGGGTTATGTAGTGTTTCACGATATTAGAAACAACCTTTGGTGATTTGGTGTAAATCATCTGCAGATTTATTTCCCATATCATAACAAAAAACCCCCAATTTCTTGGGGGTTTTTCTTATCTTTTATTGACTTATAGTTTAGTCATCAAAGGCTGCGCCTGTTGGTTGAACTACAAAATCTAAGACAATGAACTCAGCTGTTCTGGTTGGTTGGATAAAGATTTGACCAACTAATTGGTTTCTATCTACAACATCTGGTGTGTTGTTTGAATCATCCATTACAATCCTAAACGCTGATAGTCCTGCATTTGCTTGAACTTGTTCCATATATGGATTAACAATATTTAAGAATCTGTTTCTTAAAGCTGCTGTATTTTGTTCAAACACTAAGAATCTTGAAGAACTTGCTATGAATTTTCTCAAATTAATTAACAATCTTCTAACATTAACTCTATCTAATGCACTTGGTTTACCTTGAAGTGTTTTCTGACCAAACACGACTACACCTTGACCTGGGAAAGTTGCGATAGGATTAATACGATTTTCGTATAAATCATCTCTTTCTAAGTTGGTTAGTCTTGTTTTAGCTTCTGTTACTTCTGATAAGCCACCACGATTTAAACCTGCTGGTGCGAACCACTCTTGTCCAATTCTATCATTTTGTGCATATACACCTGGTAGAACTACTGAAGGTGGAACCCAAGTAGGTTTGTTTTTCACTTCGTCAATCACTTTAACCCAAGGGTAATATGTTGCTACATAATTACTATCTAAGGTTTGAACATCATTTATCGCAGTTTGAATAGAAGCTGAATAATGAGAGCCGTCCATAATAAAGAAAGCGTCTGCTCTTGATTCAATCTTATCAATTGCGTGATTTGTTACTGATGAGTGAATTGAGTGAATAACACCTGGAAGTGCTAACAAGTTAATATCGTATTCATCTGGATTTGAGATTGCGTTAATAGCTCTTTTAAATGCCAACGAACCCGTTGCTGAAGCTGAACTTAAGTCAAATCCTTGTGTGTTGTCTCCAACAATGTCTGTTCCAGATTTAATATCTGTTGCTGGATTTGAACCATCAAATCCGTCTTGGAAAGGAATTACAAATTTTCTTTGTCCAATTGCTGAATTAGTTAAAGAAATCAATGTAGATGCGTTTGCAAATGTGTCACCTAATACTGATGCGTCTGCATTACCTAATTGATTTTCTAAACTCATTGTTACATTGTTTCCTGTTCCGACTGATGTTGGAAGTGGTTTCAAGTATGCCTGACTATCTTTGTTTGAAAAATCAAGTCCGTAATAAGCATTTTGGTCAAATGAACCACGATTGTTAGTTTGTCCTGTTACAAAAGAAGCAGTTGGGAATGCTGCTGCGTGAGCACTACCACTTGGTGTTCCGAGTACCAGAACATGCGGTAATGATAACTTATCAAATCCCATAGGCACTAATTCTTTTGAAGTATTTGGTAGATTACTTATATCTGATACTCTAATGTATTTAGAGTTGTTTGGGTAATCACCATTTGATGTTAATTTACCTGCTGAGTCAATAGTGATAAATTTATCACCAATTACTCTTGGTAAGTAGTTTGTAGAATTTTCATCAAAACTTATGTTTGAGAAGTTCTCTAAAACTGTCCCGTCGTCATTTTGACCTGGGTTGTTTGTAATCACTTGTAATGAGAAAGAACCAAAATCACTACCCGCAACATCTGCTGCTCTCTTAACATCAGAAATACCAACTCTAAATTTAGAGTTCATATTACTTCCGTGTGATAATGTTTTGACTTTAAATAAGTCTGTTCTTGCTCCGTTTACTAATTGTGATTGAATTGCTGGTGTTGATGCTGGTTTGTAATCAAATGAAAAGTTTTCATTTGCACCACTCGCGAATGTGATGACATCATCTCCTGCAACTTGATTTTGTGTATTTTGGAAGTTGGAATATACATATACCGGTTTACTATTGTCTTGTGGGTTTTCACTAAATACATTTGTAATGTAGTTAGCTGAAGCCGTAGAGAAAGATAAACTAAAACTTTCCTTTGCCGCATCATTATTAGTATCTAATTCAAGTGTAAATGCACTTGCTGAATTAGCACTACTATTGATTGAGCCACTTGTTGGTCCACCAATAAATGGTGAAGCTCCTGCGCCTCTTGAAGGTTTTAATGTAGCTAACGCTCTTACTCCGTATGTTGAACCACTAGCGATAAGCACGAAGGTATCATTTGTATATCCGCCCAATCCTAAAACACGGACTATTGTTAATGCTCCTGCATTACGAAGATATTGCTTCGCAGTGAAAGGAACATAAAAGTCTCCGGTTTCTTTACCGAAAAGTGTTTCAAACTCACCGAAGTTTCTGATGGTTGTTGGAACAAAAGCTGGACCCATTTCTGTTGGTCCGATTAATGCTGCTCCTATTTCACCAATAGCTTCTGGTAAGAAAGATAAATCTTTTTCTCTGGTAAATACACCTGGACTGACTATTCTTTCAGCCATTATGTTTCTCCTAATTAGGTTATATCGTAAGTATAAATATCAATTTAAAAACTCAAAATGTGGTTTTGGACATTATTTTTTTTCTTCAATTGGTGTAAATACACCTTTCTCTAAATCCAATGAACCTTGACCATATTTTTCATTTAAATTGTTAAGAAGTTCTGCTTCCTGTTGAATTACTTGATTATATTCGTTTTCTGCTATGACTTTTTGTTGCTCAATAGCAGATAATCTTTGTTCATTCTGTATTCTTTGAACTTCAAGATTACCGAAATTTGTCGTAATGTTGTTGAAACTATTACGAACTTCTCTAATTCCACTAAGTTCTTCTTTTGTAAATTTAATTTGTTTTGATTTTTTTGCCATTATAACTCCTTTTTTACTTATATATAAATATAAGTTTACTTGTTCAAACAATCACAATTTTTATTAATTTGATTGATTTCTTCTTCTAATTCTTTAATTTTCTTTGTATTTTCTTTAATACTTTCTATTAGTAATGGAACAATCTTTTCATACTTAACACCTAAGTATCCATTAGCACGAGTTGCTACAATCTCTGGCAAGACTTCTTGTATTTCTTGTGCTACTACACCAATATCGTGTCCTTTGTATGTGTCTTGTTTATCATTCCAATCAAATGTATAACCACCAATCTTGTCCATTTTTTCTAATGGATTTTCAATTCGTTCAATATTATCTTTTAAATTTCTATCAGATGAACCGAATGCGATAACATCTCCACTTGCTTCTATTTGAGAACCTGATATGTTTGATAGGAATTGTGCATTTCCTGCTTCTGACATATCTAATTGTAATGCAGTTATGGTTGATGATGCGTCAACACCCTTGAATAATATATCTTTGTTATTTATTGCTGATTTGATTACGAAGTCAGACGAAGCTATTTTAAATCTACCGAACTCAGTTCCATCATCTTTTAATAGAATGTCTGTTCCGTCTGCGTCGAGAATGATATCTCCACCAGCATCGATTGTGAAATCTCCTGTGTTTGATACACTTGGTATTGCGGCATCACTACCACTAACTATAAGTTTTTTCCAACTTGGCATTTATTTTATCTCCTTATGGTTGGTTACCTCTTCGGCCCACTTCCTTGATTGCCACATCAAGGCCAATAAAGTTATTTACTTAATTTTTTATAATTATCTTGAAGTTTCTCAACTACTTTTACTGCTTCAAGTAGTTTTTTTCCTGGTATCATACTTTCCTGTATTAGAAACAAAAGAAATTCTGTTTCATCTTTTGTTAATTTGATACCATTGTCTTCAAGTTTATCCATTAATCCCATAATAACCTCTTTAATTAATTTTTACGAATATATAAATATATCCCCTGTTCCGTCATCAATCTTAATATTACCCTTAACATTATATGTTGCGGAACCTGTGTTTGCTGTTAATACATATAAACTTGTGTATGCCTCTGGTATTGATGATGCTGCTGATGAACCTAATTGTGTATCAATTTGGACACCCCACCTATCTGCTGAATCATCAAATATAAATGCCGAAGCACTAAACGCTGAACCACTACCGACCAAGATACCTCCGTCACCAGTTGCACTTGAACCACTATTCATTAAGATAAATCTATCTTCAATTAATAAGTTTGTAGTGTTGTTAAGTGTTTGTGTTCCATTTACAGTTAAATTTCCGTCAATCACCATATTGTTGAATTGAACATTTGAGTCTGTTGCTACTGCTTGACCAATCGCTATATCATTTGCATTTACCGTAATACCTGTTCCGGCTCCTACTGCAAGAGTTCTGTTTGCAGCTATTGTTCCACCACCTGTTAGTCCGTCACCTGCTACAACACTTACTGCACTATGGTCAATGTGTTCATTTGCTACGAAGTTTGTGGCTGCGTCGTGGTCTACCATTACGGATGCCGATACTATGTTTGCTCCCTCTCCAACAATAGCTGTTGTTAAACTACTATTGGAACTTGAACCAGATATTATACCTGCTCCTAATCCCACAACTGCTGCTGCGGATAAAGAACCACTAATGTCAGCGGATATTTGAGCTGAACCTGATAAAAGTCCGAATGCTGCTATCATTGATTGTTCAACTGCGCCTGCTCCAATTGTTAATGCACCACCTGCTGCTATCGTAGCATCACCTGATACATTACCGAATACAGCGTCCTCTACATTACTAAATGTAATTTTCTTTTCAGTTCCATTGTCTGAATATACAAAATGGTCTTGTGTTTGATGTAATGCAGTTCCAGCAGATAGTCCGTCAATGTCTAATGCTATTCCTGTTAAATTACTTCCGTCTCCTGTATAAGAACCTGTAAAAGAACCCGTAATATGTGAGTCTGCTACTGAACCACTATTTGTAATGTTTCTTGATTTGACAATATCATTCATATCATCAATATCAACCATAGATACAATGTCTCTGGTTATAGTTAAATCTTGTCCAATTGTTACATCATCTGGTAATGACAAAGTAATTGAGTTTGCACCATTTGCTACAGTAATTTCGTTTGAAGTTCCTGTAAGAGTTGCTGCGGCTGGCCCATCTGCTCCACCAATAATTAATTGTCCATTTGAAGTTAATGCTACTGCACCAACTGCGTCTGTTCCACTATCCTGTGAAATCAATACTGCTTTATCTGTTAATGTTGTTGCACCAATACCACCCTCTGCTACTGCAAGAGCTGTATCTAATGTTAATGTAGTTAAATCTGCCGATGAACCACTAACAATAACTTTTTTCCAACTTGCCATTTTTATCTCCTATATGACGATATATTTTATTCTAATTATAAATATAACAAAACTAAATTTTAATCAAAACTAATCAAAACCTAAATAAAAATTACTACCACTATACATCAATCCACCCTCTTGTGCGGTTGGTGTTGTGGTTTGTTCTTTTAATTGTAGTGAACCAGTAAAATGACTGATATCCGATACAAATAAATTAGTAATACTTACTTGACCTGTACTCGATACATCTAAATTTTGGAATGAACCACTATTATATGGTAGTGTAGAGCTACCAATATTATATAAATTTGCAGAATCTGGAATTAATGAACCACTTACGACATCAATACTTGCCGTTGTAAATGTCATTAATTCTGCTAATTGTTTTGATTTTGTTCTTGCCATAATAATCTCTACTTATAAATATCTAACTATTAAATTTCCCAAATCCTATAACCTCATCATTTGAGTCAATACTATAACCTAACTCTGTTGTATTTAAATTAAGTCTTAAGTCTGTTGATGATACTTGTTGAATTTCTAATGCGTCGTTTTCAATTAACATACCATTAATAAAAAATATAAAATCTTCTTCGGTAGTATTTGATAAATTTGTTGGTGCCGAAGCCGTAATTGCATTAAAAGATATCCTTGAACTATTTTGAAAGCTACCCGTATGAACAAATGACTTTCTCAAGTAATCTCTATCTGGTTTTAAACTTTGTAATTTTTCAAAAGCAACTTTTTCTGTAATTAGTGCTTGAACACTTGACCCAGATGTCGTTGTATCATTTGATATTTGAAAAAACCTAACATCTGAATTTATATCAATAGAACCCGTTATATCCATACTACCAGTAAAACTTTGTAGATGATTTTCCGTTTCTGTTCCGAATTTTCTTGAACCAGTATTTACTGATGAAGTTGTTTGTGTAGATGTGAATGATGTTGAACCTGCACTTAAACTACCATTAAATGTAGTGGTTCCAATAGTTGTTGTATCACCTGATATTGTTAGGTTGTTTTTTACTTGTAATCCATTTAAACTACCCGATATACTTCCGTCTTTTAAAACAATATTCTTACTTTCATTACCTATTGTCATTGTATTTGGGTCTAATGTTACACTATTAAATGTAACACTTGAACCAGTTTCTACTGCCTGTCCGATAGACACATTGATTAAATTATCTTGTAGTCCATCAAACTCTTTTGATACAAATAAATCTCCATTAGCTCGTGTCGTAACACCAGTTGATGAAGAAATTATAAGTGGGTTATTTAGTTTAAATATTAAATTTGACATTATGAATTAAATTTACCGATTGCTAATATTTCGTCATCAGATTCTAATTCATATCCTATTGATGTTGTATTTACTTCCAAATGGAACGCTGAACCCGTTTGTCTGATTGCCAGAGCGTCGTGTTCCATATATTGTCCATTGACAAAGAACACGAAGTCATTTTTAGATGTAGATGTTACACCACTTGGTGCTGAAGCTGTTTCCGCTGTAAAGCTTGCTGTATTGGTAGAAATTATATTTGATGATGCTTTAAAAAATTGTTTTCTTAAATAAGTTGTTTCGTCTGTGGTTAAGGTTGCTATATTAAAGTTTGCCATTGCCTGTTCAGTAACAAGTGCGGTAGGACTTTCACCAACAAAAGTAGAGTCATTTGATATTTCATTTACTTCATATCCATTCAAACTAAATGAACCCGTAATATCAACTGAACCTGTGAACTCGTGTTTGTCATCAAGAGTATCACCAAACTGATTAGAACCTGTTGAAAAATCTACTGAACGAGTTGTAATTTGTGTAACAAATATGTCTGATGTAAGTGTTCCTCCTATCGTCATATCACCGACAACATTAAGACTTTCCGATACAACTAATGAACCAGTAATAGCTAAACTACCACTTATACTTCCATCAGCAAATGTAGTTGTAGCACTACCCAAATTTAAAGTATTAGCTGTTAATGTATCAAATGTAACATCAGCGGAAGTTCCTACATCTTGTCCAATTGATATTGTTTGAGATAATGGTGCTGAACCATCAAAACTATTTCCATTGTTTGATAATGTAATACCCGTTCCTTGTTCTAATGTAAATGGATTAGTAATAGATATACTGAAAATTTCTTTTGTTGCTTCACCAAACTCTGCTGCATTTGACGATAAATCTTGTACTTCACCCTTATCATTAATGATAGTTTTGTCTGTGCTTTCTCTAATGATTAGTTTTTTAGGTGTTAAATATTTTTGTGTTGTTGAAGCATTATTAAATCTTTCTGGTAATATGTATCCATATAGATTTACACTAAAGGTTGTTTTTATTAATCTCTCACCTTCTACTTGACTCGCATCTGAAAAACTTTCAATTTGAGTTCTGAATTTCATTTTACCTGGTTCACCCCAGTATGCTCCGTCCGAGTAATTAATTTTTTCAACTATTTGATTCATTTGTTCAATATAAGAAGTCCATATTGTAAATTCATATGTTAAGTTCATATAGTCTGGCATCGCTACATTATAATACTCACGATTAGGTTCTATGTTTTGCAATACTGAAAATTTATCAAAACGATTTTGTTGAGAATATTTCTTTTGAAATGAATAAAATAATTTTGGTTCATTAGCATCCAATTTATCTATTGGCATATCTGTATTACGAGTCATACCTGTTCGTTTATAAACTATTAATGGAACTATAATTTGTCTTTTTTTATCTCTTAGAAATCCTTGTTTTGTGACTTGATTCCATCTTTCTGGTGATGCGTAAATACAAGGAACTTTTACTTTCTCATCATTTATTTCTACATTAGGTTTTATCACTTCATTGAAGTAATACATAATAGCACTATCCATATCCATAATACCTACGGATACATTCTTTACATCATCTTTTGCTCCTGGTGAATTACGGCTAATCTTTGTAGCACGATTAAACTCTTGTCGTTGACTTCTTGGTATTGGTTTATTTCTTGCCATTATGAACCTCTATACTCCTCTAAGTTATTGGTTGGCATTCTTACTAAGTGTGCTTTGACCACAATTGAATGAGACTTTGTTGGGTCTCCACCGACTAATTGATTTTCATTATATGAATCAACTTCAAAATAACCTTCGTTCCATTTAAATATGTCACCTATGTCTGGTTTTACATTTACTTCAACGAGATATGCTCTTTGAAATGCAAACGATACATTCTGTTTATTATCCGCACCGAAGTCCGTGTAGTCAAAATCAAAGTCTTCAGCGTTTACTATACAAGGTAATTTAACTCCTTGTTTATAAACTTTACCTTCTGATGCTTCACCATACATATTTGTTTCTGTATCATATACTGAAACTCTATGTAGAATAACGAACTGGTCTATTATTCCGCAATCATCAATGTTTGGTTCACCTATAAGTTCTCTGTTGAACTTTTCAAAGGTTGCCAAATCTTTGTTTCCATAAAATCTTTGTGGCATTTTTTTATCCTATATAGATTGGGTAAGGGACTTTTTTCAATGTTTCTTGCTCAAATTCACTTTCATCTTTTTGAGCTTCCATAAGTGCCTTACGACTGGTTTGTTCTAAATTTTCTCTCAATTGTTCTATTAATTGTTCTTTTTCTGCAGTTGCTTCTGCTCTCAATGTATCTCCGTCCATTGAAACTTCTGCATTTGGAATAGGAATATTACCATATTTAGAACGAACAATACCTAATAACTCTTTTGATAATGCTAATGCGTATTTTCTAATCCATTGTTTACCCACATCATTAATGTTTGAGTATTTCATAAAATCATAATTAACATTTGAGTAATCAGATACTATTGTATCGTCACTTGAACCGCTATGTCGTGTTCTTAATGGATTATCTCTATCTTCTGTTTTGATATATTCAATCCAAACCGAACCCGATTGAGTTGGAATTGGAAATATTCTCATCTGATTATTTCTAATTTCAAAAGAATAAGCTGATTTTCTAATCTGGTCATTAAATTCAATGGCTTGTATTCTAAGTAAATCCGCATACATAGGTTGTAATACGAAAGTAATTGCTGGTGAATAACTACCAAACCCCATTCCGTCCAACATATTGTATGTTCCGAATCCTGTTGACGCGTATGGGTCAAAGTATCTTGTTACTGCTGGTCTTGACTCATAATGAACTCTTTTGACCTCAATGGACTTTCCAGACTCACTTACATCACTAACTAATGCATTTAAGTCATAAACTTGACTTCCTGAATTAACTGAAACTGCAGTTCTTTTAAACTCTACATTACCACCAACTTGTGCTTCTTGTCCATATTCTTCTGAAATAAAAACATTTTCAGATAAACCTGCTTTTACTCTCGTATGAGTAAAGTTTGAACTTGTAGATTGACCTTTTAAGTGTAATAAGTTATCACGAATGTTAAATTGATTTACTTGTGCACTATATTCTGAAACTGATTCCTCTAAACAAGCATAAAATTGTGAGTCTTGAAGTTCAACATCCATAATTGGATATCCAAGTCGTTGAGCACACCATTTTGCTACTTGTGGTCCTTCAGTTTGAAATTCTGTGTCGGTGTCATATAACCCAAATGGTGTAGAGCCACTATCCTGGTGGATTGCAGAACCACTACCTGGCCATATTGCTTCTTGAGCCATTAAAATTCTCCTATTAATAGTCTATTGTATATACAATAATAAATATAACATAACGAAAAAACCCCCAAATTAATGGGGGTTTTTCTTATTAGTCAATTAGTAATAATAATTAATTAATTAATCATTAAACATAATTTACATCAGCGACTACGACTTTACCATAGAATTCTGGACGAACCATCTTCTTAGCGTATCTTGTCATTACCCCTTTACGTGGTGTAAAGTTTTTCGGGTCGTAAACAAGTGGTGTCATAATTAACGGTACATATGGTGCATAAACCGCTCCA
>Ga0181415_1000563_pt1 | contig 10354 bp, 18 predicted proteins | sample 38SPOviralmetaG_FD_130140 | JGI IMG/M metagenome (GOLD analysis project Ga0181415, IMG submission 130140) | Marine viral communities from the oligotrophic San Pedro Time Series (SPOT) site, San Pedro Channel, CA, USA - 38 SPOT_SRF_2012-12-11 | ecosystem: Environmental > Aquatic > Marine > Strait...
GAGGGTGGATGTGAAACATATCTATGATACACTTATGTTTATTAAAATTTGGTAAAGAGTTAAAAGGAAGATCAACAGTTGATTGTGTAAATGAACTAGTTAAACCTTTAGATAATATTACTCTACATTGTTATACAGATGATCATCATGGTATCGATGGTAGATTTAATGTATATGAATTATCAGAGGAAGATAAAGCAAAACACATTCATTGGAACATGATGAAGTTTTTTGACCCAACATTTATTGGTGCAAAAGAAACAGATCAAACTATCTATATGGATATTGATGTCACATGGAACAGAGAAGAATTAATTCCTCACATGATTAATCATACTGTTAATCGTAATCAAATAATTGCTATTGACAGACATTGGAAAACAGATGACACAAATGATAACTGTAATTTACATGATAGTTTTCTAAAATTTAACTCACACGATTTTAAATATATTGGTCATTGGTATTTTCAAGAACCAGAATACTATCAAAAACACTACTATGAAAATAAAAAAGTATCTGTCCCTAGATATGGTGTGCAAAACTTTATATGGGAGAGTGTCAATAAAGTCGCAGGTAGAAATATAAACTTCTTACCCCCTAATTATGTCATGAAATCTCACAAAGACAAGTATAGTATATACGCTGAACAATACAATAAAAAGACAGGTAGAAACTATTATACAGACTTTGATGAGGCAATACTACACTACCTTACATGATTGTCAATTAATTGACGGTGTACTTTACAAAGTTTTATAAATAACTGTAAAGACAATAATCATATGAGGATTTTACTACAAATGTTCAAGAAGTCAATTATTGCCATACTATCGTTGTATTGGTTGTTCATGGTTTTAGGACCAATTAGTGTTGCTTTTGCAGAAACGAACACAGTATCATCGACAGTCACAGGCACAACAACAGTCGATAAGACACCTGGCACAGCATCAGCACCTAACGTAATGGTTAATAATCAAGATGTGTGTTCAACAGGCGTGTCTGCCGCAGTACAAACTCAAGTATTAGGTATTGCCGCTGGAACTACAGTAAGAGACTTAAATTGTGAAAGACTGAAACTATCTAAAGCATTGTATGGTATGGGCATGAAAGTGGCTGCAGTCTCAATGCTTTGTCAAGATGCAAGAGTGTTCAATGCAATGGAAATGGCTGGAACACCATGTCCTTACAAAGGTAAGATTGGTTTAGAGGCAGCAGAAGCATGGGCAAATGACCCAAAGGCAAGACCTGATTATGAAAAATGGTTAAAAGAAAATAATTTAGAAAAACAAGAAGAGGAGTGGGATAATGCTAAAGAAACTGCTACTGGCCTTGGCGTTCTTGGCTTGTTGTTATTCTTACTCTAACGCATACGATCAACAATACCAAGTCGGCGACACAGGTCCAAATGGAGGCGAAGTCACAAATGTTGTTGTCACATCAACAATTACCGATACGACTTCAACAGTTATTGGCGATTTTATAGAGTACACAGACACTTATCTTTATCAAGAAGTAATTACTGAAAATGTTGCAAGTACAACATCAACAACAACTTTAGTATTACAAGAAATACAAACCTCTAATTTACTTACAACAGAATTACAAGACACTGCTACAATGCAAAATGTTTATGATTGTAGTACTAAAAATAATTGTTATGGTATGGGAAGTGATGTAGAAATAACTACAGGAAATCAATCTCAAAACGGTGGTACAGCAATTGTAGATTTTGATCTGTCAACTTATAATAACATGACGGAACTTGACTATGGTGCAAAAGTATATTCTCACTCATCAAATGCTACTGTCCCTTTATGCTCTGCAACTAATAATGATTGTAAAGATGAATTTAAAGTCACACTAACATTAAAGAATGGTAATAGTGTTGTAGATACTTATGTTCATAATTATACAAATATGAATTGGCAAGGTGTTCAAGATTATGCATTTAATCAAGATGTCACTAATAAAACTTTTGATAATGCATCACTTGAATTTTACGGAATAGACAGAGGTTATAATACAGGATTTTATGGGCCAGGATTTAGTGATGCTTTTCTTCAAGTGACATATTCACAATTAGTACAACAAATTAATAATATTATTAATTACACTGTAATGACTACAATTAAACAAACTCAAGAAAATATAATTGATTCAGTTTACTCACCACAACCAGTAATCGAGTTTGAATTTGAACCAATAGAAATGGAAGTAGATATAGTTGAACTATCATTTGATACATCAACAAACGAAACAATGACTTTTGAAATAGAAGTTGTAGAAGTAGATAGTGTTGTAGAAGTAAACATAACATCAGATTTTGGTGGCGAAATGGAAGTAGAAACAATCGAAGTAATAGATGTTGTTGAGATATTAGATATGCCTGATACCTCTATGGAAATGGAAATGCCAAATATCGATATGCAAATGGCAGAATTAGAAATTGAAATGCCAGAGATAGAATTATCAATGCCAGAACCAGAAATTACAGTAGAACCAGAAGTAGAAGTTATAGAACCTGAAGTTGAAGTTGATACTGCAACTGAACCAGAAAGCATGGAACCAGAGTCAATGGAACCAGAAAGTATGGAGCCAGAATCAATGGAACCAGAGAATATGGAACCTGAACCAATGGAACCAGAGAGTACTGAACCAGAATCAATGGAACCAGAACAAGAACCAGAACCAGAAACTACTGAACCTGAAGAAAGTAATGAACCAGAACCAGAACCTGAGGAACAATCTGAACCAGAGTCTAGATCAGAACCAGAAGAATCAGATGAACAGGAATCAGATCAAAAAGAAAATAAAGAAAATAAAGAAAAAGAAAAAAAACAAGAGAGTAAAAAGGAAAAAATAAAGTCTGCTGTTGCAAAAGCAAAACAAAAAGTAGCACAAAAAATACTTGCAAAAATAATAAGTGCGAATGATACAATCGCATTAGATAATACAAAACTAGCATTGATGATTGCTCTATCAGATACAAAAGGGTTTAGTGCATATCAAGAAATGCAATTGCAAGATATAGAATTTTACTTAGATAATGGATTACTTGACGCATATATACCTACAAATAATATAGGACAATATTATATGTTTGGTGGGTCAGATGTTTTAATGAATGATTTAGTGGATTTACAGTATCAATAATTATAAATAGGACTGAGGTTGATATGGCAAAACAAGAAACAGCATTAGAATTTGCAGGTGTAAAAGTAAAGGGAAGTAAGATGCTTCTTATAATACCTTTGCTCGGGTCAATCATAGGTGCTCTTTGGGGAGGCTTTGTCTTCTACAAAGATTATCTAGATATGAAAGAACAGATTCAAAATTACACTGCACCTGATTTATCAGGTATTGATAAAAGACTAGAGGTCATGGAGTCTGAATTAGATATGGTTTTAGATGAAGTCACAATTGTCGCAGATGTGGCAAAAGAACTTAAAAACGATCTTAGACAAGATGTTAGAAGAATTGAAACAATTGTCGAAGATGTAGAACAAAGGGTAAAAGAAGATGCTAGAGAAAATCAAAAAGACTTTAAAGAGCTTGAAGAGTCGGTTGAAAACCGTATTCAAAAAGCGTTAGAAAATCCATTAGCAAACATGAGGAAATAATATGATTTGGCTATTAATGTTAACAGTTGGAGTGTTCGGAGCATATCGTATTGCTGATAAATTATCAGACGATTTAAATCCGTATAATTTTCACAAAAGGAAGTAATGCAAATTGCAGATTTATTAAAAAAGAATTTTGTAATAGTGCCAGTTGTTGCATCCATATTGGTTGGAACATTTACTGGTGTTAAGTATATCGTTAATCTTACAGATACTATTAACACTAATCAGCAACAAATTGTAGATTTAACAAGAGACATACAAGTAGTTAAAGATTCAAATACAGATTTGAAACAAAGACTATCTAGAGCAGAGGGTACTTGGGATATGGCAGAAAATCTATATAGAGAACTTGCAGAAAAAGTCAGAGACCAAGCGTGGGACATCAAAGACTTAAACCGTGATGTAAACGGTAATTAAAATGGAGTACCTAAGGATGGACTTAAGGTTCACTTTTATACTTCTCGTCTTGCTGACACTTATGGCAATCTTTATGAAGCCAGCAGAAGCAAGAAATGAATATCTAAATTCATATTCAAATAATTGTAGATATGGTGATGTGGATGTTCGTATAGAAACGGATAGAGGTGATACTGATTACATTTATGGTGATAGTGATTATGAACAAGAAAATAATAGATTATCATTAACCTTTCGTAAGTATCTCGGTGTATCTAAAAAGATGTGTGATGAACAAAACAAAATATTATTAGAGAATGAAAATTTAAGACAAGAACTAGAAATGCTTAAAGTTTGTCAAAGATATGCAGACAGACCTCTACCACCACAATTTGCAACAGTAGAAAAACATTGTAAAGGTTTAAGAGCAAGACCTGAAAGAGTAAAAGATGATAAACCTATGTGGGATGAAATGAAGAAGAAATATATCGATGAAAACCCAGATGCTGACATCTATAATAGTGAAAAAAAGAACAATCTTAAAATGCCACCACCAGATTATATACTACCCCTACCTAAGCCAATAATCGAGTAATATCCTATAAATCACTAAAATGTTCTAATTACGACACGCTAGCATCGCCGCTAGGCCCTGCCGAAGACATGTCCCTATATGATTGTACCCCCTAAAAAGCAGTAAAATCAAGTAAAATTAACCCTTGACATATACCCGTTATGTGTGTATTATGTAAATATGTTAAAAGCAATTTTCTATATTATTATTGGAATGTTGATAATACAAGTGAACTGGTCTCTTTGTTTTGAGATACTAGGACACTTTTTTTTAAACTTAAGCTAATTGGAGGCTAAATGGCGTATAATCGCACACACAAATATAAGAAACCCTTTCATAAAAATAGGGATAGCAAACCTTTTGTAAAGAAAAAGTTTGAACCAAAACCACAAGGACTTACTGTTATTGTTAGGGATAATGATATACAAAAAGCATTAAGAAAACTTAAACGTATAATCAAAGATGACGGTCTTTTAGACGAAATCAAAAACAAGTCTCATTACAGGAAACCATCAGAGATCAAAAGAGAGAAAAGAAAAGCAGGTCGTGCTAGATGGTTAAAGAAAAGAAAAGACATAAGAAATCAGTTAGGGTACTAATGTCAAACGATAATGACAATCAAGGTCCTAAAGACCCTAAGATTATCAAGGGGCCTTGGTTAGATGAAAATCAATTAACGCAAGAAGTTATCAATGATCTAAATCGATTAGATCAAGAAGAGAAGTTTAAAGAACAAGCAAAACAAGAAGGTTTAGGACAACCACAACAGGCGTTTGAAGAAAGAATTACTGTTGAATTAATTGATTACTTTCAAAGATCACACAAAAGAAAAAGAGAATTAAAAGCGTTAGTTGATTTAAATAAAATCAAAGCTGGAATGATCGAAGGTTTAAAAGTACAAGAAGTAAAATTAAAAGAGATTATTGTACAATTAGAAAAACGAGTAAAAGAGTTAGAAAATAAAAAATGAGTTGTTTATCTTTAATGTTAGCAATATCTATGCATGTAGGGTTAGAGGGTGATTATAATAACATACACCCACACGCAAGGTGTCAACAAGACAGTTTAATATCAGGTGTTTATTATAATAGTGAAGATAATATATCTACATATATTGGTGTTGAACAAAGTGGGTGGGAACTTGGTTTAGTCACAGGATATTCTCATAGTGATATTATACCTATGATAAGATATAAAAAAGATAATGTGTTTATAACACCTGCTGTAGAGTCTGGTGGCAATAAAGGTGTAGTAATAGGATTGGAGTTTTAAAAATGATTATTCTTGATATGAATCAAATTAGTCTTGCTAGTTTAATGATGCAATTATCTATGGAAAAAACAAAGATAGTTGAAACAAATAAAGTAAGACATATGATTTTAAATTCTATTAGAATGTATAGATCACAATTTAAAGAAGAGTATGGCGAAATTATCTTGGCATATGATAGTAAACATTATTGGCGTAGAGATTTTTATCCATATTACAAAAAGAATCGTAAAAAGGCAAGAGATAGTGACAGTAATAATTGGGAACAAATTTTTGAATGTTTGAATAAAATCAAACAAGAACTAAAAGATTATCTACCATATAAACATCTTGAAGTGCAAGGTGCAGAGGCAGATGATATTATTGCAGTATTGGCAAAAAACATCGATGAAAAAATGATGATTGTCAGTGGCGATAAAGACTTCATACAATTGCATAAATATAAGCAAGTACGACAATATAGTCCGATACTAAAGAAAATAGTAAATGGTAAAGACCCAATCGACTATATAAAAGTACATATATTGAAAGGGGACTCGTCTGACGGTATTCCTAATGTGTTGTCAAATGATAATGTATTTGTAGAAGGTTTAAGACAAAGACCCCTAAGTAAAAAAAAGATCGAAGCGTGGAAAGACGGTGAGTTTGAAGGCACAACAGCAACGCAAGAAGTTATGAGAAATTATGAACGTAATAAAACTCTTATAGACTTGGATAATATCCCTGTTGAACTTTCAGAAAACATATTAAAAATATTTCACGAAGCTCCATGTGGAGATCGAAGTAAAATATTGAGTTTCTTTATCAATAGTAGATTGAAGATACTCACAGAAAGTATAGGAGACTTTTAAAATGGCAACAGGAAGAAATATATTTAATACAGCAGGTAATAGCTCTAATACATTGTTAATATCTGAAGTGTTAGATAAAGTGCATAAAGCAAAAACAAAAGCAGATAAACTAAAAGTTTTGAGAACAAATGATTCTGCACCATTAAGAATGGTAATCAAGTCTTCATTCGACCCAAAAATCGAATGGATATTACCACAAGGTGAAGTACCATTTAAGGCAAATGATGTTCCAGCAGGAACTGATCATACAAGACTTCATTCTGAATCTAGAAAACTATATCGTTTCGTTAAAGGTGGCGATGCAGATACACCTCAGTACAAAAAAGAACTTATGTTTGTACAGATGTTAGAAGGTTTACATGAATCAGAAGCAAGACTACTTGTAAATGCAAAAGATAAAAAATTGCATCAAGTATATAAAGGTCTGTCAAAAGATTTAGTTAAAGAAGCTTTTAATTGGAACGAACAGTATAATAGAAAAGACGCATAGGTGATAAATTGGTTCTCGGAAACTATATTAAAGTATATGAGTCTAAGTTAGACAAAACCATTTGTAATGATCTAATTGTTCATTATAAAGAAAATGGTATTTGGAAAGATTCAACTTTTTCCTCTAATACAAAAAACACTGGTTCGTCTAGTGTTAGTATGAGAGAGCATTGGATAAGACCAGGTAAAAAATATCATAATGCATTAGATAAAACTTTTCAAGAGTGTGTTCATTCATACATAAAAGAATATCCTAGAATTACACCAGTAGCATATACAGGATTTAGATTAAATCATTATGGTGTAAATGGATTTATGAGAAACCATACTGACAATATTTACAAAAGTCATGGACAAAAACTAGGTTATCCTCATCTTACATCATTACTATTCTTAAACGACACATACGAAGGTGGTGAGTTTCTTATGTGTGATCAACAATACAAATATAAACTTTCACAAGGTAGTGTAATTGTCTTTCCTAGTAATTTCATGTTTGATCATGAAGTTGCTAAAGTCACCAAAGGTGATCGCTACACATGCATGACTTGGATAATGTAATGAGAAAATTAAATCATCAAAGAATATTCCCTACACATATTTTTCAAATGGATGATTTCTATCCATATGTAAAAGAATTAAGTAAAATAATTGAACTAGGATATGAACAACATATTCCTAATTGGCAATCTAGACCTAATCTACATAACGAAAGCAATTTTAAAAATTTTGCAGAATATATCATAGATGTAAATAAAGAATTAATTCGTGGAAAACTAGGTTATCAATTTGACGATATTAAAATTACAGACATGTGGGCAAATGTATTAAAACCTGGCGAGTATCACGCACCACACACACATTCTAATAATTTTTACAGTGGTGTGTTTTATACAGATGCAGAGGACACTTCTGGTATTTGTTTTTCAGACCCTAGAGTACAAGCAAATGTCATTGTTCCTACATCTACACCGAATCTAGATAATGCAAATGTTCTAGAATACAAATCAAAAACGAATCGAATCTATCTATTTCCTAGTTGGATTTCTCATTGGGTTCCTGTATTAAAAGGGAACAAAAGTAGAACATCGATAAGTTGGAACATACAACTTACAGGAAACGTAGGAAAATCAACACATTTTCAGAGTGCATTTTTTGAATAAATGCCAAATTAACCCTTGACTTTATATCATATGCTTGATATTCTAGCTATATAACAAAGGAGAGGTTAATATGTACAAAGTAGAAAAAACAGCAGATACACTATTCAGAGGTGTTGATAACATGATGAACGGTGCCAAAGAAGACTATATTAAATGGTCTACTATGGGTGGCAAAGAGTTATCAGGTTATTCAAAAGAACAAGTTGATACTTGGGATGACAAGATCAAAGTAAAAGCTGGACAAAAGTATATCAAGATTGTAAGAGACAGAGGCGTATTTGCTTTTGTTAATATCAATAACCCTAAATTTAAAAAGGGTGATATATTTAAAGCGGCGGGTTATAATAAACCTGCGTTAAATCAAGCAAGAGGAAATGTTTTAGAAGGTGGATACCACATTCAATGGACAGGTCCTTTATATTTAAAATAGAGAGGTTAATATGAAAACATTTTTAACAGGATTTACTATATTGATGTTGATCGGTGCAGTTGGATTTATAGAAGATTGCAGTGGTCATTGTATGGGTCAAGAAAATTGGACAGCATTTTTTATCTGTCTTGGTTTAGGATTGACTTCAGCATTTGGTGCATTAACATTACAAGAAGATAACTAGAATTTATGAATTGGGTTATGCGACCTCTCAACCTCATCATCAAAATGCATAACCCATGCCCACACTATATTATGAGGTTGAAGTGAAAAGTGGGTACTTTAGGGGGGCGACCATTCGGATACGCCCCTCTTTTTTTCTAAGGGAACTATGTCACAATTAAAAAAACATTACAAGTATATTAAATCTTTAGGTGTCAATATTGATATAGACACAGGTATTATTACAAATAGTTTTTCTGGTTATGATATGCCAGATTACTCATCTGATAGATGTTTAATTCCTACATCTGACAAAATTACATATACATCACCTAAAAAAGTATTACCTAAGTTAGATTTACCAGAAGGCAAGGCGATAAGTATAGCATATAATAAAGGAAATTATCAACTCGTAGATAAAGAAGATTTAAAAAATGGATAAAAAATTTACAGGTAATATTGTCGGTGTTGACGGTGGTAATAAAAAACAAAGATCAGACGTTTATGAAATGTGTTTTTGGTACATAGATAATTATCTACCAAGACATAGATCACTAGACATTGAGATTTGGTTAAGACCTGAATCAGAATTATCTGATTGTCATGGATTTGTAGAAAAGGGAAATGAAGGTAGACAACATTTTGAAATGGAACTTAACAAAGAATTAAAAGGTGATGATTTTACGACATTAGTATTTCACGAATTGACACATGTAGAACAATACGCAAAAGGTATACTAAAAGATTTAAATAAAAAAGGTACTAAAGTTTGGTGGCGTGGGTATCAATATGAAAACTTTGATTATTATAAACAACCTTGGGAAAGACAAGCATACAGAAAACAAGAGACAATTAATAAGAAGTGGAAAAAGTATTTAAAAACAAGGAAAAAAAAGATATTGACAATAGACGTAAAGTAGGTTATTATAGAATCATGAACATATTTGAATTAAACAAAGACCCAGCAATTTGTGCAGAAATGCATTGTGATAAACATATTGTTAAAATGCCTATTGAATATGCTCAATTATTGAGTACTGCCCATAGGGTTCTTGACGGAACTGAATACATTGGTACAACTAAGACAGGTCGTAAAGCAAAACGATGGCGATTAGATGATGATAGAGAAAATTTTTTATATAAAGCGTCACATGTAAAACACCCAGATGGTATATGGTTAAGACAAACATCAGGTAATTATTACAAACTATTCTTTTTATACATGGCTACTCTTGCAGAATTTAAACATAGATACGGAAAAATACATGGTGCAAGTAAACCCTCGTTGTTTTTACAAAGAGCACCTATGAATATACCAGAGGGTCCTATAACTGAACTACCTCAGTGTATGCCAGACTATTGCAAAGGTGATAATGTCATTCAAGCATATCATA
>Ga0181415_1000572_pt1 | contig 10233 bp, 13 predicted proteins | sample 38SPOviralmetaG_FD_130140 | JGI IMG/M metagenome (GOLD analysis project Ga0181415, IMG submission 130140) | Marine viral communities from the oligotrophic San Pedro Time Series (SPOT) site, San Pedro Channel, CA, USA - 38 SPOT_SRF_2012-12-11 | ecosystem: Environmental > Aquatic > Marine > Strait...
AATAATATTTATTGACACGATAATTATGGTAACAAAAAAGTAATTGAATTTTACTAGTTTTCTTACCAAAATAGGTAATAAATTATATTTTTTATTTATTTTATTTAAAAAAACTTATTTTTATTTATGTAATCTACATTTGTATTTACATTTGTAATTTACAACTTTTTGTACTTTACATTTGTAATTACATTTGTAATTTACAAAAATCCGCCCGAAATCGCCCGAAATCTCTCCACATACACTTTTTTTTACTCTATTCAATACTATCTTACCTAACTACCACTTACCTTCACTACACACCTTCACCTTTACTTATTTTACTTCTCATAGAAATCCCTGGAGAGATTTTATATAAATATATTATTTTTTTATATTATTTTTATTAGATTTGTTTCTTGTTTTACCTTTCTTTTTATTTTTCTTTTTATTTTTCTTTTTAGTGCTTGACCTTCCTAGTCTATTAATAACAGCACGAGCTGTTATTAGCCCTACTGTATATGCGGCTGCTGCTACGAATGCTCCTTGAAAAAGTTCTCTGTTATTGAGTGGTCCGTGTGGTCGAGTCTGTGTACGTCGTGAGAGCATTGTAGATTCTTCACCCTCTCCGATTTGCATGGCTTGCTGTGCAGCATGTAGAGCGGTTAATCTCTCTAGGTCTTCCTTTGCTTTTAGATTAGTCCAACCAGCGCGTCTTGATTTTTTATTACTTTTTCGAGCCATATAGTATTTAATAATATTAAAAATAGAAAGAGTTGTATTTATTTTTTACCTCTTCTTCTCTTTGATTTTTTACCTCTTCTTTTCCTTGACCTTTTTTTTTTTCCAGATACCGGAGAAAATATACGCCTTGTACCTGTTCGAACTACTCGACTAGGTGTCGAGTACGTTATTTCCATATTCAGACTATAATCTTCTACTTCACTTTCAGGTACTTTCATAATATATCTTCTTGAATTATGCCCCATCTTCCCTCTTACTGGCGTGTACTTTAATATCCTAGTACTTGGATCTAAACCTATCATATCATATACTTCTTCTTTTCCATTTTTTTTTATTTTTATTTTAGGATCTCTATTCAGATTCATTATGTATTCTATACTTTCTATATCATGATAATTTACTCGTATTCTAGGCATCTATATTATACCTATATTAAAATCTCTCCAAATATTATTTTTTTTACTCTATCCAATATTTTTCTACCTACCTACCACTTACCTTCACTACACACCTTCACCTTTACTTTATACACTTCTCATAGAAATTCCTGGAGAGATTTTAATTATATAACACTATATACCCATTTAATGTTAAAGCTAAACATAACCAACCTATATATGGTATCAATAATAACCCCGCTGTATTATTTATTTTTATAAATTTTATATACGTTAAATAACTAAATACTAAAGTTAGCCACAGATCTAATAACGCTAACCTCGGCATCCTATACTCGAAAAATATTGACGTCCATACTAAATTAAACCCTAACTGCACAAAAAAATACAACAATTCTATACAATACGGCTTACACTTCTTATCAGACCATACCAATAATAATGATACACCCATTAACATATACAATATAGGCCACACTACTCCAAATACCCAACTCGGTGGACTCCAAGGAGCTCTATTTAATTCATTGTACCAATCCTTCATATATATCTATTACTTTATTTATTTAAAAACTTTCCTATATTCCATATATACATGCGCATATTTTTATTATACATCGCACCATTCATTAAATCACTACTTCCTATCCATACCGAATCTAACATTTCCATTCCCGCATACATCGGAGAATGGCACCAAGTCGCCACCTCTAGATCTACCGCACTATTGGGAACCGGCATACATTTTACCAACGTTACCGCTATATATAATACTACCAATACTAGTGATTTATCGGTATTTAATCACGGATACGATAAAAATCACCTCGAAACATACATTGAAGGATTTTCATACCCTACCGATTCTACACAAACTAAACGCAAAGTTCATTTCTATGGCGTACCCGCCGATGGAAACTACTGGATCACTAAACTTGGACCCATACAAAATAAACAATACCAATACGCCATCGTTTCTGGACCCATCACACCTTTCTTTGGTACCAGATTCTCATTATATGTTCTCGCTAGAAATAAACAACACTATTTGAATACCTACCAAAATGAAGTCCTACAATGGTGCAGAGATAACTTCTTTATTTTCTATTGGAATAAATATATTCCTACTCCATAAATTCAATTCCTTCTTATTTTTACTAAAGGATTTATACCTAAATCCGTATTACTCGTATAATTTCCATCTACCATAAAATGAATTCTATCTTTTCCTACACTATTACATAAACTATTATACACAAAATGGCCGGCACTATCCTTGTAATCCATTTTCTCTTTTAATGCTTCTTTTAAACTTTCTATACTACTTATTGGAAATACATACATTAAATCACTTACCTTTTTATCTTCTGTATCCCAAGAACATTCCTTATCTTTAAACATTATATTAAACTTATTTACATCTATATGCGATACTATATCCTTCTTGAACATTAAATCATATCTTATACTTATTACTATATCATATTCTCCTTCCACTAATTCTAAACTTCTTACTATTGAATGCCCTATCTTATGATGCTTCCAATTAAATACCTGGAATTCACACTTTTTTACCGCATAACCATACTTTTTAAACACTTCTAACATATTATTATCATTTATATCATTCGTTTTGTACGTATGCATATACACATCACAATCATAATTATATAACAGATTTTTTATATTATTATCTAACACACCTTCGTCAAAACTATTATTATTCATTTTACGATGATCCGGCTTTCTTATCTTTTTCCTTTTGTAAAAACCTCTATACACTATCGCTGCTTTTAACTTTCTATCACTCATTTTTTATATTATTATATATTTTTTTCTTTTATCTATATAATAATGTATTTCCCTATCAAACTTAAACACTTTAAAAAATCATATATTAATCATACCCCTATCCCTAAACAACTTATTGAAAAACTTATGCGAGAAACCGCCGATGAATGCCCTTTTTCTACATTCCCCTATGTATTTAACATGAACTCATCCCAAGCCAATCGCATTCATAAAACCGGTAATTGTATCACATTATCTATGTATTTAAAAGATAAACTTTCTAAACATGATATTCAATCTATTCTTATACCTGCTACTATACCTAGAATGTATTCTCATCCTAATTACCTTAACATATCTCATGTTGCTTTAGCTATACTTATTAATCTAGATGAAGCTTATATATGCGACCCCGCATTCTATTTCAAAGAACCCATGAAAGTATCCGCTATTAACACTCAACCTTCCGAAATTATTTCCCAAAATATATATCAAAATTTACCCGAACCCTTGATATATAAAACCGTTTTTAAACCACAACAACATATCCTTAATCCATACCAAAAAATACCCCCAAACTCTTTTCACGTAGAAACATTCAAAAAACAAGACCCCACCGACATATGGAAATATTACCTTATGGAAATACTTAACCCAGACCAAGCTATCAGCTCTTTCTATATTTCCACTAAACGACTCCCTTTCATCGCATGCGTCAATCAATCCTTCCAAATGACCTTATATATCAAATTTATAGACCAAAATACCATTTCCATTAAAAACCATAATGACACTCTATATCAAGGCAATATACACGAGATTCCACACGACGTTCTACTTATTATACAACCATGCATGATTAAACATTTTGGAACATCTTTTAATAAGTATTTTAACTTACCACCCGACGTTAATACTAAAATATATCATATTAAAGACCAACCTCGTACAAAAAAAAACAAAAAGAAAAAAACCAAGAAAAAATACACTTAAGTTTATTTATATTATAGCACTCGTATTTAACTCTATTACCTCGTTCGTACTTGTCTGCCTCTTTCTACACGTATTTTGATGCGTCACCAACGCACGATGACTCTTTCCCGTATAATTATTACATATATTACATTTGAATTCCAACTGCTCTACATTTGTAAACTTACTATTCAATAAACCCGTCAACTTTGGCATCTCTATGTCATCTATCTGCTTCGTCATCTCTTTATGAAACCTTTTTAGATTCTCTATCATTTGCTTTTTCTGCCCTATAAAACATAAATACTCCTTGTTTATATCCGCCATCAAATCTAAAGATATACTCGACTCTTGCGTCTCATTCAACTTCTTTAATTGCGGCACTAAATGATCTATCATCTGTACCGCTATACGGATCTTCGCACCATCATAATTCACATTATGCACATAAATTATCACTAAACCCATGTGGATGTCTATTTGAAAATCCTTCTTGTTCTGCACTCCACTACGCTGCGATAATAATATACCATGCATCTTCTTATTCTCTATATCACGCACCAACTTCTTTATCTCTACATCTGGAACATTCGTCTTGTAATCTTTGTTCTCAAACAATATACTCTCCTTTCCATCCCGCTCCAATAAATAATCACACGACTGTGCTTCTCCCGTATTATTACTTATCTTACCATAAGGATACATATCATTTAACAACATCTCTAATTTTATCTCACTCTCCTTTCCTTTTAAAGTTGAATTCTTTTGCTTCTCTACATATTCACTAAACATACCTCGCACTTCCAATATATTACATCCTTGCTCTACCACCTTCTCCATCAAATTATTACTCGTACTTGATAACAAACCCTGCATCATATCACTCATTCTTACCTGCATCTTTTCATATCTCATATCCAACTCTTGAGAGATTTTATCAAAATCATTCGATTCTCGTATTATATCACACATCTTATGCGTTTCTAATTCAAATACTTTCTTGTGCGCATCTAACTCCCGTATTAATACCTCATTCCCTTTGGGTATCTCACTCATCGTTTTTGAAAATAAACTATTATTCGCAGCTGCTATACCCTCCTTTATCTTATCTAAAGATTCTTCGTCCTTACGTTCAAACAAATTCTTCATCTCTGATAAATATAAGTCCTTGTTTTTTTCTATTAACGTATTTATAAAACCATACGACACACGCAAACTCTCCAAGTCCTTACCCACCGAATCTCTCCAACTACTATTTACCAGATCAAAATGATCTATCTTACTACTTATACTATCTAACATATTTCGCAACACACTCTCCGACATTGTTGAACTCGTTGAATCCGATACATAACCTATTATATCCACACATAACTCATTCACCTTGTTGAAATCATACTGCTTATTCTTATCATAAAAATCTATCGCCTTTTTACTTGTTAATGTATACATACAATTACTTAATTTTGTATTTTTTATTTAAATCATTTTATAAATTACATTTGTAAATACAGATGTAATTTATAATACCTTACATATCAAGTCCCACGAAAAAACTAGCATATAAAAGATCACTTAATACCGCAAATACTAAAGCATGAACGAATAAACCCATCATCGTAGGACACCCATTACCTTCCGCCAATTTTAAACCTAATGGTCTAAATACGCTGTCCGTTAACTTGTAAGTGAAAGGCGCAGCTATTACCAAAAATACGAGCATCGATACCAAAGTATGCTTGACATGTCCAGGTAAGCCTAAAGTTTGCATTATATTATTTCGTTAGAAAATATTATTATTAATTTTTAATATATATATAATGATTCCTAAAATTATCCATCAGGTATACGTTAAACAAAAACCCGATTCCGTTTTCCCAAAAGAATATGAACGTTGTCAAAAAACCGTTTTCGAACACCACCCCGATTTTCAATACAAACTATACGATGAACATGATATGGAAAACGTTATTCAAACCCATTGCCCTGAATATTTAGAACCATGGAATAAATTACCTAGAATGATAATGAAAATTGACATCTTTAGAATTATGCTTATGTATATATTCGGTGGTATATGGGTTGATTTCGATTACCACTTCTTTAAAACATTTGACCTGTTACAACACAAAATCGTTCTTACATGCAACAAAGAAGACGAACTTGGTAATCCTATATCTGTTGCTAATGCATTAATGGCTTCTCAACCTAACCAACCTTTCTGGAAAAATATATTAAACTCATTTTTTAAACAAGATAAACCTATCAGATACCAATCAGAATGGGACGTTATACGTGAAACTGGACCTCAATTTCTAACTAAAAGTTGGAAAGAATATCAATCTAAAAATGATATACATGTTCCTAAACGTGCACTATTTCATCCACCATCACTTAATGCAACCTATAACTATAAATACATTGAAGAACTTAAAAACTCCGGCATTTATGGTATTCACTTTTGCACCTCATTATGGTTTCATGGTAAAAATTATTTATAACGCTTATATATGAATCGATTACCTGACGAATTATCACGCTACGTATTTTCCTTCTTAAATCCTATATTTTATCCTAAACCATATGCTAATTCACACCGATGGTGCAACCACTGTGGAGAATTCCTTAAACGAGGAGAATGGATATCATTCTTTTATCCTATCCCATACCTCGACTACTACTGCTATTATTGTAATCATCTTAATCATATACAACATTCCAATATCGACGATATTATCGTAATTAATAATATATAACTATTTATATGAATTCTATTTCAAATACCTATAAACACATCACTTACATCGGTTCCATCTCTTCTTCTACCATCATCGGATTCCTATGCATATTCCTTGAAAATCCTAACTCGCCTATCGGTAAAACTATATTCAATTTAGCACTTCTTAAAAGCTTCTTTTTATACGATTCCACCATAGAAGTTTTTATTCACCACGCAGTTATGCTTCTATTTCTTTACCTTAATAATCCATATATATATACATTTAACATATCCAATCCTAATACCATCCAATATGTTAAACTGGGATACGGAATATACTCCACCAGCGTCTTCAGCAACCTACACCTATATATTAAACACCCTACTTATACACCTATTTTTAAATACTTAAATTATATTACCTTTTTGATATTTAGATTTAAATTTAATCAGGCCGTTTGGAATTATCATACTATTCAAATGCTACATTCTTATTACAATCACGACCATATTAAAGCTTATCTATCTTATTCTGTTATGCTTGTTATTAGTTTCATTAATGTATACTGGACTTACATCATTCTACGCAATAATCTAAAGAAACATCTTTTACGCCGATGATTTTTTTCCAGAAGAACCACGTTTTTTCTTTCGCTTTTTCTTTCGTTTTTTCTTTCGTTTTGTATCTTTTTTATTTCGCTTTGTATCTTTTTTTTTTAACCTATCCTTACGCGGTTTCCTCTTTCTTTTCTTAGTAGACCTCCCAAGTCTTCTTGTAAGTCTTGTTAATATGTTTTCCGCACGACACATTATACCCTTTGCGAATTCCCCCCAAGTACGTCTAGGTGTGTTAGAAATTTTTACCACGTTTTCTAGATAATATTTTGTAGGCTCCATAGTTCCATCTCCAGGGACGACAGGTGCATTGTTCCCATCACGCGCATAATACTGACCGGTTCTTACAGATTCACAAACTTTAAATACATTCAATATAAAACTAGCCAATACTTCTTTTAATCGATTTCCTCTTATAATTAATCTATTAGTAATTATATCCCACGCCCTTGCATCTACTACTTCCAAGCTATCTTGACGTTTTTTTATTCCAGCATTTAGTATTATATATTCATCTTCTAGATCCTTAATTTTACTCATTACACCCCTACCATATTGATGGTACCAATTATAAAAGTATTCCCTACGTGTATCTATCCCAGTGAAGCCACCTACTATAGGGCCACCGCCCCCATTCAGGTTCACTTGCCAGAAGTTTTTACGCGAAGGTGGGGGATATAGAATATTCGCAACTTGTATTGACACGTCATACGGTATGAATTTAGATCGGACGCGAGGATTAAGATAGTCGTCCACAAAAGGATTAAGATACTCGTTCGCAAAATACAAAGAGTATCTCGCATTCATTTCTAAATAATCCTGTGTATACCAGGACCTCCGCATAGGTCGGCGCATATGTAACGGACCCCTCGACCCCTCCCACCCGGATATGCTATTATAGTTCTGAAAAAAATTAGCTAACGGCTCATCAAAGGTTCTGGGAAACACTGCATCAGGAGACTGCACGTTTCTCGTTTGCGCAGCGTTTATCGTTTGCGCAGCTTGTATCAGATATTGTGCATCTGATTCTTCTCGTGCTTTGTTTTGAGATAAACCTTGTAAAATTTTAATAACCCAACCGTCTGGTGTTTGGGTACAATACCAACACCCACATTTATCCTCGCCGACACACATTAGATCATAATGCTTTATAGCACATTCTTTACATAAGAGATATTCGGAGCACGGCCGAACATCAATAAATGGGACGAGCTCTCCGCGCTCATTTTCCTTCATCTTCTTAAGCGTACACATCCGATATCCCTCTTTTATATCATCTGCATCACCGGGTTGGAATTTCAGTGGTCCTTCCAGACAACCTACACATTCTCTAACCTCTGGGTCTCTAACCTCTGGGTCACAATTCGCTGGTGCTGTTTTTGCTATTTTTGCTGCTTCCGCTGCTGCTGTTTTTGCTATTTTTGCTGCTTCCGCTGCTGCTGCCTTTTCTGCCGCTTCTGCTTCTTCTGCTGCTCTTACTCTTGCTTCTTCTGCTCTTACTCTTGCCGCTTCTGCTGCTTCTGCTCTTGCTTCTTGTGCTCTTGCTTCTTCTGCTGCTCTTACTCTTGCCGCTTCTTCTTCTTCTGCTCTTAGTCTTGCCGCTTCTTCTTCTTCTGCTCTTGCTGCTTCTGCTCTTGCTGCTTCTGCCAGCTCATCCTCTTCCTCTTGTTCCATGAGATCATTATTCAACATGGGATCATTATTCAACATGGGATCATTATTCAACATGGGATCATTATTCAACATGGGATCATTATTCAACATGGGATCATTATTCAACCTGCGCGTCTTTGGTTCTTCATTGTCGCGAGTAACAGGGTTATCTTCTCTTTTTCTTCTAACACCTCCTACCTTCTTTGCGGTAGATATTTTCTTTTTTTTATTTTTATTTGTTCTAGTGTAACGAACCATAATATATAATATATATATATTTAAATATAAAATAAATAGTGTTAAACATTATGAATAGATTAACATTATTACCAGACGATATATATAAACATGTATACTCCTATGTATTTCAACCTAGTAAATCCATAAATAAATGGTCTAATAAACACAACACCATATGTTATCTTTGTAAAGATACTAAATATACTAATATGCTTTTTCATATATGTACGCTATGTCCGCCATACATCGCTTATACAAATGAAAAAGATGCGGTTTGTAATAATACATTTATTTGTATTTACTGTATGTCGGCTTAATTGAGCTTATTTTAAAGATTCCTCTATTTCTTTCGCGGTTAATGTGCATTTAGGGCCTAACTGCTGCAGTATATTATCGATATCCGTATTTGTATGTTCCATACTTAACTGCTCTACCAATGAGGTATAATGTTGCTGTTGGTGTGTATCATTTCTCCAATTTGGATAAGCATTATCCCATAATGCCTGAAATTTTTTGGTTATACTAAAACCCGTCTCTTTTATCAATTTTTTACCATCATCCTCCTTCCACCCATCCTGCGCGTCATTTACCATCCATGTGCTATTATTCACATCCGTACAATGTATCGGTCTTTTTAATAATGGAATAGGTCGCAAGTTTTCTACTACTATATTACCTACATTTCCTATCATTTTGCGTTCTTTGAGTAAATCTTCTATTGTTAAAGTCAACTTATCTGCGAAATTTTGTATGGTCATCGCGTCTCCACAGTTTTCTGATAATAATAACTGAATGTTTATGTTGTTATTAGTCACATTATTGTTATTATTACCTACTTTTGGTATTAAATCACCTATTATTTTCATCAAATCATTATAAGATGGCTTATCATCATTCGCCACCTCCATGCTGTCCTCCTTCACCACCTTACACTTTTCTTGATGATTCTCCAAACTCTGCCGATGTTTATATTCTTTCCCACAATCACATTTATACAATCCCTCGGATTTTTTACTTTTTTTTTCGTTTTTTGACACATGAAGCGCTAAATGTCTCTTCGATAATAAATGCTTGTTATAATTACCTCGATGACTACACCTATAATTACATTTTTTACAATAA
>Ga0181415_1000573_pt1 | contig 10233 bp, 10 predicted proteins | sample 38SPOviralmetaG_FD_130140 | JGI IMG/M metagenome (GOLD analysis project Ga0181415, IMG submission 130140) | Marine viral communities from the oligotrophic San Pedro Time Series (SPOT) site, San Pedro Channel, CA, USA - 38 SPOT_SRF_2012-12-11 | ecosystem: Environmental > Aquatic > Marine > Strait...
ATTATATATAAAACTTTAATGACGAAACAATTGAATAGAATCAATATAAAGCCTGAATACTCTGTAATTCCTTTTCCTAAATCAGGTCATAGATATATTAATATTCCACCTAGAAAAAAAATTACATATATGGTTTACTTACATCAAAAACATTATAAAACAAGAACTTTTAAAAAACTATCCGACGCTTTATGTCATAAATATATCAGAATATTGAAATATAAGGCTAATATCGGTATATAATCTAATATTATACATATTAAGCGTCGGAATTAATCTAAAATAGTGTAAAATAGCAGTATTTAAAGAATTAATTTTAAAATTAGTGTTTTTTTAAGTCATTTTTAGACATATTTTTAGATTAATTCCGACGCTTATAGGCATAATATTAGATTAATACGTTAATTTCATCAAAATTAAAATATATTAAAGATATATATAATAAAAATGATAATGAATAGATTTCAAGCAGATTATGATTTCGGAAAAGAATCAGAAATAATTTCTCTTCCTGATTTACAAAAGATATTTAAGACAGATTTAGTAAATGATCCTGAGACATATGCTCATTTTGATTTTCATAAAGATAATATATTAGTTGAATTAAAAACTAGACCTAATACAGAATGGATTGACGGAAGAATGAAACATACTACAGAAAAAGGTAAAGTTATTTATATTGATACTTTATATTTTGACGCTCCTAAAATGAGATTCGCTTTTCAACATAATAAATATAGAAGGCTTAACGGAGAAAAAGAAAAAGATTTTTATATTGTCTGGAAATGTTCTAATGATTATTTCTACTGGAAAATAAACTGGGACGGAAAACAAGGAAATAGAAAAGATTATTTTATTGAAGAACAAAATAAAGATTTCGGACACGGCTTCAAACAATCAAGAGATGTTGTAAATGTTTACATAAGCAAAATGAAAAGAATTACTTTTCCTTAACATATACAAGATTTTGAGTTCCAACATCATGACCCATCACATCAGCTAATTCCTTTTGTTCTTCTTTAATATCTGCGAATTTATCAGATACTACTATCTTTCTCATCATAGTTGTACTAATATTTTTATCTAAATATTTTTTACTTGTTTTTAATAATAATTTAGAAATTCCATTTCTTGTAATAGGATTTCCTTTACTATTAGTAAATAAAACTTCCCCTACTTTCTTATCTGTTAATTTAATATACATTCTTAAAACCTTAGAAATTTCTGGATTCAATTCAATAATTTTTTCCCCATATTTCTTACTTGTCTTATATTGATTTAAAATCATCATTAATTTATTTTTATTTTTTACAAGATAATTATTTTCCTTTTTATTATCTTCAGTTAACTTATTATAATTTGTTTTTGAAATATATTTCATTCCAGCTAAATCATTTCTCAAAGGATATTTTACTAGAAATGAAAAAATAGTATAAACCATCAAAAGCTCTTTTTCCTTTCCTGTTAAAGTTTCTTTATTCTTCAAATTTTGTTTTACTATTTCTTTCTTCATCGTTTCAATCATTGACATAATCTCTGATAACTCAGCAAAATTATTTTTTTGTTTATCAGATATTTTCCCTGATTGTTGATCTTCTAAATATTTATCATTTAAACCATCTCTAATTTTTTGATATGAATCAATTAAATCATTATATTTTTCATCTAGATTTAAAGCCATCAATAAAATAATTACTGCGTTTAAAGTATTTCTCTGGGATGTATAATGTTTATCTTCTAATTTTTCCATTACCTTTTTAGGATCAGATAAAAAATCAAAATTATCACTATCGAATAATTTTTTTAATTTATTCAAATGAGTTTCATATTGTTTAATAGAATTAGGTTTTAAATTCGGTCGGCTCTTTTGTATTTTCTCAGACATATCTTCTGAATTAATCTTCATATTTTATAAATATATCAAGATTAATATTTTAAATAAAAAAAATTAAAAAAGATTATTTAAGCAAAGCAAACTTCGTTAAGCAAAGCAAACTTCGTTAATGTCCATTTTCTAAACTTTCACAATATGTTTCCCAAACTCTAACACATTCATTTAATGTTTCACACCAAGTATAGCCACAGGATATACAACAGCCGTTTGAATCATATGGACTTTTAACCATATAATTCATGAATAAATATACAACTGATAACATTTATTATATAAAATATTTTATTTTTTTTCTTGAATTGTTTTTAATAATTCTTGATTTGATTTTAAGAGTTCTTCAGTCCATTTTTTTAAATCTTCATATTTTTGTTTCTCTTCAATATAAAGTTTTTTCCACTTACTACAAGATTCACATATATTATAATATCTGTACAAATGTCCTAAATCCATTTTATAATAATGAATATATATTATTTTTAAATTTAAATTACAAAAAAATGAAAGTATGTTAATTATTGACACGTCAATGATTGACACATTTTAAGCATTATATAATTCAAACATTCCGCCACGAAGTGTAGCCACTCTGACATATTCACAGAAACTACGCATAATATCTAAACCTGCTGGGAAATCACCAGTAATGAATAGATCAATTCCGCGTTGACCGACACGCCCATTAGTTAGTTTAGTTCCTAGATAAAAGAATTCTCCATCAATTTCATCAACTAAATCGTGTCCAGCATATGAAGCATTAATTCCACCAGCCTTACTTTCACCTGAGAATTCCTGACGAGTAATGAAAGGGATTCCTTCAGAATGTGTTAATTCACTGAAAAGCCTAGCAGTATTATCAATAGCCGTAGTATATTCAAATCTATCATTATATTTTAGATTGTAAGCTGTTTTAGTCGTAGTTCCAACAACACCAGCCGCACTATAAAGCGGAGCAAGAGCATTAACTTCACCAAGTAAACCATCTTCACTAACACTGCTATCACTGAGCATAGTAATAACACGCGGAACAAGACGATTAGCCATCCCAAGATTACGAACAACACTCTGACGAACGGCAGCCTGTGTTGTAGAATGTTCTACTACGCGATAATCAACGAATGAAAAGTTAATTTCAGGATTAGCTCTCTCATATCTCTCCATCTCATCAGTAGCACCATAGAAAATATAATCAGCACAGAATTTAAGATCATCCTTTACAATTTCGCAGTTGATATCAGCAGTTGAACCTTCCTTAATCTGAACGCGTTGAGCCTTCTGGGGGTAGAAAGTTAATTCAATATTAATAGGTTCATTTATCATATAAAGTGGAAGCTGATGAACTTTAAGGAAAGGGAATAAATCAGATAAATCAAGAGCAAGAGAAGGATTTGTCTTTTCATCTGTTCCGATTCTTAGCCATTCAGGAATATTTTTATTTGTTGTAGTTCCTACAGAATTCTCAAGTCCATTATCTAAGCCGTATCCAGCAGCTTCAAAACGAGAACCTAGAGTATAGTTAAAATCATGAGCTATTCCGCGACCAGTCATATAAAGTTCTCTTTCAAGGTTATTTTCATTTGTAATCATAGCAGACTTAACCGAGAAAAGATGACGCCACGAATCAATTTCATTAATAGCTTTGTTTCCTATCTTAAGAACAGCCTTCTTTACAACTTGACCTACGCCAATATGGGGCATAGGGAAAGAACTATCATTTGATCCTGAAGCAAGTTTCAGAGAAAGGAAAATTTTTGAATGAGAATGAAGGAAACCCTTATTCTGTAAAGTAAAACGACAAAAGCCGTCAGAAGTTGTTGTTCCTTGATTAAATACAACTGGCTCAAGTAAATCAGTCTCTAACTGCTGAACATAGTTCACAGGAATTGACTGAAGCATAAGAAAATCAGGAGTTCTTCCATCATCCTGACCAACTAAAGGCTTAGCACTAGATTGAGTGGGTGGCGGTGGCTGTGTATCACTTTCAACGTCCATATTTTATAATTCTATGAATATTATAAATTTAATAAAAAAAAATCAAAAAAATAGGTATAGATAATAAGCTTTAGCAATCTATGATAGATATTATTTACTGACTTAACTGAACGCCGTTTCTATTGTAAACTAACTGAGCCGCAGACTTGATGAAAATATAAACACCGATAGGATTATCTGCTGTAAGTTCACTATCAATACTAACGCCAAATTGTTCCATAGAGAAATCTTCACCGCCACCGAGACCATATTTCACACCTAGACCCATAATAGAACCGCCAAGCGGAATATTATTATACGAAAATTCACCTGAAACACTCGTAGTCATATCATAATCTCTGTTCATATTCGCTGGAGAAGCCGAAGAACGACCCATTCCGTATGCTGGAACAAGAGCATCAACTAAACCCTTAACAATAAGCGGATCAGGGAGAAGAGAATCAGTATTCCCTGTTTCTTCAATATTCGCTACATAATCAAAATCTGCTGGATATTTGACACCGCCCTTGAGAAATTGAACTCTCTTAATAGCCGCGAGAGCAGTTTTACTAGCACCAACACCAGATGGGTAAGTTGTAGCCTGTCCATCATTTGTAAGAGTATTAATATTAGATACAGGCATAAAGGTCATAAACGCAGAATGAACCTGTTTCAGAGCTAGAGAATATTGTATCTGAGCATTCGTAGAATTAATTGACGTATAAAGAGAAGTAATTGTATTAAAATCCATAGTTCCTTCAGCAGCTGGGGCTGTATCACCCGGATCTTGAATTTCACAAGTTAATTTTAGATTAGCTAATTCATAATGAGCATCGCCTATTCCAGTAGTATCTCCAGCTAACTGAAATAAAACGTTTGAATCAGGTTGAAGTAAAAATTCAATAGTAATTCCACCAAAAGCATCAGGGCGAAGATCAACCATATTTCCAGACTGAATAAAACCACAAGGAATATGAGCCGAAAAAGTATTTGTCTGAGCTGCTCCAGTCGTAGCACTTTCCATGACCGATTTTCGGAAAGTCGTGGGATTAGGCTGAATTAAACAAGTTTCAGAAAGATGACCTAACTGATCACCGAGAGCCGAAGAAGTTAAAGCCATATAAGTATTCATATATTTAGCATAGTGGCGTATTGATTCACAAATCATTTTTGAACGCTGAGAACGAATAGTTAACGTATCAATTAAATTGTAAATTCCTAGACGATTATTCATTGTAATATTATCGCCATTAGTTAAAGGAGTGGGTGTAGCAAGGTTATCTTTGTAAGCCGCAAACTCACCGACAATCCTTATAGAACGTGGATCTAACATTCCGCTCTGAGCGGAAATAGTAAAGGATAGTACAGGGAAGCCATTTTTGAAAGATATTTTCCCATCAGCTGGGATATTATCAGGGCGAATTTCAATGTAGCGAGAACTCATATTTTATACTAATTATAATATTTTATATTATTCAAAAAAATAAATAAAATATTTTTAATCTTAAATGAAAGATATAAAAATATTTTATATCAATCTTGATTCAAGAAATGATAGAAATGAACATATGAAAAAAATTTTAGAAGGTTATAATTTTGAAAGAGTTTCAGCTATTGAAGATGAAGATGGATATATAGGATGTGCTAAATCTCATATTAAATGTATTGAGATCGCTAGATTAAGAAAATATCAAAAAATTATTATTCTCGAAGATGATTTTATTTTTAAAAAAAATAATAGTTTTGATAATATAATTATTCCAAATTTTGAATATGATATTCTTTTACTTTGTAATTTAATCATGAAAAAAGAAAAAATTAATGATAATTTTAGTAGAGTTTATCATTCTGAATGGACTTCAGGACATTTATTAAATCATACTATTTATGATGATTTAATCAAAAATTTACAAGAAGGAATTGAATCAAGATTAAAAGAAGGTAAAAGTAGAAGTAATAATTTAGATATTTACTGGAATAAACTTATCAAAAATTGTAATTGTATTTGTCATAATAAATGTTTCGCCACACAAAAAGAAGGATATTCTGATATACAAAATAAAAATATTCAACGTGTCAATGATTGACGTGTCAATGATTGACTTACATAATTACTTCTACAGAACCTTCCCTAATTACTAATCGCCTTAGATGAAATACAAAACTCTGGAAGAGCTTAGGCTTATCAGGTGCGGTTTCAGTTAAATATCTTAAATTAACTGCTAAATCTTTTCCGCGTAAATCCATTACGCCATTCTGACCCCCAGCCGAAAAACCGCGTCCGAAGATAAAGTTATTATTAAATTCGCTGAAACTCTTAGGCTGAATCATACTATTATCTAATACTTTTTCTATCTCATAAATATGGTACGCGTCTATAGATTTCTTAGTAGCTATCTTCTTTGTAGAGATTTCACGAGATGGAACACGTTTTCCATTAAGCGTAAATTGAATACTTGAGAGCTGATCGCAAATTCCTGTGTATGCTGTGCGATTAGAAGCAAGGGCTGTATCTTCTGGATTTTTAGTAGATAAAGTTTCATTAGCATAATTAGTTCCCTTAATCATATAAGTTCCAGATCCTGAAATCTTCTGAGCTGATGTATAAACACTGCTATCTTGTGGAACAACTAGTAAACTCTTAGCCCTGCTATTCTGTGCGAAAACTTGATAAGTAATTTGTCTATCAGAAGAAAGAATACTATGCTTATAATTTGTAAGCGAATGAATATCAAATTCAATCGCCTTTCCTTCTCTCACCTTCTGAATCATCCCCCTTTCATATGATGGATCAAGCCGAACCTGAGAAACAACAAGATTTACGTTTGAAACCTTATACGAAACATCATAAGAACTTTCTTCAGCTACAGAAGTAGAATACATAACGTAATCCCCAGTAATAGTTTTAGCACCCGCTTTAACACTAGCATTTTGAAAGAAAACTTGAATTAACCCATCAGAAGCATTAGCAGACGCAGAAAGATTAATAGCGGAAATAGTTAGTGGAACATCTCCATGAAACACCGAACTTGAGCCGTTATTAGCAGCCTGACAAAACTTGAATTTTTCACCTACTACAAAAGGGAAACGAGAAACCCTATCAGCTCCATCAAGGTTATTTTCAGTATCAATGTATACTGAAGTAGTTTCAGTTCCAGCAGTCCACGTATTCTGATTAGGCGATTCACGCCCATTTAATGAATGAAAGTGCGGATTTAGCGGAGTTCTTATATCACGAAGGACGCTGTCTAACTGCTTGACGACATCTTCAGCAGGGGCTAAATCAATTTCAATATATAAACCATTTGTCATTCCAACTGGGAAAATTGTATCAGAATTAGCAAAAATTCCTGTATGAAGTGGGAGACAAACCTTAGCATTTAAGAAATCAGTATTAGTAAAAGCATCGCTTTGATTTCCAGTCGTAGTTTTGAAATAAGGATTAGTAATAGTATTAGCCATCGCAGATTTACTTGTTCCCTGAGTTCCGCGATTTTCAGGAGTATGAACAGAGCAACCTTCCTTTAATGCTCTCATATTGTCAACACTACTATCTTTATCATAATCATATTTTACAGAAACATAAGTCGCATAGTCAGTAATCTCTTCAAGAAGCTGACCCCTAGAACCATCGTAAACCCTAATATTTTTGATTAAAACAGAAGAGCATTTATCAAGCTGAAGGCGAGTAGGAGATTTTCCAGAAGGAAGAGATAGACTTACATTAAATTGTAAATACGTATCACGTCCATCCATATATTTAGTAGAAGGATCAAGGAAAATTTGAACCTTCTGACCCGGCGTATAATCTAAACCATTTTCAGAAGGAACAGAGATTTTAGTTTCACCAACACGAACTGAATCATCGGCAGACCAATAAGAAGACATTTTATATTCTTATACAGATTTAAAATAAATAAAAAAAAAATTAAAAAAGTTAATTATTAATTAATTATTGAACTCTTCCAGTTGTTATTGTTTGTTGTGCTGGAGCTTGAGCTGAAGCATCTTCTGTAATTGTTTCTTGTTGTTGTTGTTGTTTTAAATCATCACTTTCTTTATCTTCTGAAACTTTCTCACCTATCGCATCAAAAGCAGATGAAGCAAGATCAACAGCTCCACCGATAATAGCCGCTGGGGGATAGAACGTTCCAACTATATCAGCGGCTGAACCAGCAAGAGATAAAGCATTCCCCGTTTTTTCTTCCCAGTTATTTCCAGCAAGATGAAAACCTTTTCCACCCTTAAAATCCGCATACAAATCCATCCCCATCGTAGCCGCCCCACCTATAGCCCCAGCAGCTTTTCCAAGTTTAGAAACTCCGTCTTCTGTAAGTCCATCTTCTAGGAGCGATTCAACTCCGTTTTGAAGTTTTCCTTTAGATCCAGCAACACTTTCAGCTTCTTCAGATACAGATAAACCTGAAGGCGAACCTTCAGCCCTTGTTTCTTCTCCAGCCATATCTCTTAATTGATTTTCTCCCATCGCTTGACGTAAAGGGTCTCCTTCTGTAGCATTTTCCCTAAGAGTATTATTTGTAGCTGTATCAGGATTAGAACCCTTATTTTTCCCAGCTTTCCAAGATTGATAGTTCTTAATAGCATCAGGCATTTTTGAACCTTCCCAAAGAGTTTTCCCTGTATCCATCGCTTCCTTAATTGTGTCAGCAGTTTTAGTTTGTTCTTGTAGTCCAGTAATTCTATCTGCTACTTCTTGATTATGTTGACGTATTTTATCATTTAAATCTCTAACACTCTGAGTTCGCATATTTCCTTGAGCAATAGCATTTCCAGAAGTTCCGTATAAATCCATTTTATAATAATTATGAATATTTTAATCTATTTACAAAAAAATAATTTTATATATATATGAAGAAATACATTCAAGGAGATATTCATGAAGTTATAAAAACATTAGATGACGATTCTATTGATTTTATTTATACTGATCCACCTTTCGGAACAACAAAAGCAAAATGGGATAAGCCTTTAAACTGGGCTAAATTATTTCCTGAAATGTGGCGAGTATTGAAACCAAATGGAATCATAGCATTATATTCATCAATTCCTTTTACTTATGATTTATTAAAATATGAAAGTCCTAAATATCATTATTCGTGGAAAAAAAATAATAAAACTGCTTTTTTTCAAGCTAAATATCAACCATTAAGACAGATGGAAGAAATATTTATTTATTATAAAAAAAAAGGAACTTATAATCCCCAGATGGAAGGTAATAAATATAATCCAAAAAGAAATGTAAAAGTAGGGGGTAGAAACGGATATTACGGAGAAACTCTAAAAGATAAAGATAATGAATATATATCATCTGACGGAGATGGACATAATGGATTATATCCAACAACTTTTAAAGAATGGAAAATAAGAAAAGACGGAACAGGAATAACAAGAACAGATGAACAGATTGATTATTTTATAAAAACGTATACTAATGAAAATGATACTATACTCGATATGACTTGTCATTGTCAATATGTGGGAAATAGAGCAGAGATCCTAAAAAGAAATTATATAGGAATTGATTTATTAATCAATTTCTAATTCTTCAGCTTCTTCTGTATCTCTTGTAGGATAAATTTTTCTTTCAAATCTTATATATGCTTCAGCTGGGTTTTCAGATAATTTCAAATATAAAAATGAATATCTATCTTTATGGGCTTCATCATATAATTTCATAAAATTATCACGACCGCCAACCATATCGCCGTATTCTTCAGCTATTTTTTCTAGTTCTTTTTGATTCTGTTGTTTATGAATAATTATATCAGTAGCATTATTTCTAATCATCCCTGAAACAGCCCTGAAACTTTGAACCGCAATAATATAAAAATCAATGTAATGTCTGAAACGCGTACTGAAAAACGAGACTTGATTACTTTTCTTGAAATCTTTAGTAAGGACATCATCCATCACTAAAGCATATGTAGGACGTTCACTTTTATCATATTTACTTTGTTCTTTTTTTATATCTTCAATTATTCCATCTTCATAATGATCCATACAATCAAAATGTTTACTTAATATTTTTCCTTTATTGTCTGTATGTAATGTTGTTGAAATAAATTTTACAACATCAAATTTATCTTTATAGAAGTCAGGATTACAAAAAAAATTGACAAGTAAATTAGATTTCCCTGAGCGAACTGAGCCTATAATTAAAGTTAATGAAGGCATCTGCGGTAAATTTTCATGTATATCATCAAATTTTTCATTAGGGTCTTCATCCTTTACTTTCAAAACCTTAGGAATTGATTTTTTTTTCTTTGATTGAGTTGAATCGCATTTACAAATCTTATGACCTTTAGGACACTTCTTAGGCATTATAATTAATATGATATAATATTTTTTTA
>Ga0181415_1000574_pt1 | contig 10224 bp, 23 predicted proteins | sample 38SPOviralmetaG_FD_130140 | JGI IMG/M metagenome (GOLD analysis project Ga0181415, IMG submission 130140) | Marine viral communities from the oligotrophic San Pedro Time Series (SPOT) site, San Pedro Channel, CA, USA - 38 SPOT_SRF_2012-12-11 | ecosystem: Environmental > Aquatic > Marine > Strait...
ACTGTACCTGGAATAAGTGCAATGTTGTCAACATTAATGACTCCATCATCTTCCACTTGGTACATACCAGATATACTCATTTGTGCGTTTTCTAATATTAGTTCAACAACTAAGTTAGACGTTTTTATTGCAGGCAACGCAAACTGTAATGGTCCTCTGCCGTAAACTTCGCCAGCACATTTAGACCATCTATATACAATATATGGATTACTACCTAATCCTTTGTATTCTTCATCATATATCTTATGCTCATATTCTTCTGCTATAGCACAAAATATATTTACTTCTTCTTTATTTTGAGAGTAATCACGATAAACAGATTCAATTATTTTAATTTCCTTGTCGGGGTTGGCTTCCATATCCATAGCCATTTTATCATTTAAAATTGGTTTACTATATGCAAACATAAGTTCTTTTAACTTCATCTTGCGTGTACGATACACCGCATCTACCTTATCATCATGGCCACTTGTCAAGCATACTTGTGGTAATGGAATAGCTTTAAATCTTACTGGTTGAACTGCATCACCTTCTTCAACTAGTAAAACTCCTGTGCCTAAAGCTATATCTAAAAATGTTTCATGCACTTCTTGTGAAAAGTTTGAATTTTGTAATACTTCAAACACATATTCTGTTATTTCATCTAATGCTAAATTAGTTTCTTTTTGTAATTCTTTTGGTATTTCTGATCCTGCAACAAACTCGGCCCATCTAGCATAGTTAGGTACTATGCCTGATTGCAATCTACTTGCAAATTCTTGTACACCTACTACTGCTGTCTCATCAAAGATATGATCCGTTCTTCTTCTGCCTATTGACTCCGTAAAAAAAGATTCCCTTTGTGGTAAAGCATATTCATAACATTCTTCAAATACAGATACCCATTGATCTTTTATAGATTTAGCATGCTTATATCTAGCTAATATTTTTTTAATTGGATTTTCTGTATGTGAAACATTTACTTGAGGTGCAGATTCAATCATCTAAGCTCCTAAAATTGTTTTTGTTTTGTAAGTGTCAGCAACATCAAAGCCACTTCCGCCTTTCTTTGTGCCAGCCATAAGACTTCTTCTGCCACGTCTGCCTGCTGCTACAGCTTGAGATAATTCTAATTGCTCTGCTTTTATTTGTTCAGCAGTTCGTCTTTCTTCTTTTAATGCTTCTGCACTTCTACGCCTTGATGCCTCTCTAGCATCTAATTCTTCTTGAGATGGTCCAGGTATTTTTGAACTAGGTCCGCACATTATCTGTTTCTCCTATCATGGATATTACGCTTTGGCTTCACAGTATAAACATCAAAAGCTCGTTTTGCTACAAAAGGTTTACTTGTCTTTCCTCCAAGCACTAAACTTCTCCCTTCTCCTGCACCTAACAATAAATACTGTAAGGCATCATGTATGTGTGAAAACCTATTCTTGTTTGGTTTCTCATCATAGCGCTCACCACTTGTTTGTATACGCTTGTAATGATAACCACCACTAAATCCTTTTATCAAGTTAATACATTTTGGATCAATTAACAAGCCTGATTCTCCGTCTGTCATTCTTGTTAAAGTAGCATTAACTGCTTCTAATCTAATTAATACATCATTTGATGGTGCTGGTCTAGCATTAATTCCTTTGGATCTCAGTATTTGAAAGGGTGTTGCCTCATCTGTTTGCACTCTATGATCACCTGCTGGATCACCAAAGATGTGAAATGTACGTGGAGCATACAATGCCATATGTTGTTTTAACAAATCACTATACCTTACAATACCCATATCCTCCGCTACCAGCTCATCTAACAATACCCATCTACCACGTATGCGTTGAGCAAACACACAAGCTGGAGTCAATCCAAAATCTATTCCCATGTAGATTGGTAACTTATCTGCAACCAAACAATCACTCCTGGCTACATGCACATCATGTCTAAAGGAATCATAAACAGGCTTACCATCTTCAATAAGTCCAAGTTTATTAAGGACATACACGTCTATCCAAGACTTGGTCTTACCTCTAATAATATTAGGGTAATAGTTTTTGGTAAGGTTGTTTATATTCTCTGCTTCGTCATTACGTTCGTATCGATCTACTGTTTTGTCTTTACCTATAATCTCATCCATTGCTGGAGGTTGATTAAAGAAAGTCCAGTTATCAGGCTTGACTAACATCTTCGCTTCTTGCTTGGTGAGGTAGTCTGGCAATACAGTCTCCCCTGCAAGTATAGGCCACCAATGTTCAGTATCAGGAGCATTGGTATCACAAATAACGCCATACCAGCTAGGACCACCATCACGCATAGACGGATAACGGCCAACACGCATAGTACAAGCATCGATGATAGACTTTGGAATCTCTCTTGCTTCATTTACCCATACTCCTGTAAGTTCAAGGGATAATAGTTTTTTGACATCTTCTGGTCGATCTAATGCTAAGAAGATAACTTCTAACTCAATATCACCTTTTTTAATCATGTGCGTAAACGGCACGCTATATAGAAACTTACCCCATTCTTCTTCTGGAAACCAGTCTAACCAAGTCTTGATGGTGGTTGTTTTAAGTTGCGGATTAGTATTTCTTATGACTGCCCATCTACTTTTCCTTATACCGTCAGCATTAGGCTCTTGTAGTAAAGCACGTCTAAGTATTTCAATACAGCATGATACAGACTTGCCACTACCTACAGGTCCACGCAAACCACGAAAGAAACTATCGTCTTTCATAAACGCTTTTACAATAGGACCAGGAGCTTTATAGTTGAGTGATGCCATACTTGACCGCTAATTCATAGAGTTTTTCTACTGCTTGTGGCGACATAGCTGACAAAATTCTATCTGCTTCCATGTCAGTTACAAAGTCTTTAGGGTAATGTTTCATGTGTTGAGTTTTAACTACTACACGCACTTTACCCCATTGTTCTTTAGTGTATACATTAGGGTTTACTACATCTTTAGGTACATTAGTCCAGCCATCATTCATACTATTTCTTCCTCTCTGTAAATTGGATTACGCTCATCCATACCAAGACCATCTAGTCTTGCATCGTAGTCAGGGTTTGTGTTATCTATTGCATTGGCATGATTATCTTTTGGATCGTATATTTTTTGTTTGTATTTGTAATCTATATGCGTTCTTCCTAAATCACCACCTTGTACTTCTTGATTAAACAAAGGCTCAATAATTTTAACCATATTATCAATTTTTTTTTTTATAGTTTTGATCTGTTGCAAATTTTCCTTTTGCATTAATTTTTCTTTGTCTTGGTATGCTATCTTGAATACTATTAAACTTTACAAAAGGCTCATCTATTTTGTACATTTTTCTTCCTTCTTTTGTAACAATACCAAGTATTTTTCCACCTTTGCCTTCTAAATGTTTTTTATATCTTTTTTTAGCTTCTTTACGAGATATAGTTCTATTTTCACTATCTTTTTGAAATGCTTTAATGGTTTTTTCATAATCTTCATGCGTTGTTCTAGTAACTGTATTACCAGATTGAAAGTCTCTTTTTGTACCTTTAATTCCTAAATAATTATTATCAGCAACAGGTTTTTTCATACGATCACTTTCGTGAAAAAATTGTGCTATTTCTCTAATTGATAAACCTAAACTCTGTAAGTATTTAACTCGACCAAGTTCTGATGCTGTTGTAAAATCTTTATCCATTAGACTACCTGTTGGTCATAGATAATAGCTTTAGCCATCTTCTCTGCATCTTCAACACTATGGCCTTTGATCATTTTGTACTCTACGTACTGGTCATACTGTCTTTGCTTTTCTTTGTTACGTAAGACTTCTTCGTTGGCTATCATGTTAGCCGCACGCTTCTTAGCTTTCTCCATCTTAGTAAGTTTCTTTTTGGGTGTACCGAGTGGTTTTACTTTTGGCATACTACCTCCTAGCAGTTCCAGGCTCTTAATGATTTGTTGATTCTTGACTGCGGATCTCTTGCAGTCTTAGCTGACGTTAGTTTTTTCTTCATGCCTTTCATTCTAGCGCAGAAGGAACTACGCCTAGCTTTATCTCGATTGCTTTTAGGTTTAGGTGCAGGAGGTTTTAAATTACCACCTGTTGCTCTATTGTAACTCCGTCTACCTTTAGCATTGAGGCCACCTTTAGGGTTCTTGCCTTCTTTTCTAGTCCAGGCTTCTGTCATTAGTATTTAATTTTTTTTGGCTTTGGTTGTTTCTTCTTCATCTTCTTCATGCTTGCTTCCTCATCTTCATTAGTTTATTGCGAACTGCCTTTGGCAATTCCTTCATGTGGAACAACTTCTTACTTGATTTTGTATGAGTCTTGCCAGAATGTAAAGTACCATCCGACATCTTGTGATTAGCACCTGTAAACAATGAGCCGTCTTTAGTGTAATGTGGTACGCCTTTCATTTTCCTAATTTTCCTTTGTTATATCGGTTTGCCATTCTATTATATTTTGCTATATCACCTGTTTTTTTCATTAATCTAGTTTGTTTTACAACTGGATCAAAAGCACCATAAGTTCCATCACCACCTCCCATTTTATAATCATCGTCTGCTCTTTCAAGAGCATCCTCGCCTTTTTTCACTTCATCCTTATTCTTTTTTACTTTGTTAGCTTTATCAGATAAAAATTTCTTTTCAGTTTTCTTACCGCCTCGTTTCTTATACATCTTATAAGCTAACTTGGCTGCCTTTGCTGCTGCTGGGCCTAATATTTTTACGGCTGTCGCTACTGCTAGTATTGGTAATGCCATTATGTACTCCTATAGATTTTCCATATACATTCTGTCTGATCCAGACATTAAAGATTTTTTCTTTGCTTTCTTTAAGTCTCCATCCATTTCTTTTTTATTACTTAATTTTTTTAGTTTGGCTAGTTGTCTTTTAGATAATTGCTTCATAACCGCAGAACTTATGTTGCGTACGGCCGCAGGAATTGGTGATCCTAATGTTAAGCCCATAATAACATTACCTATGGTTTCTGCTTTCTTTTTAACACTTGCCGCACCTTCTGGATCTCTTTTAGCTGCTTTCTTCTCTTGCTCTAAAGTAGTTCTAAGCATAGTCTTTCTTTTTCTAGTTGGTTCTTGTGCCATTATGTACTCCTATATTTTTTGGTTTTACTTGCAATGTCTTTTGGCTGACTACTAAACTGCTTACCTTTGGCCGTATCTGCTCTCTTCTTAGCCGTAGTCTTAGCATATTCTTTTGCTGATAGTCTGGCAATAGCTTTCTTTGGTAGATAGCGTTCCCCAGTCTCACTTGATTTCTTACCTGACTTCGTACCCCAGTCCTGCTTAGACCATTTAGATAACTTGTTGCTAGATTTTTTTGCACCTGAGTATGTACCACCTGAGGACTTGTAATACTTAACAGCTAACTGCATCGCACGTGCCGAGTGTTTACCACCCATCTTCGCTTTGGCTCTGGCCTTTGCTGCGGCCCATTTAGCAGGATTGCGTTTGGTTGCGGTACTCATCTATTTACCTAAGGTCTTTTTGGTTTTCTCTACTTGTTTTTTTGCCATCCTGCGCCTGGTTAAGTCTCTACGCTGAGATGGAAACAAAGTCTTAACATCACCGCCAAACAAAGTTTTTTGTGATGCAGTCCTTCTAAACTCTTTGGCATCAGCTACGGCCTTTGCTCTATCAGCCTTACCAAACGAAGATGACTTGTACGTACTATCTTGTGCTACTGGCAAGAGAGTGCCTCCATAGGCCTTGCCTGTCTTTTGTTTAAAGATATCGGCTGCTTCTCTGGTTACACCTGGATCATTAATCCTACCACCTGGCGGTGCTGCTATTCTTCTAGCATAACCCATTGCGCCACTAGGCCCTGATATTGGCTTAAAGTATTTGAGGAACGGATCTTTCGCTATCCTCTTTAAATATGCTTCTTGTGGACCCATGCATCAACTATAACGAAAAAAAAAATAAAATCAACATCGAGTTCTGGGGAAAAATAATGCGTGTATACTACCTCTTGTAAGTAGTAGTATCCAATTTTTAAACCCCCCTACCAATCACAGTCCCTCTCAGCGTGAACAGTTCTGTAGGCCGAGCTAACCTAAATCTATATGTACCTTGAAGTCTCCTACAATCTGATGTTGGTGTTTGTCTGGTGCTTTGAATCCCGCTCGGTCAAGTATATCCTTCGCTGATTCCATCTGAACATACTCTGACTTGGCGTTCTGTGCGAGCTTAGTCAACGTACTCTGTGCCTTGAGACTGTTGATGCCAAAGGATTCCTGTATCTGTTGATACATATACTCGGCTACATGAGGTTTCTTCAGAGTTTGATAGCCTTGCACATCAGCACTACTTTCCTTGAATCCTGCGAGCTTTGCCGCCTCGCCCACAGAACACCCTGTACTAACTAATGTATCTACTAGTGTCTTTTGTCTGCTGTTTAGCGAAGGCTGTTTCTTCGGTAATATAGCGTTAACGTTGCTGAGTTTGGCCATAGCTTGTGTACTCCTTAAAAGAATTTCGGTTGTTGCAGTTCTATAGAGTAACACTACCGTTCTATCTGTCAAGCCACCCAACGTAACTTGTTGATTACATTACAACCGAAATGCTATTTTTACATTGGCTCGTTCTGGAATCTGCTGAGAAAAGCTGAGAGAGTTGTTGTATCAATAGTTGTAATTGCACTCTTGTATCATCTTGCTCGCCAATAGTCCCCATAGTAATTAGTAATTTAAGTTAAACTTTCGCGGAGAATACATCAATCGTTTCACTTGTAAAGTCCTGCGGACTTTCTCCTCTACGTTCCGACTTGCTGCGCAAGTACGACGTTCTCCGATTGATCGCTTTGCGTTCACCGCAGTTTAACTTAAATACAATTATATAGGAGACTATTATGAGCAAGAAAGATACATTCAAACAAGCAATTACAACATTGATGACACAACCTGAGAAGGCAGATGACAGAAGTGATTACGAGCCAATGCGTGAAACAGCAAACGATTTAGTTCGTATGTACACAGTCAAATGGCACAGATGTCAGATTCAGATAGAACGTAAGCTAACCAAACTCAATGAGTTTGCTCAAGCCAAAGGCTATCATGACTTTGAGTCAATGCCACAATCAGAAGTAGCTAACAACTACGACATCGAGGAAGAAAATCAGGTACTTGAAAACTTCAAACTAACTCAATCAGAACATACTTTACGAATCGAATTAGTTCAGAAAGTATACGACGAGTTAGGTTATTCACACCCTGAGAAAATCAACATGAAACCTGACATGAGCTGGATATACAAAGATAATACTCCAGCTAAACCTCGAGGTTCAGTTGTTACTAAACAACGAGCTAACATAAGTTAGTTTCTACGAGTTAGCCTTCTCGATAAAAAAGGCAACCTAATTAATATACTGGTTACGCAGTTCCAGTAAGTAAAAACTGCATTAATTTAAAATAAAGTATTGCAATCATAGAACAGATGGTATACACTTATTAGAACAGTTTTATTAGGGTAGAGTTAGCTTTCTCTAAAATAAAAAAGCATAGAATTACCGAGCGTGGGTTTGAATCCCACTAGGTATAGGTACTAGTCCAGGTACATTGTATTCTGGGTAGGAGTCTGCGTAGAGTTGTCCGCTAGTACCGCCATTTAGGTATAGGTGTAGGGAGACTAGCATTACCAATAGTACAAGATATTATTTGGGACAGAGATAATGCAGAATGTCTTTAAACTACTGGAGTCCACCAGATTGTACCCTACATTTTTTTTACGGAGGTATAGATGGACCAAATATTATTATTAATCGCTCTCATACTGTTGTATGTCATGGCAGTCAGAGCATAACTAAAGAGGTGTAGTCATGCAGTTAATCACAAAAGAAATAGAGCGTAAGCTCAAAGCTAATCAAGCCATGATGGATGAAGCAGATGAAAGAGGAGATGATTCTTTTTCTATTGCTGAACGTCAAGCAGTCGTTAAGTTATTCAACCCAGTTGGTGCAGGCACATGGTTTCTATTCAGTATGGATGACAATGGTAGAGCATATGGTTGGGCCAAAATATCTGATGGTGAGTATGGATATGTAGATGTCAATGAGTTACAAGAACTAGATGTGGGTTTTTATCTTGGTATAGAAAGAGACATAAATTTTACAGGAGATACATTCAATAACATAACCAACGCATGGAGTTAATATGGGTAAAGTAATAAGCGATAAACCAGACAAGCTAGTTAGTATTAATGGTAAGTCTGTAGATGACAAATGGTATAGGTATACAGTAAGAAGAACCAGGACAGAAGTAACTGAATGGGAAATAGAATCTACTAAAAAACTTGACAAACATATCTTAGTTCATAGTGCTTTATGGCGTGAAAACACAGGTGGCAACAAGGCATTTCCATATGGTTTAACTGAGTACAATGGCTTTGATGTAGATGTATCACATGGCACACCATTAGTTGACCACGACACAACAGAATGGACACACAAACTGGAGGATGATAATGAGTAGAGGCACACCAGAACAAGACTTAGATACATACATGGATAATCAAGATCAGCAAGAAGCAGAGTTTAATCAAGAACAAAGAGAAGCAGAAGATATAGCCTGGAGTATACATGAGTTTATAGATTCAGCTCCAAGATTATTATCTGCTAATCATACAGATGATATGGAAATTATTCATCGTACTGATGAACATGTACTAACAATTAATATCATGATGACTGAGGTAGAGTCAGAAATATTTAAAGAGTACATTAGAAATCATGGTAGTAAATTTGTATTACAAAATTATTGGGAGGAAAAAGATTAATGGAAGCATGGCAACGTAGATATAAGGATCGTAAACAAGAAGCCTATTATAAATATCGTGATAGGTTAATGAAAACAGTTAAGCCTGATTATATTAGGCCAACAACATTTACTGAGGTTGTACATCAAACAGCTATGCAAATGGCTGAGAAGTATATGACATCACTACGCATGGGAGAACGCAATGGGTGAATTATGTTTAACAATGGAAGAACAAGTCTGGTTAGTACAACTTATCAGTACCAACACAGAGACTGCTGCAAAGTTTATGGAAAATCTAAATGAAAGTAATGTAACGGAGTACGATCAAGAGTACATCAGACTGATGACTGAGTGCTATGAATCCTCAAAAAAATTAGGAGGATTGATAGCTAAAATTAAACACAACATAGAGGTAGATTACGATGACAGAATATCTAAAGAAGTTTGAAGATAGACCTGACTATTGGGAAGGTAGATATCAGAGTACATTACATACACTAAACACATTGCTTGAGGTTAATGTTAGTGTCAATGCAGATTTGCTATCTAAAATGTCTGATAAAGAAAAACAAAAACACTTAAATGCTATTGCTATGGTAGCAACTGAATATGAGTGGGAACAAAATGCTAGATGATTTTTGTAAAGGGTTAAAATTTATTTTAACGTGGGTGCTTTTGCCAATCATAATTGTATTAGTAATACTAGGTTTACTAGATATACTAATTGATTTTCTGTTTTGGCAAGGCTATGAATAATTAACTATGAGGATATTACTATGAAAGTAAATGCTAATGACGTTGGTAAATTAATAGATGAAATAGAAATATTAGAAAAAGACAAAGCTAAGTATAAAGAGTTGTGGGAAAAAGAGAAAGCTATGTGGGGTGGCAAATGGAATAAGCTTGTTGAGCTAGAAAATATTGTTGAGTTTATGATGGACTATACTATACAACAACGCAGATTACACAAGCACAACCATGACCATTGTCTTGCTAAAGTTGTAAACAATATCTCTGATAAAGATGCTGCTAGTTTCTTAAATGCTTTTACTAATATGCTAGAAGCAAAACTAAAACATGAACCAGATAGGTATGCATTGGTTATGGAAAGCATGAACCTTGATTCATTAATAAAAGGATAGGAGGTTATATGAAAGGCACAGGTGCAATACGCAAAGTAAATAAGTTTGAGTTAGTTAAAAAACATTTACTAAAACGTAAGAAGATTACTAGTTGGGAAGCGATAGAAAAGTATAGAGCAACCAGGTTGTCAGATATTATTTGGAAGTTAAGAAATAAAGGTTACTCTATTGCTAGTGAATGGGTAACTAATAAAGATGGTATGAGGTATACAGTCTATCATTACTGGGGAGGTAAAAATGAATAAAGAAAAGTTAATGAATAAAGTTGCAGACCTTGAAGTATCTCAATCAGTTGCAGAGTTTCGTAACTGGTGTGCAGATAATGATATTAAAGTATACAAAGATATTGATGCTGC
>Ga0181415_1000575_pt1 | contig 10215 bp, 17 predicted proteins | sample 38SPOviralmetaG_FD_130140 | JGI IMG/M metagenome (GOLD analysis project Ga0181415, IMG submission 130140) | Marine viral communities from the oligotrophic San Pedro Time Series (SPOT) site, San Pedro Channel, CA, USA - 38 SPOT_SRF_2012-12-11 | ecosystem: Environmental > Aquatic > Marine > Strait...
ATACACCTTATTGGTGGACTTGCTAAGTCGGCTACATCCATCCTTCGTCAGTTGGTTGATGCTGGCACACTGTCGAATTTGCCAGCGGGTCTTAAAGCTCGCGGTCTTCGTATTAAGGGGGATGACACTCCTCTTATGCCGGGTGAATTTAGGGATGTGGACGTACCGGGCGGTGCCATCCGTGACTCGATTACGTTTATCCCTTACAAAGAGCCATCAAGCGTATTGTACTCTTTACTTGGAAATATTGTCGAAGAGGGACGCCGCATTGGCTCAGTCGCAGACATCCAAGTAGGAGACATGAACGCACAGGCACCCGTGGGCACAACTCTTGCCCTCTTGGAGCGGTCGATGAAAGTGATGTCTGGTGTACAGGCTCGCCTTCATGCTGCCATGAAAAAAGAGTTACGACTTCTGTCTAAGATTGTTCACGATTATATGCCTGATGAGTATGCTTATGAGGTCGATGGCGATTTCAGTAGGACTGCTGACTTCGACAAACGAATAGATGTAATCCCAGTCTCAGATCCCAACGCCTCTACTATGTCGCAGCGTGTTATGCAGTATCAGGCTGCATTGCAATTAGCGCAGCAAGCGCCTCAGCTATATGATATGGGGAAGCTGCACAGGCAAATGCTTGAGGTTCTTGGCATTCAAGATGCTGATGATCTTATTAAGCTTCCAGACGATATAAAGCCTGCTGACCCTGTAACTGAGAACATGATGATCTTAAAGCAGGAACCTGTAAAGGCGTTCAAGTACCAAGACCATGAGGCTCACCTAGCCGTTCACATGGCGGCGGCACAAGATCCAAAGTTAGCTCAGATGATAGGTCAGTCTCCATTCGCTCAAGTTATACAGCAGGCAATGGCTGCTCATATCACAGAACATGTTGCCTTCCAGTATCGTAGAGAAATGGAAAAAATGCTTGGCGTTGAGTTGCCAAATGAAGATCAGAACCTTCCTGAGGACGTTGAGGTTGAGATCTCTAGGTTGGCTAAGGATGCCGCAGAGAAGCTTCTCAAGAAAGATCAAGCAGAAGCCGCACAGGAGCAGGCTCAAGCACAGCAGCAAGATCCTGTGGTTCAGATGCAGCAACAGGAGCTTCAGCTAAAAGCTCAAGAGCTTCAGCATAAGATGCAACTAGATACGGCTAAACTCCAGCTTGAAGCTGAGAAGATTAAAGCCACTAATCAAAGAGAGGGTGCCAAGCTGGGAGTTAAGCTGGCAACTGATCTTGATAACTCCCAACGTGCGGATCAGCAGGCTGGGGCGAAACTGGGAGTTGAATTAGCAAAGGAGCTAGGTAAGGGGGATGGATGATACAGTTATTGCGCTTATGAAGCGTAGTATCTCCGATTATAAAGTCGAAATAGAACAGTTCTTGGCAGGAGGCCAAGCGCAAACTATGGATGACTATAGTAGACTTGTTGGGAGATATGAGGCTTTAAAATTATTAGAAGCTGATTTATCAGATATAGAGAAAAGATTTATTGAACAATAAGTTCAATTGAACTATTTCTGAAATTGGGGGCTTCGCGGATAGGCCGCGCAAGGTTTCTGTGAACCTTAATCACTGCAAGGTATATAAAATGTATGCAGACACAAAAATAACTGAGGAAAAAGTAGCGACTCAGTTGCCAGAACCTAAGGGCTACAAAGTTCTCATCAGTACCGTTGAGGTAAATGAGAAGACTGATGGCGGCGTGTACATGCCAGATGGCCTCAGGCAAGCAGAAGAAACAGCATCTATTATTGGTTTTGTTATAAAAATAGGGCCAGATGCATATTCTGATAAGGAAAGATTTCCAAATGGAGCCTACTGCAAGGAAGGTGACTTTGTAATATTCAGATCCTATTCAGGAACCAGATTTAAAATACATGGCAAAGAGTTTCGTTTAGTAAACGATGATACTATTGAAGCTGTTGTCGATGATCCACGGGGGTATACAAGAGTATGAATAATCTAGCAGATCAACCAGAGATCATGGAACAAGATCTTGAAAACGAATCACCTGAAACACAAGATGTTGATTCAATTGAAGTTGAGGTAGTAGATGATACTCCAGAAGAGGATCGTGGAAAACCTCGTAGAGCAGATGGATCCAAACCAAACATCCCAGAAGATGATGAGATATCCAACTATTCTGAGGGCGTTCAAAAGCGCATTAAGCAATTAAAGTTTGAATACCATGAAGAGCGCAGGCAAAAAGAAGAAGCCTCAAGAATGCAAGAAGAGGCATTGCGGTATGCTCAACAGGTAAAATCTGAAAACGAAGCCCTGCGTAAAAACTTAGATGCTGGTGAGGAAACTCTTATTGGTCAAGCCACTGCGCGAGTTCAATCTGAGTTGGATAAGGCAAAGTCTGAGTATAAGTCAGCTTATGAGGTGGGTGATCCTGACCTATTACTAGCCGCACAAGAGCGGCTTACTTCACTTCAAGTGGAGCAGGATAGGATTAAAAATTACAAGCCTCAAAAGAGGGCTGCGGTTAAACCCGCAACCCCAGAGCCTACTTATCAACAACAGGCACCTGTCAAGCCGCAAGTTGATCCACGCGCTCTAGAGTGGGGTAAGAAAAATACTTGGTTTGAGAATCCCAAAACTCCTGAAATGACGGGCTACGCATATGGCGTACACCAACGTCTTGTGCAATCAGGGATTGATCCAAATACAGATCAGTATTATACAGAAATTGACAAGGCCATGAGACAGGTCTTTCCAGATAAGTTTGATGATGTGGAAATTGAGGAACAGGCACCACAACGTCAATCCAGCTCCGTGGTTGCTGCACCGTCAAGGACAACTAAAAAATCACGCGCAGTAAAGCTATCCTCAACTCAGGCCTCTCTCGCCAAGCGGCTTGGACTCACGAATGAGCAATATGCGGCGCAATTATTGAAGGATCAATCTAAATGACGAACAGATCTCCACGCACAACAGAGACCCGCGATGCGGGTAAACGTAAAGCGTCATGGACTAGACCGACAATGTTACCTTCCCCAGAGCCACGCGATGGTATTACCTTCCGCTGGATCCGCACATCTACATTGGGAAATACGGATAACACTAACGTCTCTTCCAGATTTCGTGAGGGATGGACGCCAGTTCGTAAAGAGGATCATCCAGACCTTCACATTGTGTCTGATATAGATTCAAGATTCCAAGACGGTATTGAGGTGGGGGGTTTACTGTTATGTCAACTCGCTACTGAACAGGTCGAGGCTAGGGTTGAAGCACAGTTACAGGCGGCTCAAAGCCAAATGGATGCTGTTGATAACTCGTATCTAAAACAATCAGACCCTCGTATGCCCGTTCTGGCTCCAGAGCGAAGCACACGATCTTCGTTTGGTAAGTAGTCTATAAGTTCAATAGAACTTTTGGGATGCTTGCTAGTTTGTAAACTTAGATGACAGGAGGGCCTTATGGCTACTACATCTAATCCTTACGGTTTGCGCCCATTAAATAAAGTTGGGGGCACTGCTTATGCAGGTGCCACTACTCAGCTTCCTATTGCTAGTGGGTATGCTACCGGAATCTTCTACGGAGACATCGTTGCTGTTGTCGCTGGTGGAACGATTGAAAAAATGGGCACAGTCGGAACTAACGCTGCGCCTTTCACTGCTGGCACTATCGGTGTATTCATGGGTTGTTCTTACACAGACTCAACTCAAGGATTCATTCAGCGTCAGTCTTGGCCCGCTGGTCAAGTAGCATCAGACGCTCAGGCGTATATCGTTGATGATCCAACTGTTCGTTTTCAAATCCAAGCTGATGGTCAAGTGCCTCAGACTGATTTGCATCAGAACATGGCGATCAATCAAAATGCTGGAAGCACCTTTGATGGTAACTCTGGTATCTCTCTAGATATCGCTACTAAAAACACAACCGCTACAATCGCCTTTAAGATTGTTGGTTTTGTTGATGCGCCCGGTTCAGAAGTAAACGATGCGTTTACTGATGTTATCGTAAAGTTCAACCCCAGCTCCCATTCGATGACGAATGGCGTTGGTATTTAAGGAGTATAAACAATGGCTATTTCTCGCGCCCAGCTCCTTAAAGAGCTATTACCCGGTCTGAATGCTTTGTTTGGTATCGAATATGGTCGGTACGAAGACGAACATGCAGCGATCTATGAGACTGAATCATCAGAGCGTAGCTTTGAAGAGGAAGTTAAATTGTCCGGCTTTGGTGCAGCCCCCGTGAAAGCGGAAGGTTCTGCCATCTCATATGATAATGCACAGGAATCATTCACTGCGCGTTACAACCATGAGACTGTTGCGATGGGTTTCTCCATCACAGAAGAAGCTATGGAAGACAATCTGTATGACTCTTTGTCTGCACGTTATACCAAGGCTCTTGCCCGTGGTATGGCTTACACCAAGCAAACTAAGGCTGCTGCCTTGTTGAACACAGGCTTCACCACCTTTAACTCAGGTGATGGCGTCACATTGTTTAACACAGCGCATCCTACAGTTGAGGGCAGCACAAACGCTAACCGCCCCGCAACTGACGCTGACTTGAATGAAACTTCACTTGAGCAAGCTGTTATTGATATTGCCGCGTTCACTGATGAACGTGGTTTGTTGATTGCTGCTCGCCCTCGCAAGCTTATCATTCCACCAGCGTTAATGTTTGTTGCAACTCGCTTGTTGGAAACAACTCAGCGTGTTGGTACAGCAGATAATGATATCAACGCACTTAACTCCAACTGGTCTATCCCAGAGGGTTATACTGTGAATCACTATCTGACAGACAATGATGCCTTCTTCATCACAACTGATGTGCCTAACGGCATGAAGCACTTTGTTCGTACCGCTATGCAAACAGGCATGGATGGTGACTTTGACACTGGTAACGTGCGCTACAAAGCGCGTGAGCGTTACAGCTTTGGTGTATCAGATCCATTGGGAATCTACGGTTCTCGCGGAGCATAATAGTTCAATAGAACTTTTATTGGTAAAGGGGCGGCGAAAGTTGCCCCTTTATTTTTTTTGTTTCTATGTTAGTATCTCCATATCCCTGACAAACACATGGTGTGTTTGACTAACCCAGACAGGAGATCAACATGGGTACTACTACTTTTTCTGGTCCTATACGGGCTGGCAACATTCGCAACACAACGGGCACTACTGTTGGGTCAGACATAGCAAACGTAGGTTATGTTGTAATGACTCAACAACATGTAATGGATATTTCTGGCGGTGCTGTCGCAGCAGAAGCCACAAATGTAGTAATCCCTGCCAACTCAAAAATCGTAGATATAATTATTGATTTAGAAGTGGCTGCTAACACCACGACAAATATTAGTGTTGGTGATACTGTAGGTGGTGCAGCGACTCTCGTTAATGCTGTCGCTTCTGGAACTACTGTAGGTATCAAGGCGTTAGGCGCTTCTGGCGGTGGTACACTTACATGGAAAAACACTGGCGCATCTGATTTAAAACTAACAGCTACCTCAAGTGCAGGTACTAATGCGGGATCAGTTGTTATAACAGTGATGTATGCACAGGCATTCAATACAGCGGTCCAGCCGTAAGGAGTAACGGATATGGGTGTATCCCACATACAGGCTACAACAGTGGTAGATGCACAGGCTGCGTCTACTACTTATGTTGCCGCTGCCGATAGGCCAAACACAGCGTTTACTATTGCAAACTCTAGCTTCACCGCTGGAACGGCTAGGTTGCTTACTGTTACCACTACAGGAACAGGTGATAGCGGAAAGACAGTCACTATAGTTGGCACTGATGCAAACGGTGATGTTCTTACTGAAGTGATAACATCTACTGGTTCTGCCGCAACCGTTACGGGAGCAAGTTATTTCAAGACAATAACTTCAGCCACCTGTAGTACGCAGTATGCTGCTAACGTATCTGTAGGAATGGCAGCGCAAGCTGTTTCACAGATCACTAAAAACAGGGCTGTGCTAAAGGCGTTCACAACAATATCAAATTCAGCAGCGCATCAGGTTGATTTCATTAGCGGGCTAACGCCAGAGAATGGTTCTGTTTTGTTTAGAACCAAAACCAGTGGTGTAAATAACGCGGCTGATGATGTTTATATACCAGATGAAGGTGTTCTATTTGAAGGCGGTCTTGTGATTAAATACCGTGTTGATGGATCTCATATGGTCACAGCCTTTGGTCATTTCTAAATAGGATAAGGTATGGCTGAGAAGAAGGGCACTATGAAGGGGCATACCGTAAAGGGCGGTCACAAGCGCCCTACCAAGTCTGGTGCTGGTATGACCAAGAAAGGTGTTGCCAAGTATCGTAAGGACAACCCCGGCTCTAAGTTAAAGACCGCTGTTACAGGTAAAGTAAAAAAAGGAAGCAAGGATGCAAAGCGGCGTAAGTCTTTCTGCGCTCGTTCCGCTGGACAAATGAAGAAGTTTCCTAAAGCCGCTAAAGATCCTAACAGTAGATTAAGGCAAGCAAGAAAACGGTGGAAATGTTAAATGGCTATTTCTCGTTCTCAGATGGGCAGTCAACTAACAGGCAACAGAACCTCTACAGGTGATGATGCTAAAGACTTGGACATTATTCGTTTTGGCAGAGGTGGCAAGACGAAGAAGAAATCTAAAAGTCGTGTTAATGAAGCTGGCAATTACACTCAACCAGAGAAGAGAAAGCGTATATTTAACCGCATAAAGGCTGGTGGAAAAGGCGGCAAACCGGGGCAATGGTCAGCAAGAAAAGCGCAAATGTTGGCGAAGGCTTATAAAAAAGCAGGTGGGGGCTATAGGAGTTAATGGCTCTCAAGAAGTCACAGAAGAGCTTGAAGTCTTGGACAAAGCAGAAGTGGCGAACAAAGTCTGGCAAGCCATCGACGCAAGGGAGCAAGGCTACTGGCGAGCGATATCTTCCTGAGAAGGCTATCAAGTCTTTGACCTCTGCGGAATACGCCGCTACTACGAAGAAGAAACGCGAGGCCACCAAAAAGGGCAAGCAGGTTGCCAAGCAGCCTAAGAAAATTGCAGAAAAAACCAAACGGTTTAGGAGCGTAGTAACATAATGGCTGTAGTAACCCCAGACATGCCAGAGATCTTTGAGGAAGCCTTTGAAAGGGCTGGCCTTGAGATGCGTACTGGATACGATCTTAAAACCGCACGAAGAAGTCTAAACCTTTTAACATTGGAGTGGCAGAACCGTGGTCTTAATCTCTTCACTATTGAAGCGGGTACGCTCGCTGTTACAGCGGGTACGGCAACGTATACCCTTCCTACGGACACAATCGACATCATCGAACATCAAATTCGTACTGGAACGGGCACAAACCAAATCGACACGTCGCTCGAAAGAGTCAGTGTCGCAACCTACGCGCAGCAAACAAACAAAAACACGCAAGGTAGGCCGACCCAGATCTACGTCCAAAGGCTCCCGACAGAAACAAAAGTAACCCTGTGGCCTGTCCCAGACAATACTACAGCCTATACAATATCATATTTTAGGTTGAAGGGTATTGATGGTTTGTCATCTGGAGTTGGGGCAGCGATATCTTCTGTACCGCCTAGATTCGTGCCCTGCTTGGTTGCAGGCATGGCATATTACATTGCTATGAAAAAGAACCCTCAGATGGCGGCTAACCTAAAGCAAGAGTACGAGTTTCAGTTCCAGCTTGCTGCTGGTGAGGATGAAGAGACAGCATCAATTAAGTTCGTTCCATTCAACACATTTATGATGGGTGCGTGATGAGTTACGCTAGAGGCAAATATGCTTTTGGTTACTGCGACAAGACAGGGTTTAGATACCCTTTGGCAGATCTTGTGCCTGAGTTTAACAATGGCGTGAAGACTGGATTTCTGGTTGGGCGTGATGTTGTTGACCCAGATCAGCCACAAAACTTCTTGGGCAGAGTTAAAATAAATGATCCTCAGTCTTTGAGGAACCCAAGACCAGACACATCTTTAGAGGAGAGTCGGGGTCTGTTTGGGTTTAATCCTGTTTGGAACGATCTTCAGTTTATGCAGGCTGAAGTTGGCACTGTTACTATCAACATAACTTAGGAGTTAAAGTGATGATGAAGAAGAAGGGTTATAAGAAAGGCGGCGTCACTAAGAAGATGGCTGGCGGCGCAATGAAAAAGAAAAAGCCTGTGGCAATGAAATCAGGTGGAAAAATGCCTATGGTCAAAAAGAATGGGAAGAGTGTCCCAGCATTTGCGGCTGATGGTGTGGGTAAAATGAAAAGGGGTGGCGTTGCCAAGAAGATGATGGGTGGCGCTATGAAGAAAAAGGGCTACGCAAAAGGCGGGGCTATGAAGAAAAAAGGTTATGCTAAGGGTGGTGTAACTAAAAAAATGTCTGGCGGCACAATGGCAAGAGGTAGTGGTGCAGCTAGGCCGCAGAGGTTCCGCAAAAACGGATAGATTTAATTTGGGGGGGAATTAATTGGCGTATTTGCAGAGTAACATACCGCACTTCAAGTGTTGGGTTCGCCGTGAGTATACTCACAACCATGAACAATACCACGGCGAGTTCTTACATGCGATGGCAATAGCGGTAACGACAATGCCAAATAGATGCTTGAGCTTTCAAGTTATTTTTACGGGATGTGAGGCTGATGAAGAAGGGGATGAGAATGTACACGGTGGCGCAATGTGGGCGAGAATGCCTATAACCGCTCTTGTAGCAGATGAGCCACTCAATGAGTGGCCTTCCGCTATGGCTGTGCATGATGCCCAGCCTTGGGACTGTTCGTCTTACAATCACGCTGTGTATGTCTTGGATAGAGCGACTCCATGTCCTTGGTTGGCAAAGATAGATGGTAACATGTATCCTGCTAAGTACATGTTCACTGTTGATTACTCTGAGAGCGAGATAGCAGATGACCCAGCGCAGCATAAGCAAAGTCATGTTATGCAGCTTCTAGATGCTGGAGAATGGACTGGGAATGTGGTGGCACTGCCCAACAATCGTGTAAGGGTTACTCACCCTGCGTGGTTTGAGACTGGCACGGGTGCCCCAGACTTCAAGCCATCTCAACATATACACTATTCAAAATCTGATTTAGACTATACTATGGATGTCAACAAAATATTCGATAACCTGTACCAAGAGGAATAAGTTCAAATGAACTATTCAGAACTGACGCAAGCGATCAAAGACTATACGGAGAACACAGAGAGTACCTTTGTGACCAATATTCCTAACTTTGTGCGTCAGGCTGAAGAGCGGATCTTTAGGGATATCACCATTCCAGAGTTACGCAGGAACGTCACAGGTAATGTAAACGCTGGTAATAAATATGTTGCGAGGCCTGATGACTTTCTAGCCACGTTCTCCTTGGCTATTATCAATGGTACAACGTACACTTACCTTTTGGACAAAGAGGTAAACTTTGTGCGGGAGGCCTACCCTGATACCACGGTGCAGGGACTGCCACAGTATTATGCAATATTTGATGGGGATACCGCGACAGGTCATGGCAACTTCCTGCTAGGCCCTACGCCTGATGCAGCATACGACTTGGAGTTGCATTATTATTATGATCCACCTTCCATTGTTACTGCCAGCACATCTTGGCTTGGAGACAATGCAGAAGCGACATTGCTTTACGGATCACTCATAGAAGCGTATACGTTCATGAAGGGCGAAGGTGATATGGTTCAGCTATATAATGAAAGATATTCATCAGCACTAATTAATATGGCTTCTTTAGGGGCTAAGTTGAGAACTGATACATACAGACAACCTGCCGCTTAGGAGATAAGGTATGGCAATAATTCAAACAACATGTACGTCTTTTAAGCTTCAGCTTTTAAAGGCAGAGCATGACTTTGATGCACATACGTTCAGGATAGCTTTGTATTCTAGCACGGCATCTTTGGGTGCGGATACCACTGTGTATAGCACATCAAACGAAATAACTAATACAACTGGAACGGCATATACTGCGGGGGGCAAGCCGTTGACAGTGACATCTACATTTCCAAAGACCTCTGGCACGACCGCTATTGTGGACTTTGATAATATTTCATGGACTGACGCAAGCTTTACAGCAAGGGGTGCGCTGATCTATAACGCGAGTGCTTCCAATAAAGCGGTTGCTGTGTTAGACTTTGGAAGCGACAGAGTTGCTAGTAGTAGCACCTTTGAAATACAATTCCCCGTAGCGGATGCCACATCTGCTATAATTCGCATAGCATGATAGGAGTTATCTAAATGGCGAGCTTTAACAAAGTAAACGATTTTGTGGTAAACGCAGTCCACA
>Ga0181415_1000576_pt1 | contig 10205 bp, 13 predicted proteins | sample 38SPOviralmetaG_FD_130140 | JGI IMG/M metagenome (GOLD analysis project Ga0181415, IMG submission 130140) | Marine viral communities from the oligotrophic San Pedro Time Series (SPOT) site, San Pedro Channel, CA, USA - 38 SPOT_SRF_2012-12-11 | ecosystem: Environmental > Aquatic > Marine > Strait...
CAAATCGGTGTCACAGGTAATAATGAAATTGATACTTCAACAGGAAATCTAACAATTGACTCTGCTGGTGGTACAATCACAGTTGATGATAATTTAGGAGTTACAGGTACATCAACCTTTAGTGATGATGTTGGAGTTGTTGGATTGACAACTACTAAAACTTTATTAGTTACAGGTATAACAACATTAACAGGAAATGTTAATGCATCATATGTTGGAGCATCATCAACATCGTTCGCTACAAAACTTGGTGTAGGAACAACTGAAGCTCCAGTAAATGATATTCAGGTAAGAAAATCAGGTGATGCAGAAATTCAGGTGACAAGTGAAACTGGATCTGCTGGACTTACAGTTGGTAGAGAAACAGGTAATGTAGATACAAACAATGCAGAGTTTAGATATGGTGAAGTATCAGCTGGAGTTCCTTATAGTTCTGCACAGTCACTTGATATACTAAACTATGGTACAGGTAATTTTAATTATCATATAAGTGCAAATAATGCAGGTGCAGTTGATGGTGATTTCCATTGGCATAGAGGTAAGAACTCTATTCGATTGATGACACTCACTGGTATCGGTGGTTCACTTGGTATTGGTAATACTCAACCCACTAAAGCATTAGATGTAACTGGAGCTGGTAATTTTAGTGGTGATATATTTGTTGGCAATAATGTTAATGTAACTGGAACTGTTATTGGTAATGTTCAAGGTTCATTGACAGGAAACGTTGCTGGAACTCTTGCTGGTAATGCAAATGCAACTGTTGGTATATCAACATTAAATAACCTCACTATTGCAGGTGTTGCGACATTTATAAATGCGGTTGAAACAGCACTAATAGGAATTGGAACAACTGCTCAAAATCATCCAGTTCAAATTAATGATACAGCTGCAAATCGTATTATTGTAACAAATAATGGTCAAATTTCAATCAAGTCTACTGACATATTAGACGATACAGATATTAATGCTGTAAATGCTTCTGTTTGTTTTGGAGGAGTAGGTGTTGGTGCAACTATCTTGAAATCAGCGGTTGACTTTGCTGATGCAGGAACAGCAACAACTAGATTTATGTTACCTCCAAAAATTACTACAACTCAAAGAGGTAATCTATCTGGTGTTGTTGCAGGTGCAGTAATATACAACACATCTACTAATAAATTACAGGTCTTTAATGGGTCTGCTTGGCAAGATTGTAACTAATGACTATTAAATCTTCTGGAAGTTCACTATCATTTTCTGAAATAGAAACCGAGTTCGGTGCAAACGGATCTAGATCGTTAGGTGGTTATCGTACTACACAAAGTGTAGGTTCATTATCAAATTTACCTTTAGATGGTGGTATTCCAACATCAGGACAGATAAAATTTAGTGATTTTTATAGTAAACAATTAAATGTAGTTGTTAATTGTCATAGTGGTAGTAGGGAAGATAGAAAGAGTGCAAAGAATGATAAGTGGAATAATAATGATGTTACTGTTATTGGTGGATTCCGAAGTAAAAAAGAGAGTGGTAGTAAAATTATAATCAATGTAAATAAAAAATTCTGTTCAAATAAAGATCAACAGAACAGATGTGCATTAAGAACTGGGAGTTGGGATGGTTCTGCAACAGTTCAAGTTGATATAGGTGGTAGTGCACAAATTCTTGGTGCTGGAGGAGATGGTGGTAAGGGTGCTGACGGTATTAATAATAATGGTAATGCTGGTGGCGATGGAACAAGTGGATTAGGTATTGAACAGAATAATGTAACAGTTAATATTGCAAGTGGTGCAATTCTCCGTGCTGGTTTTGGTGGTGGAGGAGGTGGCGGTGGAGGTCGCCAACAAGATAAAAGAAGAGATAGAAGAGCTGGCGGTGGAGGCGGTGGCGGTGGCATGGGCTGCCCTGCAGGTAATGGTGGACAAGGTGGATCTACTGGGGGAGGATTTGGATCTGGTAGTGGACAACCTGGTGGAGCAGGTACTGAAACCTCTGGTGGAGGTGGCGGTGGCGGTGGTAATAACTCTGGACAAGCAGGTGGTTCATCTGGAGGTTCAGGTGGTCAAGCATCTGGAAACGCTGGAGCAGGTGGTAATAACAACACATCAGGAGGATCTGGTGGAGGAAATGGGGCTGCCATTAGACGAATTTCAGGTTATAATGTTACAATAAATAATAGTGGTTCAATTACAGGTAGCACATCTGCTACTGGTGTAACTTAAATTTTTTCATTCTTTTATTATGACAACTGAATTTGACTTGATAAGAAGGTATAGAGGTGCTTTCTCAAAAGATGAATGTGAAAAGTTTATAGAATTTATTGATGAATTTGATAAGCATAATATATTAGTACATGATACAGAAAATCTACATCAGGTAAATCATAAGACTGCAAATGTATCTTTTAGTTATGATTTCCCTTCATATAGTCAATTAGCAGATGATATAATACCTAAATTTAAACCTTGTATTGATGAATATCTAGAAGCAGTAAGTATATTAAAAGATTTTAAATTTTTAATCTATGATTTGAAAGTCAAGAAGATACCAATTTGTGGTGGGTTTCACTCTTGGCATTTTGAAAATGGTTCAATACCCTATAGTCAAAGAAAATTTGTTCTACAACTTTATTTAAATGATGATTTTGAGGGTGGTGAAACTGAATTTTTATACCAGAATCGTAGAGAATTAGCAAAACAAGGTGATGTTTTGATTTTTCCCGCAGGATTCACACATACGCATCGTGGTAATCCACCGATAGGAGGAACAAAATATTTAATTACATCATGGGCAATGGTGCAAGATAATGACTAGACAAATATTTAATATCTTCCCAACCACAATTTATGTCAGCGAGATTCCTAACCATAAAAAATATAAAGATACTTTTTATAAATTATATCCCAAGTATGATTATGAACAAGTAACTTATCAAGATGGTGAAGAGTGGTTTAATACTACAAGTGAAAATACAGGAAATCCATTTATTCATCTAGATAATGAACTCGAAGAATTGTTTGAAAATATTATATCAGAGACAAAAATTTATGTACACGAAGTTTTAAAATACAAAGATATTTTTGATTATATAATTACTAAAAGCTGGATTTCTCGTTCAAGAGCATATCACGAAACTATTAAATGGCACACTCATTCAACAAGTCATATTTCGTTTTCTTATTATTTAAATACACCACCTAATTCTCACGTTTTAAAATTTGCGAATACAAATAATCTAAATGGATTATTTGATGGATTGAATACAAGTGATATTAAAGATGGTGTTCGAGAAAGCAATGAACTTAATGCTTCGAGTTTTTATATAAATCCAGAGGAAGGTTCTTTAATTTTATTTCCAAGTGCTATGGAACATTGTACTGCAACTCACTCAAATGATTTTGAAGGTGAGAGATTGGCAATAGTTGGTGATATAACACTTGTGTATAAGGAGGATGGTGATAATGATTATTCAATGGGTTTTGTAAATCCAAAATATTGGAGGACATACAAATGAAGGTGATTGTTAAAATTGAAGAGTACTTACCTGATACTCAACAGATTGTTATAAAAATATGCAGATTACACTCACACAAACCTATAGATGATCATAGAACTTTTGCAATCGAAATATATGATTTAGATATGACTGATAATGAATCTTTTATTGATAGTTTAGTTTTTAAAGTAAAACATTTACTTCAAGAACAAGAAGAGAATGAACCTATACTAGATGAAAACACACCCATCGAGATTGGTGGTGAACTTGATATTGAAAATTTATTAGGAAAGAATATTGAGGGTAAAATCTGGTACAGGGGAACTAGATTACTAAAAATGAGGAGAGTGGAATTATGAGACATTTTTTTAAAAAGTGTGAAGAATTTACTTTATGTGGTGGTGTAGGGGATGGTGATGGGTTATTTACACATGGTTATCCAGATAACTATGCGATATATCACATAATTATTAAAGGAAATGTAAGAATGGCAAGACCATTTGAAACAGAGTATATTTCTCTAGATGCAGATGGAAATAATTTTGTAAATGTTAAAGATTATCTTTTTTCAAAAAGATATTACACATCATCAACTCCATATCATATGTTTGGATTCAACGCACTTACACCAAGTCAAGATTGGGATGGTAAATTGGTGAAAGAATCTTTTGATGGTGATAATAAAAGTTGGTTGATTTGTTTTAGTGGTAAACCTATCATCAATGGTGTTATAGTAAAACCACTAGATTATGCTAAACTAGATAACAAACACTATGAAGTTACACTCAATGATGCAATCATTGGGGTTTTTACTAAATTATGATTACAAAGGAACAATTAACAAAACTATATCATTGGGGTAATAGAACAACATTTCCATTAAGAAAGGAAGGTATTACTTCAAAATATATGAGATACGATGTTTTTATTTCTTATGTTAAATATGGTAAGAATGAAAAAAGATATAGAAAGAAATTATTTGATGATAATATTTACGAAATTATAAAAAATGATGAGATTTATGGTGTTGCATATCTAAAATATTCAGCACACGTTGATGCAAAACCACATAAGGATTTTAATTTATGGGGTAAAGATTTCTTAAGAATACAAATACCTCTGAAGATGCCACAGGGAAATAAATGTTACATTGAGTTTATTGAAACAGGGGAAAGATTTTATTGGCAAAAGGGAAAAGTAGAGATATTTAATGTAGAAAAATTGCATCAAGGTAAGAATGATTCTGATCAAACAATGGAGTTTTTATATGTTGACATCAATCCTGATACAGAAGTTGAATTATGAATGATAGTGAAATCATTGTGATTGATAATATAATTGACCTAGATTATCAAGAACAAATAAAGGGTATATTATTAGGAGATATTAATTACAAAGACTATGAGTTTCCGTGGTATTATACGAAAGATGTAACCAAATCAGATTCTCCCAATAGTCAGAAAAGACCCGCATTTACACACGGATATGTTAAATTATCAGGTCAAGTAATAAGTGAGTTTCACGATATATTTTTAAATCTTATTAAGGTTTGTTGTCATAGATTACAAATGACAGAGGTTGATGTAATTCAAGGTCGTTCATTTTTACAATTACCTTTAAGTCAAAAAACAAATGTTGATACACCACATATAGACACAGATGATAAACATTTTGTGATGTTGTACTATGTTTTGGATAGTGATGGAGATACAATTATATACAATGAGAAGGTTGAGAGTAAAGAATATACAGTAAATAAAAGTATTACACCAAAGCAAGGTCGTGTGGTGTTATTTGATGGTGGTTTATATCATACAGCAGAGCAACCGACAAAGGATACAAGATGTGTTGTGAACTATAATTTAGTGTGATAATAAAAAAGTTCCTTGCACAAGGGGTATTTTTATGCTATAATAAAGACAAATGAATGAAACAATGAAATTATATAATGATGATATGTTTGATGTGTTTTCTAATATCAAACCCCAAAGTGTTGATTTATTATTGACAGATTTTCCGTATGGAACATTGAACAAAAAGCGTAATGAGTGGGATAAGATTATTGATTATGATAAATTCTGGTATTATGTTGATATTATATGTAAACCTAATTGTGCAATTGTAAGCACAGCAGCTCAACCATTTACATCTGTACTCATATCCACTAACTATGCTAATTTTAAATATTGTTTAGTGTGGGAGAAATCAAAGTCAACTGGTTATCTCAATGCGAAGAAACAACCTATGAGGTCACACGAAGACATAGTTGTATTTTATAAGAAACAACCAACATATAATCCACAAATGACAGTAGGCAAACCTTACGATAAGGGTAAAGCAGTTCGTGATGCAATTCAGTATGGAAAGCAAACTAAAGCAGTTCACGTTAAAAATACCGAAGGTACAAGATACCCAAGAAGTGTTTTATATTTTAAAACAGCAGAAGATGAGGGTAAACTACATCCAACACAAAAACCAATAGCACTATATGAGTATTTGGTAAAAACTTATTCAAATGAGGGAGATACAATTCTTGACCCTTGCATGGGGTCAGGAACTACTGGTATTGCTTGTCTGAATACCGACAGAGAATTTATTGGTATTGAGAGGGATGAGAATTATTATACCATAGCAGAGAAAAGATTAAAGACAATGACACAAGAGGAATCCAATCCACTAACAGAGTTGCTATACTAATAATATCTAATGATGAAAAATATTGGAAAAAATATGATTAATTTGCAAATTTTTTGATATATGCTATAATTACATTATGAAAAATAATGAGACACCTGTAGGATGGTCAGTATGTATGTCTGATGATTCTTTTTTGGACAACTTATCAGACATACCTAAAAAAATCAACTCAAGAAAATTTGTGAGTGGAGGAATATTATATTGCCCTGCATTTGGAGGGTTTTATGATAATGTATTTGCTATTAAAATGCCAACTACAGTTATTTTTAGCAAAGTAAATGGTACGTTGAGTGTGGATTCATCTCCAAATTTAGAACCCAAAGCAAAATATGAGTCATTTTTTAGCATTGAACAAGATGAAAATGGATTTTCAATTCAAGTAATTTTGAATAATATTTTTGTTAGTGATAAACCATACACCACTATTGAGACATTACCACCAATATTACATAGAGTTAGAAATGATATAATTTATCTTAATGGTAGATTTGATTGTCACGCTTGGCAAAGACCAGTTCATTTTGGATTTAGAATTACAAAAGAAGTATTCGATGAAATGAAACCAAATGATAAAATTATTTTTAATCAAGATGAAGTTGTAATGTATGTTAGACTCAATACTCCTGATAATAGTGAAGTAAAACTATATCAATTAAGTCCAGATGATGAAAAAGATTTAATGAAGTATGTGAACAGAAATGTAAATCTTATAAGTTATGTCAGTTTGATGGACTTCAGAACAATATGGAATAGAGTTAGAAATCGCAGACCAAACAAATTTTTGAGAGATTTAAATTATGGTAGTAAAAGTAATTGATGATGTAGTCAGTAAAGGTTATCAAAATCTTATCGAGAATACTATTTGCTCCCCTAATTTTAATTGGAGTTATATTACAGGACTCACTTTTAATGATGATTCTAATACGGGATTTGTTAATAAAATTTTTAGTTCAGAGCATCAATTTAGAACACCAGAAACTGATTTATTGATACCACTATTGTATGAAGCAATAGACAAATATGAAAAAGGATTAGTAGTTAAAGACTTATACCGTATTATTGCAAGAATGAATTTAAAAGGTCAAAATAAATCTAAACATCTTCCTCATATTGATGTTGAATTTCCTCATTATACAATGGTTTATTACGTTAATAATAGTGATTTGGGAACTAACATTCATGAAGGAGATAAAATTATTCAAAATGTAGAACATAAAAAAGGGAGAGCAGTTATAATGTCTGGAGATATTTTACACTCATCATCTACCCCAAAAAAATCTCTTAATAGGGTAGTATTAAATTTTAATTTTATGATATGACCCTACAAGAATTTAATCCAAGTTGGTACTTTCGATCTAGATTGAGTGATGAAGATATACAAAAAGTAAAAAATATTTTCGTATCATTTATAGATGATGATAATAATTTTCATAATCCACCACAATGGGGAGCAAATGTAAAAAGTTCTTTTTATCATCCAAATAACGATAATCCTAAATGGGATTCTTTTTTAGAAATTTTAAAACCATTTACTGATGAATTTATTAGTATAATGAAACCTAAAATGCCAGTAGAAGTATTTGCACAAGAAGGATGGGTCAATAAGTATTCGTGGCAATATTTTCAAGAATATCATACACATGCATCCCCAGACATTAATTTAAGTATGATATATTTTTACAAGGTAAAAAAGGATGATGAGTGTTTTAAATTTGTAACTGATCATTCATTGTATTCATCAAATGGATATAATAAGATGTTTCAAATTCCAAATAGACCAGTAACAGTTCCAAAGGTGAATAGCGGTGATGTGATTTATTTTCCATCATTTTACCCTCACTTTGTCACTCCACATTTCTTAAAAGGATTTGAAAGAGTGACTTTTAGCACTAATTTTTTAATTGTGCCAGTTTAGAAAGTGTCTAATATGATTACAATTGTATTTTCATATGCTATAATAAAGACATCTAAAGAACACTAATGCAATTAAGACCTCATCAAGAGCAAGCAATCCAATCAATGTTGGACAATGACAAAGGACAAATCATTGTTCCTACTGGTGGTGGTAAGACTATCTGTATGATTATGGATGCTGTCAAGCAGTTGGAAACCTATGGCACGATTGTTGTAGTTGCACCACGCATATTACTTGCAGAGCAACTATCTCACGAATTTATGGAAATCATTGATGAGAAGTATAATGATGTAGAAGTAATGCACGTTCATAGTGGTAAAGTCAAAGGTGTATTCAGCAGCACTAATCCATTTCAGATACAACAGTTTGTAGAGTCAAACTTGGGTGGTAGAAGAATTATATTTACAACTTATCATTCATTACATAGAGTTGAAGAGTCAGGTATCAATGTTGACACTATCTACTTTGATGAAGCACATAATTCAGTTCAGAGAAACTTCTTCCCTGCTACTGATTACTTCTCAATACACGCACAAAGATGTTACTTCTTTACAGCAACACCAAAGCATAGTCGTTCTGTAAAACCAGGTATGAATTGGACAGAGGTATATGGTGGTGTTATATGTCAAATACCTGCACCAAAGTTAGTCAAGCAAGGTTATATTTTACCACCTAAAGTTAAGGTGTATCGTTCAAGAATACTCAAGAAAGATGAGTTAGTTGCAGACAGAGATAATGAGCAAATGATTGGTGCTATAGATAATCTTGACAAGGACAAAGTATTAATTTGTGCCAAGTCAACGAGACAAATTGTAAGTCTAATATCACAGACAGATTTTGTACATCAACTTGCAATTCGTGGTTACTCTTATATGTTTATCACAGCAAAGACAGGTGCTATGATTGATGGAGAGAAGGTCGATAGAGAGACTTTCTTTAATACTCTTAATGAGTGGGGTAGAAACGGAAAGAAGTTTGTTGTACTTCATCACAGCATACTTTCAGAGGGTATCAATGTCAATGGACTTGAAGCAGTATTGTTTATGCGTTCTATGGATTACATAGGTATTAGTCAGACTATTGGTAGGGTTATTCGTAAGGGTAATGCTGACAAAGTATTCGGACTTGTATGTGTACCAGTTTACTCTAATGTTGGTATTACTACCGCAAGAAAGGTTGAAGCAGTAGTCGATACTATCTTCAACAAAGGTCAAGCAGCTACAACAGTTATCACAAGATGATTAACATACCATTTTCATCTGATTTTTTTACACTTTTCCCTGCACCTAACGCAGAGGAATTAATATCCTCTATTGAAGAGATATGTAAAACTAAAAAAGTGGATAATGATTTTCGTGATTGGGGTAAGACTTGTAGAGTTGATACAATACCATTAATATGGCAAGACTTCCTTGACTTATATCAACCTAGTATTAAAGTTTTTTGTCATTTATTCAAAAAAGATATAAAATACACAATGTATAACCCTTGGCTTAATTTATATAAAAAGGGTTATTATCAAGAAATTCATGACCACGCAGGTCATGATATATCAAGTGTTTTCTTTGTAAATACTGGTGTTGATTTTGGTAAATTCTTTTTTTATGATAGACATTCTTGTAATTTTTCAGATAATTATGAGGATTTTATTTCATACGAAAATCAGAAAAGACCACCTATAAAAAGAGGAGATATTATGTTTTTCTCTAGTCATCTCTTACATGGAGTGACTTCTCACGAAAATGATGAGATAAGAAAAACTCTCTCTGTAAATTTTAACATTGATGAGGTAGTAAAATGAGTGCAATTATTTTAGTTACAGGTGGATTTGACCCCATACATAGTGGTCACATCGCATATTTTAAAGATGCAAAGGAGTTCAATCCTAGTGTGCCATTGTGTGTAGGATTAAATTCTGATGAGTGGTTAATTCGTAAGAAAGGAAAGTATTTCTTACCAATGGCAGAGAGAAGATTGATAGTCAAAGAACTCAAACCAGTTGACTTGACGATTACTTATGATGATACAGATAATACATCTTGTATGGCAATCCATAAGTGTTTACAAATGTATGATAGAGTGATATTCTGTAATGGAGGAGATAGAGTTGACACC
>Ga0181415_1000577_pt1 | contig 10204 bp, 23 predicted proteins | sample 38SPOviralmetaG_FD_130140 | JGI IMG/M metagenome (GOLD analysis project Ga0181415, IMG submission 130140) | Marine viral communities from the oligotrophic San Pedro Time Series (SPOT) site, San Pedro Channel, CA, USA - 38 SPOT_SRF_2012-12-11 | ecosystem: Environmental > Aquatic > Marine > Strait...
CCGGTTCTTGTAAACCGCGGGCGACCTTTGCCCACCGGAGCTTCACCAAGCCAGAACGTCACCTTGTAATTGATCTTACTCATGGTGACGCAACCACGTTTCCAAGTCTACTTGGTCTTCGTGTTCTGTGAATTGCACACGGTTTTTTTCTGATGGCAAGTGTTGTTCTATCAGATTTGATAGCACCCGCGCCGAGCTTTCGCCCACTTCATCGGCGTATCTCTCCAGCTTTTCCTTGGTTTCGGCTGGCATTCTGGTATGAAAAACCACAATGTTTTCAGCTACTAAGCGTTTTTTTGACATTTTTTTCACCTTTTTTGTGATATCACTCTTGACCATATATGAGATATCGCTTATCTTGCAAGGTGTGATTCGTTTTTTACAGGAAGGAAACAACATGAGCGTTATCGAGAAAATGCAAGAGATCGTCGCCAACGAGCAAGCAGCAAAGATCAATGGTGTGTTGGTTGATCTGTTTACTGCGTCTGCTGTTGTCCAGATTTACGACCAGGTGAGCGATGCCAACAAAGCAAAGATGCAAGACATGAGCGCAGAGAAGCTTGCGAATGTAGCATACAAATTGATGGGCGCAGCGTAATGGACTTCGCTTTGCCCAGAGATGCTTTCCACGGTGGCCACTGCGGTGTGCAAGCCGTTGCGGTTGCTGCTGGCAAAACCTTGGCGCAGACTTTTGATCTGTTCCGGCAACATGGTGGCCTTCGGATCAAGCGCAAGCGGCGGTGGGATGGCGGCACTATGTATCATGAGCGGCAACGGGTTATGGATGCGTTAAATATTCAATTCGATTGTCTGCCCGAAATTCACATGGATGGCATGACCCTGCAACGGTTCATGCGGGACGTTGCTAATCCTAATCACGTTTACATGGTTACTACTACTGGCCACGTTCAACTGGTGCGGGGTTCACAAGTGCTTGACCAGAGAGGCGTTCAAGAGATTGGCGACTTCTGGGGGCGGAGAAAGCGGATCAATCAACCTGTGATGCGGATCCTTGCGGCGGAGGCTGCCGAAGCCTTTGACATCGCAGAAGCCCAAACTTTCGGCTTACCTTTATTTGACCAAGAGGGAGTATAATCCATGACTTTAGAAGAAATGATGAAACACTTTAAAAATGAAAGCGCCTTAGAATTGTCTGCGGCCAGTGAGCAAGACATTGATCGGCTTGTCGCTCACTTACAAGAGATTGGCCACGATCACTATGATTATGCGCTGCGGCTCTACGATATGGGTTGTGAAGAAATGCGCTGCATCATGGCCGAGGCCAGATTAGAATTTGCTGAGTTTCTTTAGGAAGGAGAAATATAATGAGTGCATATCTGTTAAATGAGGAACACATCGGAGTGCTTGCCAATGCAATGAGCCGGAACGGTGTGACTGTTATGGGTAACAGGTTCCCGCCAAAGCAAATGGCGATTGCTCTGGCCAATGCCAATTGGTCGAGCATCGGTGAGCGGTATCCTGGCCAAGAAGAGTTTATGAGCGGCGGCATGAGCTTGCATGAATATCAGGACGAATGCGTAAAGCAAGCTTGTCGGCCTGATCCTGACTTGAAGCCCATCGATTTCATCAAGATGGCGCAGTGCTTTGCCTACCAATCTTGTGAAGCGCAGAAATTCCGTGAGGCCCATTACATGACTGAGTTTATTGGGCAATGGCACGTTGACTGCTTCATCTTAGATATGCTGCGTAAAATGCCTGGCTATGATGATGCCCCTTGGCAGTACGAGCGGCCCGCTGATGCGCCGGAAGTGATTGATCTTTACGCCGAGATCGCTTGACCTTGGTTAGCGCCCTGCGGGGCGCGTTCCTGGTTCAAGAAGAAAGGAAACATAATGGAAACCGGAATAAACCCAGACGGCACACTTAAACCGCAAACAACGCAGACGCGCTACCGCGGGACAAACTCCGCAGAGTATGAGATCTATCTTACTTGTGCCGATGATGGCAAAGGCGGCGACATAACACGCGGCGGCGCTCCGCTTAAAACCTTTGACGAATGGTTAAATTCGTAAACAAGGATTGGAAAACATAATGAACTTTGTTGTAAAGAAAATTTGTGAAAACGGCGTCAGGGTTGTTGGAACATTTAACAATCACAAAGAGGCATTAGAAAAAAAACAAGAGCTATTAGATAGCCAAGAGTTTTCTGAGTGCTTCATTGAAATAATTGCCCCCGAAGGTTTTCAGTTAGCAGGGGTCGGGGCATAAATTACGACGAGGCAAACAATGTCACCACTAGATAAAATGAAAGCAATGGCGAAAATAGAAAACGCCAAGATGTTGCAAATGATTGGCGGCCGTCATGCGGTTGCCGGATGGAAGGGCAAGGAAGGCGGCAAGCTTGGTGGTCGCCCCACTAAACCAATTCAAAAGCCTGAATTAACTAAAAAGGCCAAGAAAGTTAAACTCTGCTTGGAAGCGGGCATGACTTGCCGGCAAATCGGTGTTGTCATGGGAACATCTCACCAAGCAGTCAGTCAAATAATCCAACGATACCAATTAAAGGAGGAAGACAAATGAAACATTTCATAGGCGATCTGATCGGGTGCTTATCTCTCTTTGCAATTATCACAATGCTGTTTGTGTTTGGGGGGGTGTGGCTATGAAAAACCCTGACTTTGATGGTGATGATTACGTTTCCGAAAGAGACAAGCCAAGGCTAACGCTGCAAATACATCAAGTTAGAATGTATATGGAAGGTGCAAGGTGGCTTTCAGTCAAAGAAATATCGGCTGAACTTAACCATCCAGAACCCAGTGTTTCAGCACAAATCAGAAATCTACGCAAAGAAAAATTCGGCTCACGAATTGTTGAGCGCAGGTATCAAGGTAATGGCCTTTATGAATTTAGGCTAATGCCAAAGGAGTGCGGCGATGAACAGTCTTAGCTTTGCCTTCCTTGCGGTAATACCCTTTGAAAGCTGGGATGATTGCATGGATATGGTGCGTCAATTAGAAATAATGGATCTAACGCAGCAATGCGTAGGGATCGACGCCCACGGCAACCGCACAAATTACGATCAAGAACCAAAGCTTGCGCCGGAATGGTCATTGCGGCCAGTGGCGCGGCCAAAAGAATTGGAGAAACAACATGGAAATTAGGCAACTCAACACAAGTCTACGGAGCGTTCAGGATTACTTAGCGCACAAAGAAACCGAGTACACGCAGCTTTACGATCAATACCAAGGGGTTCGGCCAGGCTGGGTTTCGGCGGAACTGGCTATAATGAACGCAGAGATCCAATCATTGAAGAATGAGATAACAAAGATTGAGAAAACTTTCCCACGGGAGTGGATTGATTTTGTATCCGCGCAACGTAAACAAAACAAGCGCAATCGGGAGGGATGAAACAAGATGTGGATTAATTACGAAGAGATCCGCCGCCTGGCTGATACTATCCGCGAACTTGGCGGCGATGATGACGACACATTCCTTGACACTCTGGACGGTGAAACGGATGCAATGGAAATCATGGGGTCGCTGATTAAAGAGCGGCAAGAGTTAAAAGCCTTTGAAGAGGCCGCAAAAAAATTGGCCGCTGACTACACTACCCGCGCAAAGCGTATGTCTTCCAAGCAAGATGCCATTGCGCAAGTCCTGGGGCATCTCTTGGACGCTATGGACATGAAAAAGGTGCAGCATCCTTTGGGAACGGTTAGCCGCACTAAACCAAGGCAGTCTGTCTTGGTGACAGATGAAAACGATATCCCAACGCAGCTAATGAAGGTGAAGAAAACGCCGGATCTGGCTGAGATTAAAAAGCAACTGGACGCGGGGGAGTTTGTTCCTGGCGTTGAAATCAAACTTGGCCATCATGGCGTAACAATCAGAACCAAGTAAGGAAGGTTTAGTTATGGACGTTACAACATTTAAAAATGCCTCATATCTTGATGAGGCTACCACCTTAATCACTGTTCCAATGGCGGAGCAGTTATTGCAAAACAATCAAGACAATCCAAGGCCGCTGAAAATGCACATTGCCAGCGATTACGCCAGGCAAATGAAGCTTGGCCGGTGGGGTCGAAGCCCAGAACCAATAGTCGTAACGAAATCGGGACGCTTGGCTAATGGTCAACACCGCGTTTATGCTATTTTAGCCTCCGGCGTTGAACAGCATGTCCACGTTGTCATTATCGAAGATAAAGATTTTGATGATGTTTCATCAATACTAGATCAAGGCGCACCGAGAACGGCGGCGGATGTTCTTAAAGTTGACCCTGCTATCATTCGGCCAATCAATTATTTGCTTCGATCAGCCGGAATAAAAAAGGTTAAGCCGGAAGATTTGGCGGTTTTTGTTGACAGCGAAATGGGCAAGATCATTGAAGAGATGATAAAGATAAAAGCGAAGGGCCGGTTATGGCGTCACTCATGTTTTCGTGCAGCTATGGCCGTTGCGATACTAAGCGGCAAGATCCCGAAAGAACAGGCTTTTGAGATTTACACTACCGTAAGCCAAAACGTAATGACTGAATGGCCGCATATTTTCTCTGAACTCTATGTGCAAATGAATGATACCATGCGGCGGCACGAAACAAGCGGGCGCAGCTTTACAAATGATTGGTATATGCGCAGCCTTTATGCCTTTGAGAATATCAACAAGAACACAAAGACCATAAGGATCTATAAGAGCTATCAAGAAGAGGTAAAAACAACCAGCCTATCAACCTTGTATGCAATCAATCCACAGTGGGGAGAAAAATAATGAGTGACTTAATTAAAGCAATGGAAGAGGTGAACGACCTCAACCGAACCCACGGCGTAACCCAGCGCGGCGGGAAAAAGTACACAGAGGTTTTTGTGAGGGTCGAAGCCTTTCGCAAAGCCTTTGGGATTGATCTAGGTATCAACACGGAAATTCTAGTTGATGATGGCAAGCGCGTTGTTACCCGCGCTCTTGTGGTTAATCAAAGCGGGATGGTTGTTGGCTCTGGTATGGCCGAAGAGATCCGCGGACAAGGCAACGTAAACAAAACAAGCGCACTAGAAAACGCGGAGACAAGCGCAATTGGTCGCGCCCTTTCAAGCCTTGGTTTGCATGGTGGAACCTACGCAAGCATCAACGAGATCGATGCAGTTGAGCGCAAGTCTAAAGCAATGGCGGAAAGCCATACCGCAGATCTGCCTTGGCAACCCATGAATTATAATAACACGCCTTACAAAGAGCCTTTGGCTGGCCCCGCTGAATTTAAAAGCGTGTTTGCTGACTTGGTAAACGGGCATCAAAAGCAGAAGGGTAAGACCGCAGCCGAGCGCAAAGAGATACTAGAAGCCCTGAAGAAAGCTAACGGTGTCCACATCAAGCGGCTGAAAGGGGTGGATCTTCACTATGTCAAAGAAGTTTATGAGCGCAGCATGGAACTCATTGAAAGGGAATTGAACCAGTGACCAAATGGCTGAAGAAATGGAACGCCATTGAGCGCAGAGAGGCGGAGGCTAAAGCAAAGATGCTGCAAGAAATGGCAGACGAAGGCTTTACCCGAAGCCGCGCGGCCATCGCCCTAGAAAAGCATACGCACAGTATCAGCAATTATGTTAAAAAGTTTAACTTGGTCTGGCCAATTAAAACAACAAACGCAAACTGGGGGCGGCGCGGTTACACTGTGGATGACTATAAGGATCTTGCCAGCAAGGGAATGTCAAAATCAGAAGCAGCTAAACTATTAGGCGTTCACTGGAATACTGTTGATGGCGTATCTCGACGCAATGAAATTAATTTTTCAGATGGGAGAATCAAGTAAAGATCGTGGGGTAACGCAAAAGAGCATACAGAATTAGGCAGGTGTGTATGCGCAGGGGGGTGTCGCGTTACCCCAGATCAATAAACAAAATTTACGCCGCTAATTCAAGTGGCCTTTTTTTTCTTTGCAGCCATTTTTTTCATAGCTGCTTTCCGCAACTTAGGATCCATCTTGTCTTTCTTAGACGGGCGTCCGACCTTTGACCCGTATGTTCCTTTACCGTATGGCATTACTTGCTCCTCATTTTTTTCTTGGCGCTGTCCCGCAGAGCCTTTGCAGTTGGCGCACCAGGTTGACCAGGTTTGCGCATTTTTTCATTAGAGCCAGCCTTTATTCGGCGGCGCTTGGCATGAATATTATCCCACAATCCTCTTTTTTTACTAGCCATTTGACATCTCCAATGCTGCTTTTAATGTTTCCTGATTGCGCTTCATCAGACTACCACTTCAAAATGTGGGGCATCAATAAAAGGTCTCCGCCCCTGTCCGCGTCTGGTATCAATGTAGTCATTCATTGCAGATTCCATACTGCCATCCCAGTAAGCAATGTTTGCCACAGTCCATGCAGCACCCCATCGAATAGGCACATCAACAGCCCTTGCGCCCTCAGCCATTGCATCAGCAATCTCGTCATAAAGATTTAACTCCCAGCGGCCACCATCAACATACGCCATGAGATCAACAGCCAATCCGTCAAGATGTTTGCTTTTCATGGTTTGACTTGCGCCTTTGGCAACAAGCGCCCTCTGTTCTTCAATGGTTCTCAGCCCACAGATCACAGAAAAGTCTTGCTTTGTCACCGATATGGCGTACCGGACAACTGATTGCATCCGCTCGTCAACACCTTCCAGCTTTTCTAAACTACGCTTTCCTAGTTTGTATCCCATCGCTTTTTCTCCAAGTATAGACGCCAGCAATTAACCAGCGTGTTTAAACTTACTGCGCTGAACAGCATTATCCATTGCCACATTTCCATTATTTCTTGCCGAAGAATTTAGTTGCTGATCTTACGCCAAAGCTTGCTGCAACAATAACGCCGAGCGTGTATTGATACCAGTCAGGCATAGTTTCCAAAGCAGAGAAACCATTAGCAACAATGTCCCTGCCAGTATCCCCTAAGAAAACAAGCACCAAAGGAATACTAAACAAAATTGTAAGCCATTCGTCTTTCCAGGATGTTTGAGAACCTTGGGCCATGATCCGTTCCCAGTCAGCAACAGATGTTTCTTTACTAAGCATTATCTTAGCCTTGGCCTCTGCTTCAGTCAGTTTCAGCTTGGCTTCCGCAGCTTGCTTGTCTGCCTTACCTTTTAACCATCCCCCTGCAAGCTCTGTGAGGGGGGCTATAAGCGCTTGTATCATTTTAAGTCTCCTTACCTAGCCAAACCGCAAAACATCCGCTGAAGCAGCCAAAAATAATTGAGCAGAAGCCGGACTGATTTAAGGTCGGGTCTGGCAATGTAATGAACCAGGTTGTTACCTGAAAACACATTATGGTGATAGCCAGCATCATAAGTCGGGGAACAATCTTCCAGTCATCTACAATAGTGTGGGCCATGATAAACCTCCGTTAAATCCTACCCTGTGATGCAAGCAAAACAACAACAGCAAAGCCAATAATCAAAGTAAAGATTACTCCAACGCTGCCCCAGATAACAACAGCCTCGAACCTTTCAGCTTTTAATCTTGCTTGCTCTTCTTCTCTTTCTTTTCTTTCTCTGCGTACCCTAGCTCTGATAGCAATCAATTCCTGCCAAGCACTATAGCCTCGCAAGTGAATGATAAGCTCACGAAGTTCATCCTCTGCATCCTTTGCCTTTTGCAAAGCAACAAAGGTTTCCATTGCATTCTCGTCTTCACCGCCAAACGCGCTATTCTTTTTCTTATTATGCTTATTGCGCAGATCATCGACGCCATCGAAGAACTCACCAATCTGCTTGGTGACGTTTACCAATTCCTGACCTGCGGAAACAGCGGCCTTGATTGCGGCGAACGCTGTTAAAGGATCAATCATTAGCCTGTCATTGTCATCCGCAAAAGAAGCACAATGATAAATGCGCTACTGCCAATTAGAATAGCTTCTATTCTTTTGACGCGGTTAAACAAATCCTTAAACTGTATGTCCATTTCAGTTTTCATAGCAATAATCTGCTTTTCTATCTTGTCGATGCGCTGATGCGCTGATGCTACAGTTTGTTTGGTCATGCTATATCATCCACAACTTCTATTTCTATATATTCACTATTGGGAAAAGTCTGGACACCACCCGCGGCAAAAGTAACCTGAAACTCACCTTCGTAATTGCCAACTGTTGCTGTGTCTGAGCCTGACCAGGTATAACTAACTTCACCTGTTGTTGCGTCACTAATAGCAGCCGAATCATTTACTGTGGTAGAGCTTGCTCCAGACTTCCGCATCTTAAAAGATACAGCCGCACCTGATAAAGTCGGCACACTTCCATCGCTATTTATTAACGTAGCGGATAAGATGGGCCTTGTGTCATTTTGTTTTATGTAGAATGTCATCACGCATCTCCTAATTCTATCTACAACAATCTAAGCAGCATTGGCAAACACTATATCATCATGGATAATTATGTCATTGTGATCTACACTCACTACAGCCATAGAATTACTGCCAGAAATAACTATGCTATTGGGGCTTGTGTTCACTATAGCTTGAGCAAAATCATCAACGATAACTATATCATTTGCGCCATCATCAGCCTTTATTGCATTTGCTTTAATGAACGTAAGATCACTTGCTGTAAGCGCAAATAGGCCAGAGCCAATTGATAAAGAGTTACTAGATGTAACAGCAAATGAAACAGCCTGGCCCGTTAAAGCAAATGATCCATTTGAAGCTGTTATGTTTTTGTTAAGACCAATAGACGCGCTCTGCCCACTAAGAACAAATGAACCGCTATCAAGTGAAAGAATTAATCCCTTCTTTAAATCAACAGACTGACCTGAAAGTGAGAACAAACCATTGTCGGCTGTTAGCGATTTGCCTTTAATGAAATCAATTGACTGCCCTGTTGCAGTAAATGATCCTGAACCAATGCTTAACTTTATAGCGCGGGATAAGGTTGCTGCCTGACCTGTTAGTGCAAACGATCCACTAGCAAATGAAACTAACTCGCCTCTCTCTAAGCCAACAGCTTGACCAGAAAGAGAGATAGAGCCAGAGCCAGCAGTTAGATTAATCTCTCTGTTTAAATTTGCTGCTTGCCCTGATAGAGTAAACGATCCGTTTACAGCATCTAGTTTGGCTGCTTCAGTCTGCTCAAAGCTAACCGCCTGACCAGATAAGCTGAAAGAACCACGCTCTGCTTCTAACTTAACTGACTTTTTAAGCGTAACAGTTTGGCCCGAAAGGGAGAACGATCCTGATGAGAAGCCCTCAGAAATATCTATGTCTATTTCTTGACCGCTTAAAGTGAACGCGCCATTGGCAATGCTTAGTGTTAGCGTTTTGGTAATGCTAAAGTTTACAGCTTGACCAGATAAACTAAACGTACCGCGCTCTGCTTCTATTTTCTTAGAAACATTTAAATCAGCATCTTTTCCAGCAACTACAAAAGAACCATTGTTAGCTGCAATGTTTAAAGATTTACCAAATGCAATAGCTTGCCCAGAAAGACTAAATGTACCTGAGTTAGCAGATAAAGAGTAAGCATTGCCAAATGTTACAGGTCTTCCTGTTAATACAAAACTTCCGCTTGCAGCTATAACCTTTAAACTTTTTACAAGACTTAAACTTTGTCCTGTTAATGCAAAAGTTCCAGAGTCACAGCTAATAACCTTACCTTTATCAAGGTCAACTGCTTGGCCTGTGACAGAGAAAGAACCATTAGAAGCAGATAAATTAAGTGACTTTACTAATCCAGTATCTTGACCCGTAACGGTAAAGCTGCCATTCGGAGTTACTTCTGTTATAAGTTTTCCCGCGCCATGCAAACTTAAAGCAAAAGTACCATTAGATGCAGTTATATTAAGGGCTTTTGCTAGGGAAACAGATTGTCCAGTTAAAGTAAATGAGCCATTGCTTGCACTCATTTTAGCAGATTTATTTAAATCAACAGCCTGGCCTGTTAAAGTAAAGCTGCCATTCGATGCGCTTATGCTTTGAGCCTTGTTTAGCTCTGTTGACTGCCCTGTTAGGGTAAAGCTGCCGTTTGAGGCTGAGACTTTTACTGCTTTGTCTAAGTCTACAGCTTGACCTGTTAGGGTAAATGACCCTAAAGCTAGGGCAATCTTTCTATTAACATTTAATGAGGCAGCTTGCCCAGTAAGGGTAAACGATCCCGCATCAACTGAAAGCGGAAAGAATCTTTCAGTTATTCTTACATCCCCATTCTCAAGAATACGGGTGTCTGATGCTTCCGTTATGCGGAATCCATTAGCCATTTAGTTTACTCTCCGAGCAGAGCAGCCAGTGTCA